>ENA-ORDA01002328-ORDA01002328.1-marine-metagenome-genome-assembly--contig:-NODE-2328-length-14624-cov-5.175294_pt1 | contig 14624 bp, 10 predicted proteins | sample MGYA00237778_ERZ508506 | MGnify/ENA primary metagenome ERZ508506 (study PRJEB26177, sample SAMN06267891) | marine metagenome | isolation source: Monterey Bay, California, USA | place: Pacific...
CTGAACTTCAAGGTCGGACAGAACAGGAGCAATTACTTTGCTGATTACAGCGACGCGGCGTTGGGCGAAGTGGCTAATCCGATGCTTCGATCAGTGATGGAAACGGGTGTTTCTAGGAAGCCTTCGACCTTCTTAAGGAGTTTCTTCGGGCCTGCGCTGCAAAGACAAAACCTGTTGTTTTATTCTATCGTTGATGTCACCACGCTTGAGCAGAGAGTGTGTCAAAAATCAATTTTTGCGCGGCAATACAATCCATGTTCATCAATTTATGAAACGCTCTTCCTGGATCAGGGTTCCCGGTTTGAATTATACGAGTTCTTATCCGGGTCAAATGAACCGTGGACAGGCTACATGGTGCATCACACGCCCGATGAGGAGCATGTCAATTTAGTGTCGGCCTTTCCTATCAGCATTGATCAGGAACCTAAGTTCATAGTGATCCTGGGTAAGTCGCTCAATAAATTAGTTGACGAATTCCAACAGGAAATGAGTGTCGAGGCGGCCATCCTTAATCTCAATCACGACGCAGAACGCTATGAGGAAGAGGCGCTAAAAGAGATCGTATCGTTTGGGCAGCAATTAGGAGATGATCGGCAAGTCACGATAAAGGGGCTTGGATTGTCGATCATGGCAATCCCGCTTAGTGCGACGGATACCGATTCGCACAACATGAATGTCGTGCTTAAGCGGGACGTATCTGAATTGTTGGCGACAGAAGCTGAATTTAACCGCACGATGCTTTATGCCATTATTGCTGCGGTTTTGATGATTGTGCTGATACTGTTTTTAGTGCAGCGATCAGTATTTTCTGGTCTGCAGTACGCCATTAAAGTTTTGCAGCAACTCACCGAAGGAGAGGAGGTCAGTGATATTCGCCGGCCTAGAGGGCTGCTAAACAGCTCGAACAATGAGGTTGGTCAACTGATTCGGGCGCTGCAACTTTACAAACAAAAACTTGATGAGTTGTCGGAGCTCAGAAGCCAGCAACGACTGAATAGAGATAAGCGAGACCAGCTTATATCAAGCAAGATGAGAGTGTTGTCAAAACAAATGGAGGGCGATGCTCGCGACCTGTTATTGTCAGACCTTCTGAAAATGGAGGAAACACAAGAAAAGATAAGCAGGGCGGACGTGCAGTCTTTGGAAGAAGCTGCCGCCATGGAAGAAGAGTCCAATCAGTTAATTGGCGTTGCCTTTGAGAGAATGTCGGACCAAGTTATGGCACTCATCGAAGCTCGCACATTCGAGCTAGAGTCAGCCAGAGATGAGGCGAGTGAAGCCAACCTTGCTAAAAGTAAGTTTCTGGCAAACATGAGTCACGAACTCAGAACGCCACTGAATGCCATTATCGGATATAGCGAACTATTGTTCGAAGAGGCTGAGGAAGATGGCATGGATTCTATGGCACAGGATCTTATGCGGATTATTGATTCTGGTAATCACCTGCTCACGCTTATTAACGATATCCTTGATTTATCCAAAATCGAAGCGGGTCGTTTAGAGTTATTCGTCTCCGAGTTCTCAGTAGATACGGTTCTAGATGTGCTCGAAAGCGTTGCAAAGCCTTTGGGAGAAAAGAACAAAAACGAGGTGGTTGTCGAAAGACAATCTGATCTGGCCCAGATGTATTCCGATGAAACGCGGTTGAGACAGAGCTTATTGAATCTCATTTCCAACGCGTGCAAATTTACGGAGCAAGGTCGGGTTACGCTCAATGCACAATCGATAGAAGTCGACGGTACACCTTGGCTTGAATTTGAAGTTGTCGATACAGGCATTGGTATGTCTGAAGAACAAATGGCGAAAATCTTTGAGGAGTTCACGCAAGCGGAAGCCGAAACAACTGCAAAGTTTGGCGGCACCGGGCTCGGTTTATCGATCACTAAACAACTCGTAGAAATGATGGGTGGTAAGCTGACAGTAGCGAGTCGGATCGGTGAAGGGTCGACTTTTACTATCCGCCTACCCCGAGCAGTGCCGGATGAAACCAGCGAGAAGAACGATTACGTCGATGATCAATTGGGGCTTGGCACTCCAGGGGAGGGCAAAGTCATCTTAATCATTGACGATGAGCCTAGTGCGCATGACATTCTGAAACGAAAGCTGTCTGACAGCGGATATCAGCTCATTTCGGCGTTAGATGGTACTAAGGGGTTGGCGTTGGCTCGTGAGCTTAAACCTGACTTGATTTTGCTAGATATTTTAATGCCCGGAAAGGACGGCTGGACAGTGCTGGGCGATCTTAAGGAGGATGAAGAAACTTGCGATATTCCTATTATCGTCGTGAGTATGATGGATGATGATCACTCGGCAGCTTCATTGGGTGCTGATGCATTTATGACTAAGCCTGTGGACAGGGACCAATTAGCGGCTAAGATTGAGGCGATTTTTGGCCAGTCTCTGGTTGGGCGTAAGGCCTTGGTCGTTGATGATGATGAGCAAGCCAGGGATATTTTGTCTCGGACTTTAACGCAATACGGGATGGAAGTAGACGACGCGGAAAATGGTGCGGTTGCTTTCGGTAAAGTAGGTCAGGGTTACGATCTTGTTATTCTCGATTTGTCTATGCCGGTGATGGATGGGTTCGAGTTTCTGGCAAGGCTTGATGATCTCGGTTTAACGGAGAAGCCCGAGATTATTGTATTTTCAGCAATGCATCTTGATGAAACGATGCGAGCGCGGTTGGAAGGTTCTTGTGTCGAGGTGCTTAATAAGACCGAGGTGAACTCTGAATCCGAGCTTGTGGCATCAATCTCAAGAGCACTGAGCTGACGGATCGATTGTGTTCAAAAAGCTCAGCTACTATCTCTTTATTTTATCGACGACAAGTCGCCTCTTTCCCTATCTGCTGATTATCGGTCTGACCAGTTTCGTTGTGATGATCGGCATGAATGCCTACTTTTTCGGGCTTTTCTCTGCTGAGGCTCTAAAAGCCGAGGGCGTTGATAATGTCTTCGGTGCAGGGTTTGTTGACACGCTGTGGTGGTCATTCAAGCATCTGCTTGACCCTGGTGCCTTCTCCGAGAACTACGGTGCACCGTTTTTTGTTATCTTATTCGCGCTCTTTAATTCGATTATGGGGCTCATCATTACGGGTGCTTTGATTGGTTTTATTGTCAGTGCCATTCAGACAGCGATGGATAATGCTCGCGTCGGTGCAGCCACGGTCAGAGAAAAAGGCCACTACCTCATCCTGGGTTGGAACAGGAAGGGTGCCGCGATCCTTATTTTGTTTGCGAAGCTAAAGGTTCAAGAGCGAATCGTTATCTTGACTGAACATAATCTGGATGCGTTGCGAGTAGACCTGCGTCAAAACTCCCGAGCACTCAGGGGCTTAAGGGTCCTCCCTGTGCAAGGAGCCATTGGGTCCAGTAGTGAGCTGCGGCGAGTGGCCTCTAAGCATGCCTCGCACGTAATGCTGCTGGCGGAGTCGAAAGCGGGTGTGCAGAGTGATTTAACAACAATCAAGGCGCTTACGCTGCTTAATGCCGGTCAGGAGGGTATGTCTGGGTCTGCTCAATTGGTAGCCGAAATTGTCAGCAAAGACAATGTCGGGATCGCGCAGGTCGCGGCTAAGCGGTCTCACCCGATTGTTTCGACCTCAGATTTTATTAGCAAATCAATGGTTCAATGTGCTCGCTACCCAGGTTACTCGGCAGTCTATTCAGAACTTTTTGCGTCTGGCGATTTTGTCATTGATCTTTTTACACCTCACGGATTGGAGGGTGTACTGTTTTCTGAAGTTGCTACTGCAATAAATCATGCTGTTGTGCTTGGCATTAGTTGGCATGAGGAAACCTCGGGTAAGCGAAGGCGTGTATCGGTGCTCAACCCTGAGCCTGATTACGATCTGGGTGAGGGTGATGAACTCATTGTTCTCCGAAAACAGAACGAGTCTCCCGAACTGATTTTAGACAGCAAATTCCAGACGGTTGAGGAGACCAGGGCGCTTAGCATAGAGCGCCCTAACATTACGGAAGTGTTGGTCATCGCTGCGAACCAGAATTTAGCTTTAATGGTTGGTGAACTCCTCAATCATGCTGTCTCTGATTTGAGGGTTGTGGTTGCATGTAGAGACCCAGAAGTCGAAAAGAAATCCTTGGATCAGCGTTTTAATGCTGCCGCATCAAAGCGACTGAAAGTAGAGTTTGTCGAATTTGACCTAGTTGAATCCTCAGGTCTTGAAAGGCTCAACCCGCACTTATTTGATGTAATTTTTGTGATGGCCGATGAATCCGATGCCTATATTGATGCGGATAGCCGGACATTGCTGATTTTATTTTTGCTACAAGAATTGGAATTGAGGCTTGGGGTCGAGAAATTTCCCCCTGTGGTCGCGGAGCTTCTCAATTCTGAGTCGAAAGACTTGTGTCTGGAAACGCCAATGACTGACGCTGTTGTAAGCACCGAACTGTTAAGCGTTCAGCTGGCTCAATTAGTTCGAGATCCCTATTTGGAAACGCTCTACAACGAACTTTTGAATGCGGGTGGTATAGAAATCGGTATTCGAGAAATTAGTTACTACATCGATTCAGATGAACCGCTGCCTTTGAGCTTGTTGACTCAGAAAGTGTTAGAGTTCAACGAGACTGTGTTAGGCTTTCGACGTAAATCTGGAGAGATTATTTTGAGCCCTGATAAGAGGGTTCTGGAGCGGTTTGAGGCTGGCGATCATGTTATTGTGCTTGCACAGCAAGTCTATTTGTAAGAGTTCAGGAGAAGAGTAAATGGCCCATAAAATACTAATCGTTGAAGACAACGAAATGAACAGGGACATGCTCTCCAGAAGGTTGAAGCGTAAGGGCTACGAAGTCAGCATTGCTGAGGACGGTGCCATTGGCCTCGATCGTATGAGGAGTGACCGACCAGATCTTGTGCTGATGGATATGGGACTGCCGGTAAAAGATGGCTGGACGGCGACTGCCGAGGCCAAAGCTGATGCGGAAATTGCTTCTATTCCTATTATAGCGCTCACGGCGCACGCGTTAGAAGCCGACAAAGTAAAGGCGCTGGAGGCAGGTGCTGACGACTTTGATACAAAACCTGTTAACCTGGCAGGATTGTTAGAGAAGATGGAAGCGCTCCTGACGGCAAAACCATAGTTATACCACGTTGGCTCACTGAAACTCGGGGAGGCCACAACTGCTTGAGTAACTAATTTTAAGCTTCAGCTACCGCTGCCGATGACTGCCATAGCTTCAACCTCGACCAACAGCTCTGGCATGACCAAGGCGGGGGTAGCAACCGCAGTGCTGGCCGGTACGCCGTCTGGAAAAGCCTCGGTACGGGCCTTGGCGAAATCCTTATAGGTAGAGATATCGGTCAGGTAAGTGGTAATTTTCACCACGTCTGCCATGGTCGCTCCAGCGCAAGCGAGTGCCTCTTCGATATTCTCGAACGTTCGCTTCGACTGGCCGTAGACATCGCCCTTTGCTACCACGTTACCCGCATCGTCCAGCGAACAGATGCCAGAGAGATAGACCGTGTCGCCCAGCTTCGCGCCGGCTGGAATATTTAGTTTTTTTGCCCATGCCCATCCAGTGTCTACGCGCTGCTGCTTCATTGTCGCCTCCATGATGTTTGGATAATGCATTTTAGACTAACAGTAATCGCTGAGGCGGATCAACACGGCTGCCTTTGTAACATCCGGCTAGCATCATCAGGATTAAGGACCATCAAGCGGAATGCCAACTTGCAGTGTCATAGACTTGGATGCCACTGTTGACGAATCGAACCTGTGCTTTTGGGTGTTGATTGGTCAGTCGTGAGCAAAAACTGAAAAATAGACTGGTTATGACGAACAGGGCCAGTTGGTATTCGATGGCACTTCGATAAGGAATAATTGATAACTTAGCCAATATCGCTATGCTGCCAAAGACCGACATAAAAAGGCGATGCGTAATGAAGGACTGTCTGTGGCACTGGGCTCGATTTCTCCTGCTAATCAGTTGGGGGTCTATTTCTTTGGCTTTAGAAGAAACGAAAACTTGGTTGGTCGACAAGCCGAATTTCAGCGTTGAGGCATCAAGCGTTGATATCGATGTTGATGAGGGAACATGGATGAGTCTAACGGTGTCACCAGATGGTGAATACCTGGCGTTCGACCTGCTTGGAGATATCTACGAAATTCCGATTTCTGGAGGAGATGCGAAACCTCTAACCGAAGGCGTTGCCTGGGATATTCATCCGCAATACAGCCCTAATGGACGTTCAATAGCTTATGTATCGGACCGTGCGGGTGGTGACAATCTGTGGGTGATGAACCGAGCATCCGGTGAGTCACGGCAACTCACGTATGAACCCTTCAGGCTAGTAAACAGTCCGTTCTGGAGCCCGGATAGCCAATTCATTGCGGCAAGAAAACATTTTACGACTTCGCGTTCACTTGGGACCGGAGAAGTTTGGCTCTACCATGTCGAATCCGATAAAGACTCGAGTGGTGGGGTTCAGGTTGTAAAGAGACCATCTCCCACTTTCCAAAAAGAATTGGGCGAGCCTGCTTTTAGCCCGGATGGCAATTATTTGTATTACACCCAGAACGTGTCTCCAGGCAATATGTTCGTCTATCGTCAGGACAGTAATAAGGAAATTTTTCAAATTAAGCGCGTTGAACTCCAAACGGGAGAAGTGTCTACGGCGGTTAGAGGTGTCGGCGGATCGGTGCGGCCAACGCCTTCTCCTGACGGAACGCGTCTTGCTTTTATCCGTCGTATAGAAGGCGATTCAAGTATTTTTGTTAAGCATCTAGAAACGGGGGTGGAGTCATTAATTGTGTCTGGGCTGGATCCTGATATGCAGGAAACCTGGGCCGTTTATGGATTTTATCCCAGCATGGCTTGGATGCCGGACTCGAATGAAATTGTTTATTGGGCGGGCGGTAAAATATGGCGAGTTGGGCTGGGTGGCGCTGAGCCTGTAGAAATCCCTTTCAAGATTCAGCACAGTCGTGAGTTTTTTGAGGCGCCATCGCCAACAATAGCGGTATCCCCCGATACCTTTTCTACCAAGATGGTTCGATTTGCGACCAGATCTCCAGATGGTAGCGCGGTTGTGTTTGAGTCTTTGGGGAAGCTCTTTATCAAGAAAGGCGATGAACAACCGGTGCGTCTCACTGAACATAAAACCGGATTCGAATACTATCCTGTTTGGACCCCGGACGGCCGTCAATTGGTATACATGCATTGGCATGATGACGCGCTCGCGTCGTTGAAAAGTATCGATCTTAAGCAGGGTAAATCTAGGTCGCTGCTTGAAGCCAAGGGCCATTATATCGAGCCGAGTATCTCGAGCGATGGCGAGCATTTGGTGTATAGAAAATTAAGTGGCGGTAGGCTTCGGCATGGTGCTTTTGGTGAACGTCCCGGTCTTTATTTGCTCAATTTAAAGAGTGGTGAAAACAGCTTCCTGAGACGGGATGGCGTGGATGCGCACTTTGTCGGAGATGACATTTATTTTACGCATCGAAAACGACCAACGGGACGCAACAGCGATACAGCAAAGACTGTTTTGTTTGCGATGGACGTGACAGGGAACAGTGTTCGCGAGATTGCTAATGGTCTGCTGGCGACCCAATTTCGTGTTTCGCCGAATAATAAGTGGGTGGCGTTCCGTGAACATTATCAAGTGTTCGTTAGCCCGATGCAGCAGACAGGTAAGTCAATCCCGCTTGGTCCGAAAGTAAAATCGCTGCCGACAAAAAAGCTGAGTGTAAATGGTGGGATCTATTTGAATTGGTCTAATGAAAATAGTCTGAGCTGGTCCACTGGGCCGGAAATGACAACCGTTACGCTGGGCGATGCGCCATTCACCGAAGAGAGCGCGACTGAAACAATCAATTTGTCGATGCAAGTTGAAACAGCAAAACCAAGCGGTACAGTGGCACTGACTCATGCGCGAATCATTACAATGAATGCTGAGCGCGATGTGATTGAATCAGGAACAATCATCGTTACGAACAACCGCATTGAAGCCGTCGGGGCATCTGGTGAGGTTGAAGTGCCCCTTGGTGCACAGATAGTTGATGCGAAGGGTAAGACGATTATCCCTGGTATTATCGATGCTCACGCCCATGGTCGCTATGGTGAAGGTGAGATCATTGTTGAGAACAATTGGAACACGCTTGCGCATTTGGCGCTTGGGGTAACAACACAGCACAACCCGTCCAGTTCAGCAAAACTCGCATTTGCTTCAGCCGAATACACAAACACCGGACAAATTTTATCAACGCGAATCTTTTCGACGGGTGAAATCGTTTACGGTGCAAAGAGTCGTAGTTTTGCGCCGGTTGATTCAGTTGAAGATGCCCTATCGCACATTCGACGGCTGAAAGCTCAGGGTGCGATTAGTATTAAAAACTACAATCAGCCGCGCAGAGAGCAGCGCCAACAGGTCATCGAAGCTGCTCGTCAGGAGAACATGTTTGTTGTTGCCGAAGGAGGATCTTTGTACCACATGGATATGAATCTCGTGGTAGACGGTAGCACGGGTATTGAACATAACGTTCCCGCACTGAAAATGTATGACGATGTCACCCAGTTGTGGCAAGCGACGAACGTCGGGTACACACCAACGCTGGTTGTTACTTACGGCGGTTTGACATCCGAGGACTACTACTACCAGCAATACAATGTTTGGGAGCATCCAATACTCTCGAATTTCGTTCCTCCCTCAGTCCTCCGACCTCGGAGTGTACGGCGAGTGATGGCGCCAGAATCAGAGTTTCGTGATGATGACGCTGCTGCCGTGGCGAAAACGTTGATGGATAGTGGGGTAACGGTCAATATCGGTGCGCATGGTCAGCGTGAGGGCTTGGCGAGCCATTGGGAAATGTGGAGCTTTGTGCGTGGCGGCATGTCTCCTATGCAGGCTTTATCAGCGGCGACTATTAATCCGGCAACGTACCTTGGCATGGATGCAGATCTCGGTTCCATTGAACCAGGTAAGCTGGCTGACTTGGTTGTTTTGACGAAAAACCCATTGGAAAACATTGAATATTCTGATGACGTGAGTCATGTCATGATTAATGGAAGGTTCTACAGGGCGGATACGCTCGCTGAACAGGTGACGGGTGATCGACCTGCGCCCAAGCTTTGGTGGCGTTAACGCTTATTTTTGATCGGTCTTTTGGCAGGCAAGCGGGGTGCTGATGCTGACGCGACCTGTTTGTAAAACACAGGGTTGAGTGCCTTAGCAGCGCCCAACCCTGTTTTGAATCAATCAGCAGCTGCTGGCATGATCCTGTTTTTCAGATCCCAAACTAATTGGGCGAGAGCATAACCGCCGATGGCGATTGCGAAATGATCAATAATGGTGTTTAGATATCCGCCGACCATAGGAATAGCGTCTAAGCTATTTGCAATGGTAGGGAAAGCGACAGCCGCGACGATCACCATGACAATGGTTGTGGGATCTTCCTCTGGTGCTCCGAAACCGTGTACTAGACCGATGGCTAATAGTATTAAAGGCCACCACTCCAAAGGAACAAATACAGAGATGATTGCCACGAGAACACCCAGTGCTGGCATAATTTGATTAAAGCTCATAAGGACTCCTGATTATTTTTTTATTGCGTGATACCTCATAACTTCTAGACGTTTGCCACACACGTAAAGTCGCGCGACTAATTTCACCCTAACAAAAGACGCCTAGACAAACAAGCAGCGGCGGAACTAGGGAGATCATCGCCTGATCGTGTCTTAGAAAGCGGAAAATGTGATCAATTGTTCCCAATATCCAATGTCTTTTTAAGTGCGGCTTGGTCACCCATGCCACCCATAGTAGAGCCGTCAGTATCGATGCCTAGCGCGAACTGCGGTGGCACAACTTCTGGCATTTCACCCGGCGCGCCGGGCGGCGTGTAGTACCCCAAGGCGTATTGTCCCATTGCGTACCCCGCAAGCTCTTGCAGAGTTGGGTTAAGATCTTTTGCAAGCTCGGGAGGGCAACTTAGGTACTGGTTCTCTTCCTGTCGCAACCAGCCAAGTGCATAGGTAATATTTAAACCAATACGATCACCGTCACTGCCGTTTTTGCCCCCGCCGTGAAATACCGAGCCTGAATAGATCAGTACAGAGCCAGCTTTCATCTCGGCCTGCGTTACTTGATCTGGCTCAGCCTTTTGATCATCCGGCCAAGACGTGCTTCCGGGTACTACCTGCGTGGCACCGTTTTCAGTGGTGAAATCTGTCAAAGCCCAAATGGTATTGAACTGGGGTTCAACATGAGCCAAGTGAGCGCCCCAGGCCCAGCGATCTCGATGGATAGTCTGTGCAGTTTCGCCAGGACGTATACGAATAATCTGGCTTAGATGCAACTGCACGCGCTCGCAGTAAGGCGCGAGATACATGCGGCAGGGATTGAGAATCGTCGCGTGCTCGATCAGGTCGCGACATTTAGCAGATCTCACCATGAGGCCGCCCGTACGGGTAGTTTTATAGCCCGTGAAACTATCTTTCCCGTTACTGGTATGGTCCATGTAGGGATCAGTTTCTTCGCGTAAGGCAGCGACAAATTCTGGGCTAATGACATCGTCTAGGATCACAGCGCCATCTTTCTTTACGGCCGCTACAATCATTTCTGCATCGGCATCCGCTGGTAAGTGTTGAAGTTGGGACATCAGTATTCTCCCTTGGGGTTTAGTCTGTGATGGCGATACACTTTATTTCGATTTTGAAAGAAGGGTCGACCAGACCAGCCACTTGAACCAAAGTTTGGCTCACTTCTGGTATTTTTCCATAGCGTCGTTGTCGCTCAGCGAATAGTGCTTCGACCTGCCCCATGCATTCGTCAATGTCAGTAACGAACCAAGTTTCATCAACAATGTTGTCCATTGTTGCGTTGAACTCAGCGAGTACATTTTGCACATGCCCATAGGCGAGCGACATTTGCTCGACAAGATCATTCGGCGCAACACCCGCTGCATCGGTGCCCACCTGTCCGGCCATGTGCAGCGAATTTCCTACCTGAACGCCTTGGCTAAAAAAGTCTGCGTAAGGACCACTTCGGAATAACTTTTTGGATATCGTCATAGGATTTCTACTTTTGTGTTGTTTGAAATAGATGATTTGATTGCCGCAGCCTCAAAATAGGTTGTAAAGGCGATAAGTGCTTGCTGATGGTAGTACTCAGTAATACTGCCATGTTGAATAAATGATTTTCGTAGAACGGCATCCACCAAATCCATTGCAATTTCGCACGTAAAAAGTGTTTGTTGGTCGTCTTCCCAAATTGACTGGGTCACTAGATGGCGGTGCAGCGCCATGGCATAGGCGCGGTTTTGCTGATTAACTTCCTCAAAGCAGACCGGCGTTAGACTTAAAATCATAGCCACCGCTAGCCGGTGAATCGACAGCGGACCGAGTGACCTTTGCGTCAGAATGATTTCTCTGGCTGTTGCGAGTATGTGTTCACACCGCTTCTCAGCCGCCTTTCGCATCGGTTGAAATGTAGGCGATGAGTCCATCGTAATGATTGCGAACGGGTTTGACTTTGAGCTTATTTAAAAAGCAAAGGAAACTCAACATTTGTGTGAAAAGAGCAATTAGGAGGCAGCTGCCACTGAATTACGCAAGGTCATGTTGCGATGATCGGTGTCACTGGAACTTAAACGGCTCGAAATGCCATAGGCTAGTTTGTGGTGAAGCCTGCAAGGTATCGCTTAGCCCGTGATCACGGTGCTTGCGCTTCTTCGCTTGCCTAATTCCGCCTGAATTTCTTCGTGTCGAGCCCTTGTAAGGCGATATTTCAAGTAGAAGAAAACTGCAATGATGCCGGGGATAACGGCTATCGGCCCGTCGATTATGCCTAAGCGGAAGATGGTATCAGGGTCCACGGTGCCAGGTTCTGCGCCAACAGGAAAATCAATCAGGTCAATGGCTATACCCGCGAGCAGGTGTCCCAAGCCCGACGAGGCTTTGGCAAAGAAAGATCTTGCTGCGTAGAAAATACCTTCCTGGCGACGGTGGGTGTTGAGTTCGTGTTCGTCCGCAATATCTGCCAGCGCAGACATGGCGCTGATCAGCAGGATCACGCCAAAGATAAGTGTTAAAAGATAGAAAATCATCAGCATCGGCATCAAAGCATCGGAGCCGTTTTCAGGAAACAGTCCAAAGATGCGCAGCAGAACAGGCGCGGTAGCAAAAAAGAGTAAGAAAATTAATCCAACGATAAGCACCGGTTTCTTTTCGAAACGATTATGTAAGGGGGCGGTCACTGCGTAGCCAAAGAGAGTGGCCGCTAAACCCGCGAGTGCAAAGTACCGAATTTGGCTGGGTACTAATTCCCAGTAGTAGGTATTCATGTGCAACCCAATCGTGTCCCTAGTACCCAGTGTGGCACTGAGCAGCAAATAGCCAATTAATAACATCAAATAATTTTGATTGGTTAATGCGGATTTTAGGTCAAGTAAAAAACTGGAAAAGTTAAACCGCTCGATGCTGTCATGCATAGGTGGTAGTAAAGGAATCACCTTGAGTGTCAATATCGTAGAAGCGAGCATCACTGTGCCACCCAAAAACGCAGCGGAAATAGCGAGGCTTGGGTAAGCCGAGGCGTTAAGCAAACCGTTATCAAACTCGGGGGTCTTATTGAAAAAGAAAGTAAGCGCGATGACATAGGTGCCGTATCCGCCAACTCCGCCCAATAGAGTGTTTAGGCTCATGATACGGGTTCTTTCGGTAAAATCTGCAGACAGCTCTGCACCCAATGCGAGATGAGGGACGTGGAATAAGGTGATGCTAGTGCGCATAAGCACAGTCAGCACTGTAAGCCACAGGAACAAACCCGTATCACCAAGAAGCGCGGGTGGAGAGTAGATAAAGAATAAACAGATCATCACTGGCAGGGGCGCAGCAAACATGAAGGGGTGTCGCCTACCCAGCTTCGATCGCCACCGATCAGACCAAGCGCCTATCAGCGGGTCACTGATTGCATCAAAAAAAAGCGCAATGGTAATGGCAAGTCCGGCGAGCGTGCCGGGAATACCCATAATGTTGGTATAGAAAAAGAAGTTAAATGCGTTAAATGCAACGCCAAAAATAGTTTCTGCTGAAGCGCCGATAGCGTAAAAAAACTTGAGCCTTCGCGGCACTCTGTCCGCGTATGCGCTGCTGCCCATGGAAAACGTAACATCGTTATTGTTAGGCATTTGTTTCTGCTACCGCGAGAGTTAAAAGTTATAGACGCAAGCCGCGAAAATTGGAGTTATAACGCGTTTTTAAAAACTTTGACGGAATGGTTGACTACAGCGACAAAAGATTCCTTGTTCAGGGCTTCGTTTGCACTGAGAATTTTCTTTAGGCAAGAAATTTCAGCTTCTTCTAGCTTCTTTCCAATCGGGTCTTCTTGGTGGTCTGCAGCGAGGGTCAGATAACAAAGGCCTACCCAGAAAAAGTATTCCTCAGGGCTGACGTCTTTCAGAGCATCAATACAACTGACAGACCTTAGTGAGGTATCCCCTTCAAAATCTGCTTTATCCATGATCGCTGAAATTTTTGTGGTCTTGTCCTTGATCAAACCTAGGAGGTCCAATTGGTGACCCATGGTTTTGATGGTGGGGATTTCCCGCACAACGTACGGATTATCTTTTGCTGCCAAATGCCAGAGGAGATCGCATAGTCGTTCCCGCTCAGCGGAGGACAGTGCCATATCGGCTTCGCACACAGTAATAATAAAGTCGATCCTGTCTAAGCTAGACACAGAACAATTTCCTTTTTTTGTGGTTTTTATGGGCTGGTCTTAAAAAAAGCTAACGAAGTTTTGTTTCTTTAAGTACGTAAGCAAATATTCTCTTCAACACGCCATCAGCAATTTTAATCAGAAGGATAGAATATACTTAAATAGCGCAAGCAAGATCAATAGCCATTTGATTAAGTTTAAATACACGCTTGTTGGTCGACAGAACAGGTAGCATCACTAGCACAAAAAGTTAGGAGATATCTTTTTGCATAGGGTTTCTGTTGTGTAACCGAGTCGTGGCTGTTGGAGAGATGCAATGATGCCCCTAGATCAAAGTTAACGTGATAGTCTAGAATTAAAAGCTAAATACTAGGAGCATAAAATATGGCACAGGTCACCGCTGGCGCACCTTCATCCAATTTCTTTTTGGACGGAAACTTCAGTCCCATCGCAGAAGAGCGCGACGCGACAGACATGGAAGTCATCGGCGCGATACCTGACGATCTTGCCGGCCACTTCCTCAGAGTGGGTCCCAATCCGGTCTACGTATTCAGCGAAGAGGCTTACCATACATTTGACGGCGACGGCATGATTCACGCGATCGCGTTCTCAAACGGCACCGCACGATACAGAAATAGATTTGTGCAGAACGAAGGATTCAAGCTGGAGCAGGAACGCGGAGACTGGGTTTACAAAGGCATGAATTCCATGTTGGACCCAACACCCTCGCGCGTTCCGGAGGGCGCGCCGGGTGGTAAGAACCTCGCGAACACGGCATTCACATTTCACAACAACACGCTTTATGCGTTGCATGAAGCATCAGAACCCACGGTCATCGAGCTTCCAGGATTAGAAACTAAAGGGCCAACGGACTTCGGCGGCAAGCTGCAACACTCGTTTTCAGCCCACCCCAAGGTTGATGCGAAAAGCGGTGAAATGATGACCTATGG
>ENA-ORDA01002329-ORDA01002329.1-marine-metagenome-genome-assembly--contig:-NODE-2329-length-14623-cov-4.810120_pt1 | contig 14623 bp, 17 predicted proteins | sample MGYA00237778_ERZ508506 | MGnify/ENA primary metagenome ERZ508506 (study PRJEB26177, sample SAMN06267891) | marine metagenome | isolation source: Monterey Bay, California, USA | place: Pacific...
TTTTATAATTTTGATTGGTTATAGTAATCTGATGAAAAAAAAGTATAGGACATAGTTACATCTTTAATATTTTTAGTATTGGGATCATTTACCATTTCTGGATCCAAATAAAAAGTCATAATATAAGTGGCCTTTTCGCCTGCTTTTAAGGCCTGTTTTTCAAAACAAAAACATCCCAATTTGCTATAATATTTACCAAATGATGATGGAGAAACATTGAAAGATGCAACTCCATAAGTCGTTTCATTGCCATAGTTTTCAACTTCAAATTCGATTCGGTTCACTTGACCAATTTTAACATCCATAACATTTGTTTTTGCTTTAAAATTCCAAGGAAGTTTATTTACATTTGTATCAAAACGAACGCTAACTTTTTGGTTTAAAATTATATCTGGCGCTTCTCTTGATATTTGTGTTGTTCCACCAAACCCAGTTACTCTACAAAATAAATCATACAAGGGTACTGCAGCAAATGAGAGTCCTAACATTAAAAAAAATATTCCAGCTAAAAGAATTGGAGTTAAGGTTTTATTTTTCACTATATTGATCTATCAAAAACACCCGTATTATAAAGTGTAAAAAAAAACAGAAATATCATAAATCCTATTATTGCTACTGCTGTTAAAATATTTTTTCGCTTAGTTTTTTTGTCTGGTATCATCATAATATCTTATCTATCAAAAAAATAACGAATATCAAAAACAAATATAAAATTGAATATCCAAATATTGTTTTTGCTTTCTTGGGGTTAAATTTATTTTTTTTAAACTTATAAAGCTCAAAACATAAAATGTTATAATACAATGTAAGCATTAGGGCTGGTACTAGAAATACTAATCCAACAAAATCTATTGCGTAGGGTAAAATAACCATTGGCAACATTAATAATGAATAAACTAAAATATTTATTTTAGTGCTCTCTATCCCATTAGTTAATGGAAGCATTGGAATTTTTGCCTTTTTATAATCATCTGATTTATAAAGACTTAACGCCCAAAAATGCGATGGTGTCCAAAAAAATATAATCAGAAAAAAGGTTATTGGCTCAAGAGATAATGAGTTAGTTGCTATAGTCCATCCAATTACTGGCGGTAATGCTCCTGCAGCACCTCCAATGACAATGTTTTGTGGAGTTTTTCTCTTTAACCAGATTGTATAAACAAAAACATAAAATAAAATTGTAAACAGCAATAATGCTGCTGAAATTGTGTTAGCAAAATAATCTAATGCAATCACTGAAAAAAATGAAAGTGATGTTCCAAAAATTAGAGCTTGTTTCTTATTAACTTTTCCCATTGGAATTGGTCTCAAGCAAGTTCTTGTCATTAATGCATCAAGATCAGATTCGTACCACATATTTAGAGCACCAGCAGCTCCTGCTCCGATTGAAACTAAAAGAATTGCAATCATTGCATCTTTTGTCGAAACTACATTAGGTGCCATTAAAAGTCCTACGGCACAGGTAAAAATAACCAAAGACATAACTCTTGGTTTCATCAATTTAAATAATTCAGAAAAATTAAACAAATTCTCCTGACTTAAATTTTTATTTTTTAATTTAGAATTAATCATTAATATTTAATATAGAAAAAGCTAAAACTTTACTAACTAGTAGCTTTTTCAACACCATCTGGATCTTCAAACTTCGGTAATTCTTCAAAAGTATGAAAATTTGGTGGCGATGGTACGGTCCATTCTAAAGTTGTAGCCCCTTCTCCCCAAGGATTTTGAGCAGCAGTTTTTTTCTTAGAAAATGAATAAATTAAGTTAGCAAAAAACACTAGTAGACCAGCAACCGCTATGTATGAACCGATTGATGAAACATAATTCCATCCAGCAAATGCATCAGGGTAATCAGCGTATCTTCTTGGCATTCCAGCTAAACCTAAAAAGTGTTGAGGGAAAAATACTAAGTTCACTCCTATGAACGTTAGCCAAAAATGTAATTGCCCCATCCATTCTGAATACTCATACCCAGACATTTTACCAAACCAATAATAAAATCCTGCAAAGATTGCAAATACTGCACCTAAAGATAATACATAATGAAAGTGAGCAACTACATAATAAGTATCATGCATTGCAGTATCAACACCTGCATTTGCAAGAACAACACCTGTTACACCACCTACTGTAAATAAAAATATAAATCCTAATGCCCACATCATTGGAGTTTTAAATGAAATTGATCCACCCCACATTGTTGCAATCCATGAAAATATTTTAATCCCTGTTGGGACTGCAATAATCATTGTTGCGGCTAAAAAATATGCTTTAGTATCTGTGCTTAAACCTACTGTGTACATGTGGTGAGCCCAAACAACAAAACCAACAACACCAATTGAAACCATTGCATAAGCCATTCCTAAATATCCAAATACAGGTTTCTTAGAAAATGTTGAAACAATATGACTAATCATTCCAAAGCCAGGTAAAATTAAAATATAAACTTCAGGATGACCAAAGAACCAAAATAAGTGTTGATACAAAACTGGGTCTCCTCCAGTTTGAGCATCAAAAAATGCAGTTCCAAAATTTCTATCTGTTAAAAGCATTGTAATTGCACCAGCTAAAACAGGCAGTGATAACAATAGTAAAAATGCTGTAACTAAAACAGACCAAGCAAATAAAGGCATTTTGTGCAAAGTCATACCTGGCGTTCTCATGTTTAAAATTGTTGTAATAAAATTAACCGCTCCTAAAATTGAAGAAGCTCCAGCTAAGTGTAAACTTAAAATAGCAAAATCCATTGCAGGACCTGGTTGTCCAGCTTTAGAAGACAAAGGTGGATATAAAGTCCATCCTCCACCAACACCTTGTTGGCCTGGAGGGCCATCTACAAATATTGAAAGTAATAGTAAAATAAATGAAGCTGGTAATAACCAAAATGAAATATTATTCATTCTTGGAAAAGCCATATCAGGTGCACCAATCATAATTGGGACAAACCAATTACCAAATCCACCAATCATTGCAGGCATTACCATAAAGAAAATCATTATTAATCCATGGCCTGTAACCAACACATTATATAAGTGATAGTTGCCACCTAAAATTCCATCACCAGGATGCATCAATTCAATTCTCATTAATACTGAAAAAGCTGTACCAATAATTCCTGCAACAATTGCAAAAATTAAATACATTGTACCAATGTCTTTGTGGTTAGTTGAGTAAGCCCAACGTTTCCAACCTGTTGGTGTGTGATGATCGTCGTGTGATGCTGTTTTTGTGTACATTTTTATTTACTCGCTAGTTTTTTATATTCATTTTCTGCAATTGGCTCTTTTGCAAATTTCATTTTAGCCTCTGCTAACCATATTGCATATTCTTCATCTGTCACAACTTTTACTGTGATAGGCATAAAAGCATGCTCAATTCCACAAAGTTCAGAACATTGACCATAGTACGTTCCAACTTTTTCAGCTTTAAACCAAGTTTCGTTTATTCTTCCAGGAACTGCGTCTCTCTTAACTCCAAAAGATGGTAATGCCCAAGCATGCAAAACATCATTTGCTGTAATTAAAACTTTAACTACTTTATTAACTGGAACAACAACTTCATTATCTACAGTTAATAATCTTGGCTGATTTTCTTTTAAATCTTCTTCTTTAATCATATATGATTCAAAAATAATATTTTCATCAGGATATTCGTATCCCCAGTACCATTGGTAGCCAATAGCTTTAACTGTAACATCAGCTTTTGGGATTGTATCTTGTTTGTATAAAATTTTAAAAGATGGAACTGCCATTACAATTAAAATTAAACATGGAATTAAAGTCCATAAAATTTCAACTGTAACATTGTGAGTTGTTTTAGATGGGTTAGGATTTCTTGAAGCTCTAAATCTAATACAAGCATAAACCATTAAGAATAAAACAAATACACTGATTGCTATAATGATAGGAAGCAAAAGATTGTTATGGAAGTTAACAATATCTCTCATTCCATCAGATGCAGGGTCTTGAAAACCTAATTGCCAGTCTTTAGGTTGGTTAGCTAAAGCACTTGAAGCAGCAAATGCAGATAGAAATATATATAAAATTTTTTTCATTTTTAGACACTATATAGATCGTCTTTTAAAAAATTACACTTTAGTTTTCGCGACAAAATATCAATTAATGGCGTAATTTATGATTGATATAGCAGAAATAACTGCTGTTTCTGATCTAAGGATATTTTCGTTAATTTTTATCGCTTGAACACTTTTATAAGAGAGAATCTCTTCTCTTTCAGACTCGGAAAAGTCTCCCTCAGGGCCAACAACAATACAGGTTGGCTTATTACCAAGTTTCTTTAAATCTACTTTATTATTAGTTGAATTAAGATCTGTAAAAATTAAATCAACATCATTTTTATCTAAAAAATTATTTAGTTTTTGTGAGTCTTCAATATTAGGGACTTGAATTCTATTCGATTGTTCAGCTGCTTCGATTATAACTTTTTCCAATCTCTCCTTATTTATTTTTCTAACGATTGTTCGATCAAAAATAATAGGTAAAAATTTTGTAACTCCTAACTCTGTTGCTTTCTGTATCATGAAGTTAAAGTAATTTGATTTAATTGGTGAGAAAGCTAACCACAACTCTTTAGGATTTTCTTTTTGTCTTAATTGTTTCGTAACATTAAACTCAACAATACTTTTTGAAACTGTTAATATTTTTGCTTCCCACTCTCCACTATTATTAAATAAAGAAAAAACTTCATTTTCTTTAATTCTCATAACTTTTGAAACATAATGAGATTGTGATTTATCAAGTGTGTCTGTCAAATTAAGTGATAAACTTTTTGGAAAAAATAATCTAATGTTACTCATAAAGATAAATTAGTTTATGAAAAATATTAAAGCAATAATTTTTGATGCATATGGAACTTTATTTGATGTCAATTCAGCTGCTGAAAAATGTAAAGATAAAATTGGTAATAAGTGGGAAAGTTTTGCAAATTACTGGAGAACGACCCAGCTAGAATATACTTGGCTTAGAAGCCTGATGAAAAGACATAAAGATTTTTGGCAAGTGACTGAAGATAGCTTGGATAAATCTATGAAAACATTTGAGATAGACTCTTCAATGAGAAATGAATTATTAGATCTTTATAAAATTCTTTCACCATTTAAAGAAGTGCCTGAAGTTTTAAAATCACTTAAAGAAAAAAATTATAAACTTGCCATCCTTTCAAATGGAACACCATCTCTTTTAAATGAATTAGTTAAAAGAAATAAATTAGATAATCTGTTTGATGATCTTTTTTCAATAGAAGAAGCGGGTATTTATAAACCAGACTCTAAAGTTTACGATATACCAATTAAAAAATATAATATTCAAAAAAATGAAGTTGCTTTTTTAAGTGCTAACACTTGGGATGTATCAGGTGGTGGAAACTATGGCTATAATTCTATTTGGGTAAACAGAAATAATAATATTTTTGATAACCTTGATTACAAACCTCATAATGAAATCAAAAATCTAAAAGAGTTACTTAATATTATCTAATTCTATTTTCTTCAAAGTTTTTATTAAGTTTTAAAGAAATAGTTCTTGTGTTTTTTCTATTCCAGTCAGAAAAAGATTTTAGAATAGGAATTACTGATAAGCCAAATTCAGTTAGTGAATACTCTACTTTTGGAGGTACTACTTGATGAACTTTTCGACTCACAATACCATCTGTTTCTAGCTCTTTAAGTTGTTTAGATAACATTTGTTGAGTTATAGTTTTTAAACCTCTCTTAAGAATATTAAATCTAACTTTCTTATTATTGTATAAAGTAAATAAAATTCTAATTTTCCATTTACCTCCTAAAAAGTAAATTGCTCTTTCTGCTGGACATTCTATTGAATTTTTCATGGTATGTTTTTATATACTAGTATGATTATTTTGCGTTCTTGCGTAATCCATAACAAAGTATTAGATGCTAGTCAAATTAATCGAAAGGGTAAAAATGACTAAAGGACAAAGAGCTGGAGATGGACCAATTGCAGTAGAAGTTGAAAAAGATAAATCTTATTACTGGTGCGCATGTGGACTTTCAAAAAAACAACCATTCTGCGATGGATCACATAGTGGTACAGAATTTAAACCTCTTCCATACAAAGCATTAGAAACTAAAAAAATGTTTTTTTGTGCATGTAAACAAACAGACGGTCAGCCTTTTTGTGATGGTTCACACAACAAAAAGTAACATTGAAATTAAAAATATATTAACTACTTTCAGGCTATGAATAATATTGAAGTAAGTAAAATTATAGATCCTATTCCAGCATCTGATGGTGCTGGTGTTAAATTAAAAAGAAGCATTGGTGTTGAGCCAAACTACTTTGATCCATTTTTAATGTTAGATGAGTTTGGATCAGAAAATAGCGAGGATTATATTGCAGGTTTTCCACCCCACCCTCATAGAGGAATTGAAACAGTTACTTACATGTTAGCTGGAGATTTTGAACATAAAGATAGCACCGGTGGTGAAGGTAGAATGACTGCAGGAGATGTTCAGTGGATGAAAACAGGAAGTGGAATAATTCATTCTGAAATGCCAGCAATGAAAGAAGGTAAACTTCATGGTTTTCAATTATGGGTAAACATGCCTGCTAAATTGAAGATGAGTAAGCCTGAATATATTTATATTGATGCTGATAAAATGAGCATTCATAAAGATGATGATAAAACTATCAAGGTAATCGCTGGTAAATTTGAAAGTGCTGAAGGCCCTGTTAAAGGTCATAACGTTGAACCAGTTTATTTTGATGTTGAATTAAATAAAGATAAAGAGTTTAATTTTAAATTATCATCTACTCATAATACTTTTATTTACCTAGTGAATGGTGAAATTAAAGTTGGTAAAAATAAACACGAAAATGTCAAAGATAGTACTTTAATACTATTAACTAGAGGTGAGGATTTAACTGTGAAAGCTAAATCTGATGCTAAATTTTTAGTGATTTCAGGAAAACCAATTAACGAAGAGATTGCAAGAGGTGGTCCCTTTGTGATGAACACTAAGGCTGAGATCTTGCAAGCAGTTCAAGATTATCATAATGATACATTTGTAAAATAAATTATGAAAGCTGTAGAGATTAAAAAAACTGGCGGATCTGAAGTTTTAGAACTTAAAGATATCACGCTAGACAAGCCAGGCCCTGACCAAGTAACAATAGAACAAAAAGCTATTGGTCTTAATTATATAGACACCTATCATAGATCAGGATTATACCCGTTAAAGTTACCAAGTGGTTTAGGTTTAGAGGGTGCAGGCATCATTACTGATATTGGTAAAAATGTAAAAGAGTTTAAAGTTGGTGATAAAATTTCTTACGCTGGTATTCCATTAGGTTCTTATTCTTCACATAGAAATTATCCAACAAAAAATCTTGTAAAAGTACCAGACGGAATTGATCTTGAGGTGGCAGCAACTTTGATGACGAAAGGTTTAACTACATTTTATCTATTGCATAAAACTTTTCCTGTAAAATCAGGGCAAACAATTCTATATCATGCAGCGGCTGGAGGAGTTGGTCAAATATTTGGTCAGTGGGCTAAAAGTTTAGGCTGCACAGTTATAGGTACAGTTGGATCAGATGAAAAAATAAATATAGCTAAAGAAAATGGTTACGATCATGTGATCAATTATAATAAAGAGAATTTTGCAAAAAAAGTTTTAGAAATTACTGACGGCAAAGGTGTTCCAGTTGTTTATGATGGAGTTGGCAAAGATACCTTAAATGGATCTATTGAATGCCTAGCGACAAGAGGAATGATGGTTTCGTTTGGAAATGCATCAGGACCATTATCAGATATAAACGTTCCTAAAATGCTTCAACCTAAAGGCTTGTATCTTGTGAGACCTGCGATGCAGCAATATCTCTCTACAAAAGAGGAATTGGATGAAGCATCAAGAATAATGTTTGAAAAAATAAATTCAGGAAAAGTTAAAATAAATATTTATAAAAAATATAAACTTGATCAAGTTGTTCAAGCTCATGAAGATTTAGAAGGTAGAAAAATTTTGGGGCCTGCTGTAATAATTCCTAACTAACATCCACATCCATATCAGCCATATGCAGTTTAAGTGCATTTGTGGAAATATGAATTTCTCTTATAAAGAAAAGAATTGAAATTATCATAGATAAACAACAAGAGCCAAAAATTAATCTTGCAATAAATATTTCATTTAAATAGAGACCTAATACAGTCATCATATTGAACAAAAATCCAAAAGCAGCAAACATAATTGTCCATCTTAAAAGAGTAATTCGTCCACTTAAGTTTATGAATTGTTTTTTCCACTCATGTGGAACGTGATTTTCATAAACATGCTCATCGTGAAGCTCTCTAATTAGCTTACTAAGAGAGTGAAATCTATTACTATAGATGCTCATTAGCAAAGGAATGGCTGGAAACATTAGGGCTGTGACTGTGTAATCTATATTCATGCGAATCAGTTTGATTATGAATCTAGCCTTTGTTATTTACAAGTAAAATATTATGAACCAATTAAAACTTTTTGTTGATTTAACAAGATTAAGAAAACCTATTGGCTATATGCTTTTATTTTGGCCATGTGCATGGGGATTAACTCTTGCCTACGATTTTTCAAGTAATCTTGAAAATTATTTTTTTTATCTATTATTATTTTTTTTAGGTGCTGTACTAATGAGATCAGCTGGCTGTATTGTTAATGATATTTTAGATAAAGAGTTTGACAAAAGAGTATTTCGCACAAAAAATCGTCCCATTGCTTCTGGAAAAATTTCAATTAAAGTTGCAATCTTTTATGCAGCAACCCTGTGTTTATCAGCACTGTTTGTACTTTTAAATTTCAATCAATTCACGATCCTACTTGCTTTAGGATCAATGCCATTGGCCTTCACCTACCCTTTAATGAAAAGATACACTTATTGGCCTCAGTTATTTTTAGGAATTACATTTAACTATGGTCTCATACTTGGTTGGACAGCTATTAAAGGTGAAATAGATATTGTTCCAATTATATTCTATCTAGGAGCCATATTTTGGACACTGGGATATGACACGATTTACGGATATCAAGATATAAAAGATGATGAAATCATAGGTTTGAAATCAACTTCTATAAAGTTTAAAGGTAAAGAAAAAAATTTTTTATTAATATGCTACTCTTTAATATTAATTTTTTTCTTGGTTGGAGGGTACATTATGGAATTTAATGATATTTACTATTTTCTTACAATTATACCTTTTTTGCATTTATTTTTTTATCAAATCAGAGTTTTTAAATCAAAAGATCCTAAAAGTTGTCTAAAAATTTTTAAAAGCAATAATATGTTTGGTTTAATAATTTTTTTAAATATTTTAATTATCAAAAATATATAATGAACAAAATTGAGATTTATAAGAGGCTATATAAAGATTATACAAAAAAATATTTAGATAAAATAATCCTTTCAGCTTTACTTTCGGTACTAGTTGCTGGAAGCACTTCATCAATTGCCTGGCTATTAGACCCTGCTATAAAAAAACTTTTTATCGAAAAAGATCAATCTCTTATTTTTATCATTCCATTATTTATAATTATTGCATTCACTACTAAAGGTTTGTCTCTATACTTCGCAAAAGCAACAATGATAAGTGTTGGGGAAGAGATTAAAAAAAAACTTCAATTTGATATGGTCAATACTCTAATAAAAACAGATACTCAGATTATTGATAAAAAACATTCAGGTAAATTTATCTCAAATTTAACTTATGATGTAACCCATATTACCAATCTACTAAGTAATGCAATATTGACCCTCTTTAAGGACTCTCTCACTTTAGTCGGTCTACTAACAGTTATGTTTTTACAAAACTGGAAACTTGCCCTTATATCAATAGTTATGATTCCTTTAGCTAGTATTTCAGCAAAAACACTTGGAAAAAGAATTGGCAAGGTTACCACTGAAGCTCAAGAAAAATCTGGTTATTTAACCACTTATCTTGTTGAATTATTTAAAAATCATAAATTAATTAAAATTTTCCAAAAAGAAAATTCTGAAGTCAATAGAGCTGATGAATATTTAGCTCAATTGAAAGATAAAAATAAAAAGATACAAACAGTATTTGTAAGACTCTCACCCATAATGGAAACACTTACTGGTTTTATGATTGCTGTTTTGATTTTTTATTCTGGAAAACTTATGTCTAAAGGTGAATTAGATATAAATAACTTTTTTTCTTTTTTAGCAGCTATGATGTTAGCTTATCAGCCTGTAAGATCACTTTCGACACTGAATATGGTAATTAACCAAGGTTTATCTGCTGCATCAAGAATTTTACCTATTATAGACCAAAAAAATAAAATCAAAAACTCAGAGTCTGCAAAACCTCTAAAAATAAAAGATGCAGGTATTAATTTTAATAATGTAAATTTCTCATACGAAGAGAATGAAGGGCCAACATTGCAATCAATAAATTTAAAATTTGAGGGTGGAAAAATGACATCTTTAGTTGGTCACAGCGGTTCTGGTAAATCAACTATTTTAAATTTAATTCCTAGATTTTATGATGCAAAATCAGGTGATATTATTATTGATGATCAATCTATATACGGTAGCACAATAGAGTCCTTAAGGAGTGAAATTTCAATGGTTAGTCAGGAAACAACTTTATTTGATGACACGATCAAGAATAACATAAAATACGGAAGACAAGAAGCGACTGATGAAGAAGTATTTAAAGTAGCCAAATTATCATACTGTGATGAATTCATAAATAGTCTTCCAAACAAGTTTGATACTTTAATAGGAGAGAATGGCGTCAGACTTTCTGGTGGAGAAAAACAAAGACTTTCGATAGCCAGAGCAATGATGAAACAAAGTTCAATAATTTTACTAGATGAGGCAACGTCATCTTTAGACTCGGAAACAGAGTCTAAAATTCAAGATGCTTTAAAAATCTTAACTAAAAATAAAACTACAATTGTTATTGCCCACAGATTATCAACTATACTTAATTCAAATAATATTTATGTAATCGATAAAGGAAAAATAATTGCCAATGGAAGTCATAAAACTTTAATGGTAGAGTCAGAGTTATATAAAAATTTCTATGAAAAACAGATACAAAAATAAATATGTTTTTTCTGTATCAAATTATTTTATCATTACTTGTTTTAATATCTCCAATCTTAATAATCTTTAGAATTTATAAAGGAAAAGAAGATAAGATAAGGTTCAGAGAAAAATTTAGTATTCCTTCAAAAAAAAGGTCTAAAGGAAAACTTATTTGGTTTCATGGAGCAAGTGTTGGGGAAATATTAAGTATTATTCCATTAATTGAAAATTATGAAAAAGACAAATTAATTAATCAAATATTAGTTACCTCTAGTACTTTAAGTTCATCAAAGGTGTTAAAAAAATTTAAATTTAAAAAGACTGTTCACCAGTTTTATCCTATAGACCATTTTTTTTTTACAAAAAGATTTTTGGAATACTGGAAACCAAATTTAGCAATTTTTATTGACTCAGAAATTTGGCCCAACATGTTTAAAAAGTTGGAAGAACAAAAAATATCCTTAATTTTGCTTAACGCAAGGATTACAAAAAAAACTTTTTTAAGGTGGTTGAGTCTTAAAAATGCTTCTCAAAAAGTTTTTAACAAAATTTCAATTGCATACCCTCAAAACCTTGAAACAAAATATTTTTTAAAAAAATTAAAAGTTAAAAAGATAAAGACTATTGGTAATCTTAAATTTGCAGAACAAGATAATGAAATAATGAATAAATTAAACTTTAGATTTAAAAGTAAAAAAATTTGGGTTGCATCCAGTACTCATTCTGATGAGGAAATTTTTTGTGGAAAAACACATATAGAGCTTAAAAAGAAAATTAAAAATCTATTAACAATTTTAATTCCAAGACACATACATAGAGTTCAAGAAATAAAATCTGAATTAGAGAATTTGAGATTAAATGTTACTAACCATAGCTCAAATACGAAAAGCTTAAAAAACATTGATATTTATATTGTGGATACTTTCGGTGAAACTAAAAAATTCCATAAAGTTGGTACCTCAGTTTTTATAGGGGGCTCTATTATTAATAGAGGGGGTCAAAATCCATTAGAAGCTGCAAGATATGGTGCAAGAATATTACATGGGCCAAACGTCGATAATTTTAAAGATGTATACAAAACTCTTTCAAATTTGAAAATTTCAAAAAGGATTACTACGCCAAGAGAACTGGCATCAGCAATTATATTTAAAAGAAATAAAAAACTAGGAGATAAAATAAAAAAAATTGGAGTAAAGATTTTAAAAGAAACTATAAATGATTTAGATAAATTAATAAAAAATGAATTTAAAAAAACCTAAATTCTGGGACCAAAAAAAACCAAATATACTTGCTTATTTATTGCTACCAATTTCAATTTTATTAAATTTACTGAAATTTTTAAGATTAAATAAAAAAACAAAAAAATCTAAAATAAAAACTATTATAGTTGGTAACATTTACCTTGGTGGAACAGGTAAAACATCTTTAAGTATCAAAATAAATGAACTTTTAAGTGAAAGAAAAATTAAATCGTGTTTTGTTAAAAAATTTTATCCTAATCAACATGATGAGCAAAAACTTTTACAAAGTAGAGGGAAACTTTTTACATCTCTTAAAAGAATTGAAGCAATTAATACTGCAGAAAATAAAGGCTATGATGTAGCAATTTTAGATGATGGACTTCAAGACAATTCAATAAATTATGATTTAAGATTTGTATGTTTTAACAATATTAATTGGATTGGTAATGGATTTACCATTCCAGCTGGCCCATTAAGAGAAAGTGTAAATAACTTAAAAAATTATAAACATATTTTTTTAAATGGAAATTTAGAAAATTTGGACGATATCAAGAAGCATATATATAAAATAAATCCAAATATAGATATTCATATAGGAAAGTATGTTCCTTTAAATATTGAAAAGTTTAATAAAGATAAAAATTATTTAGTATTTTCTGGAATAGGTAATCATCAAACTTTTGTATCTATGTTAAGAGAATATAAATTTAATATTGTTAAAGATATTGAGTTTTCAGACCATTATAAATATAACAATTTTGATATTAATAAAATCCAAAAACTATCAGATAATTTAAATTGTCAAATTATAACAACTGAAAAAGATTATTTAAGATTAGATAAGGAAAAAATTCATAATATCAATTTTATTAAATCAGAATTAAAAATTTTAGATGAGGAAAAACTGATTTCCACTATATTAAACAAAAATGAAAATAATTAAGTATTTCTTACAGTTTCTATTTATAATTATTTTATTTTCTCTATTTAAAATATTGAGGTTAAACATGTCGTCTGCTCTAGGTGGTAAATTATTCGAAAAAATTGGTCCATTATTTCGATCAAAAAAATTAATTCATTCTAATCTTAAAAAAGCTTTCCCTAATATTGAATCAGATGACTTAGATAAAACAACAAAAAAAATGTGGAATAATTATGGAAGAGTATTTGCCGAATACATGTTTATTAAGCATTTTAGAGAAGATGCAACAAATAAAAATATTAAAATAGAAGGTCAAGAAATACTTGAAGATATTAAAAGAAAAAATAAATCAGTTGTTTTTATCTCAGGACATCTTAGTAATTTTGAACTGATGGCTATGCATATTGAAAAATCAGGAGTCAAATTATCTGCAATATACAGACCACTAAATAATTTTTTTTTAAACAAGATAATGGAGAGAATAAGAAAAAAATATATTTGCAAATATCAAATTAAAAAAGGTATAGGGGGGATGAAAAAACTTATACACTTAAAAAAATTAGACTATTCGTCAGCTCTAATGATTGACCAAAGGGTTTCACAAGGAATAGAGTCAGATTTTTTTGGTCAAAAAGCACTAACAACTACTATTCCAGCACAATTGGTTAAAAAATTTAATATTCCAGTGGTTCCTATATTTATTGAGAGGATAAACAATACTAATTTTAAGATAATTATAAAAATAAATCTGGAAATAATTACGATTGTATAATTCCAGTTAGTGGAGCAAGAGATTCATATTTTATAGTTCATACAATCAAAAACGTTTATGGATTAAATCCACTATTAGTTACCTACAATAAACAATATAACACTGCTTTAGGTGTAAGAAATTTGGCAAACTTAAGGATCATGTTTGATTGCGACATAATGACTTTAACTGTGAACCCTGAATCAGTTAAAAAAATAACTAGAGCTACCCTAAGAAAATTTGGAAGTATTTATTGGCATTGTCTAGCAGGACAAACAGTATTTCCTGTACAATCGGCAGTCGATTTAGAAATACCTTTAATAATTTGGGGGGCACATCAGGGCAATGAACAGGTTGGAATGTTTTCGCATACTCATGAAGTCGAAATGAATAGGCGTTATAGAAAAGACCATGATTTAATGGGTTATGAACCAGATGATTTATTGTCTGCCTATAACACTTTATCTGAAGATGATATTTGGCAATACAGATATCCTGATGACTATGATTTAAAAAGAGTCGGTGTTAAAGGCATTTATTTAAGCAATTACATTCCATGGGATCCAAAAGCACAAGATGAATTAATGATCAAAAAATATAATTTTAAGACTTCAATTAATAACAGAACTTTTGAAACTTA
>ENA-ORDA01002331-ORDA01002331.1-marine-metagenome-genome-assembly--contig:-NODE-2331-length-14608-cov-9.196201_pt1 | contig 14608 bp, 1 predicted proteins | sample MGYA00237778_ERZ508506 | MGnify/ENA primary metagenome ERZ508506 (study PRJEB26177, sample SAMN06267891) | marine metagenome | isolation source: Monterey Bay, California, USA | place: Pacific...
CCGAAGCCTGGAACCGTTGTTCCTGTTGACAGATTCGTAATTAAAATATTACCAACAGTGCTGTTTGTCGTTCCATCATTTGTTTGTATATGCAAAGGATAGCTTGGAGAAGCTGTTCCGATACCAACATCACCACCTTCAAAAGCAAAGTCACCAACATTAGTAACAAAACCTAATCCATTAGTACGAGTTTCTAAATATGAATGTACTGCTCCGTTTTTGCCAAAACTAAGTTGAGCTGCATCTGCAGTATCATCTCGGTTTACTCTTATAAATCCAGGGCCAACTTCTGCGTAATTAAGATCTGCAGGGTTTCCACTTATACCAGCCTCTACAGAGTGCCCTACAGTTATTCCTCCACCTAAGAAAAAGCTTGTTCCATTTGCTTGTAAACCTACTTTAGGATTGCCACCTGCTTGATAAAGATAAAATTCTCCATATCCAGACCCGTTAATATTTAAAGCACTTCCCAAACCACTAGGGCTTGTAAGTCTAATACCTGGAGCCCCATTAGCACCTTTCACCTCTAGTAGACTTGCTGGAGACTTAGTTCCGATACCAACGTTGCCACTATCCGCCCTTACTACAAATCTAGATTCTGATACTGTAGTTCCTCCGTGTTTTGTATCGACATGGAACCCATGAACCCCTGAACTATCATCAAAGTATCCTATGCGAGCTCCATAACTTCCATTCATCCCAAAGCCAATTTTACCTAATCTTGTAAGCTCTAAAGTTTCACTCGGAGCCGTAGTTCCTATACCCACGTTGCCATTATCATTTATTCTTACTCTTTCAATTGGTAAGCCAGAAGTATTATCGTTTGTAAAGAATGTTAATGCATATCCTGGGTTTTCGTAAACCATTCCTATAGCAGTACCATGAAGAGTGCCATCATAACCACTTAAAAGACCACTGCTTTGACTTTGATACCCACTCGTAAAAGGAGTAGTTACTACGATACCTTGCTTCTGTAAGTCAGTGCCTGCGGCAATTGCGGGTATAGAGACATGTAGTTTAGCTGCTGGAGCCGTTGTTCCGATACCAACGTTTGAGTTATAACCAACAGACATGATAGTTGAGGGAGTAGCACCACTAGATCTACCAATATTAAAGTCCATACGGCTATCAGCACTAGTGTTCCAATAATTTAATATTTGATTTCTGTAGTTATTTGTAGTATCGAAGTTAAACTGAATACCTTCTGCTTGTGCGCTACCTATAGAAAGATTTTTTTCTGGAGAAGTTGTTCCGATACCAACGTTGCCCCCTGATTCTATAATCATACGCTGAGTTGTTCCAAGGTCTGTACCTATAGCAACATCACTTCCCGCCGCTTTAGTTTGGAAACTGAGATCACCTGCAGAGGATAAAACTATACTACCGAAACTCTTTTGATTATTAGCATTTGCATTGGTTTTGAATACTAACGCAGGAGAATAATAACCAGCACCTGTAAAAGTATTTTCAATTAGTACATATCTGTTATCTTGATAGTCTGCAATTCCACCTGTGAATCTGGCTAAGACTTCGTGTGTTTCTGGGTAGCTGCTTGATTTTACGTGCATACGGGCAGCGGGAGCCGTTGCTCCGATACCAACATCACCACCAGTAAACCAGCTATCTCCGCCTGCATCTAGATTTACTTTAACACTTCCAGAAGCATCACGAACATTAAAAGCCGCACGAGTATCGGATTCTTGATAAAATCCTCCTAAATGATGCCCATCTGAAGATTCTACATATAACACATTACCTGTACCGGCAGATTTTACATGAAGCCTTGCTGATGGAATCGCAGTTCCGATACCAACTTTGCCATCGTATTGAACAGCAAACCTAGTATTTTGGTAAGTAGTTCCATTACTAGCTAACATTTGTCCAACTTCAAAAACATTACCAGTTGCGGAAGCATCGCTTGGCCCAAATACTCTCACACCATAGCTATTTGTAATACCAAAACCAGTTCGTGAATTGCCGTTATCTCTTATTAATGCTACTTGACTGTTAACAGATGTTACACCAAATGATAAGGGCGCATTTGGAGAAGTTGTTCCAATACCAACGTTGCCACCAGCAGTAACTGTAAATGCCTGAGTACCTGCAGTTAAAGAAGAACTTGTCTGAGACCCACTACTTGTAGTTATTGTTGCATTATTATTTACAAAAATATTAAAGTCATATGGAACACTTAAATCAGTATTTCCATAGCTTCCAGTATTGGTTCTTTTCTTTAAGTCAAGAATAGCTCTTATTCTATTTCCTGATTGCTCATTCTTTACATCTAAGTCTAGACCGGCTCTTGGAGCACTTGCTCCATCATTTTCATTATTATTTTGTATTTTTAGTAAAGCTCTATGGTCTGTATGTGACTGAAATACAGCAATCGGTAGGTCTCCACCTGTATAAGTTCCTGTAGAGCCAGTTACATCGAATTTATAGTCAGGAGTAGATGTTCCTACACCAACTCCAGTACCATTTTTAATATATAAGTCACTACCCGCAGAACTATCAGTGCCTGTTGTAAATCCTATATCTCCTGCAGCTTTACTATAAATTTGCCCTCTTAAGGCAGTACCTGCATTATTGAAAAATTGAACAAAAGAATAATCATCGGCAGATCTTGCTCTAAGAGCTATGCAATTAGCACCACTATCTGCTGTAACTGTGAGAGGCTTATTTGGGTTAGTGTTTCCGATACCAACGTTGCCTGTACTATCAATAAACATAGGAATTTGAGAAGTAGTACTACTATGCTGCCTAAAGGCAAATGTTCCGAAAACAGATGCTCCTCCACCGGAATAAAGACTTCCTATATTTACGCCACCCCCACCATATCCATAGTCAAGGTAACCATATTGGCTTTCGGCATTTGGACGATGCACTCTTAATCCGCCTTCTCCCGTACCAGTAGTGGTAAGAGAAGCATTCCGAATTGAAAGCGGTGCAGATGGAGCATTTGTTCCGATACCAACGTTGCCAGCACTAGAAATACGCATAGCTTCGCTGAAAGAAACTGTTGCGCCAGAATCCCCAGAAGCAGCAACTGACCAGGCATGAGTTCCATTATACTGTTCATATGATGATGCAAAGTCAGTGTGGATATATTTCCAAGCTGAAGCATCATGAAAAGCATTAGTTGCAATTGTAGTATAAGGATCAGCACCACTACTTGCGCCACGAATTGTACTACCTACTCCCAAACTCAGGACTCGGGTACTAGTGTGGTAAGTGCCGTATCCGGCGGTGCCGATACCAACGTTGCCATCGCCCCCTATAGACATTATCTTCTTATAACTCGACATATTAGTGCCAGAATGTACCTGAAAATCGTTCGCTGTACTTACACCATATGTAAAATCTATTGCGTCAGTTGTAGGGTTTGCAATTGCGGCAAACGCATTATTACCGTATCTCCATAAAAGACTACCACCATGAGTACCAGAATCTTCAGCCATTAGTTGTAAAGAAGGTTCAGTTGCTTCTACACTGATAGCAGAACCGTCATAAATATAAGTATGAGATATTCCAGATTGAGCAGATCCATCTCTTACATGTAATTTTGCTAAAGGAGTATCTGTTCCGATACCAACTTTTCCACTTGTATAAACACCAAATACTTCAGCACTCCCCTGATAATATCTGAGAACTTCACCAGACCCAACACTTTTAAGAATAAGGGAGTGTGGAGATGTTATGGTACCATTAACATTACTTTTACCTAACGTTAGAATACCAGTTCCTGCTACCTGTAATTGTGTAGCTGGAGTATCTGTTCCGATACCAACGTAGCCGTCTATAGTTACGTTAGCATAATTGTTAGCACTTGTAGAAGTACCATTAGAGTTCATAAACCTAAAATAAGAGTTTACAATACCACTACCAGGTGTTTGTGTAGGTCTAAATTTAAATACAGGAGTACCTGAGTTGTATCCACTGTATTGTAGCTCTACTCTATCGTACGCTGAAGCATCTCCTAGGTTTGATATAATTAACCCAGTTGATCCTCCTGCTACTTCGAGTTTGGCGGCTGGAGAAGCTGCTCCTATACCAACGTTACCTGCCATGAATGCAGTTTCTGTACCACTTCTGCTCATTTGAATACGTTTTGAATATGCTAGATTAGGCTGAACATTATCATTCATTCCAATATAACCTATATTTGCATTACCATCATACTCAACCGTCATTCCATATACATCATTCTCCCCTAGAAAAAGTCGTGCGTCTGCCTCTGTACCATAGTTATTTGCGATAATTCTAACAAGGGCGTCATCGGAGGCAGAAACAAATCTTGCGAGAGTGCTTCCAGTACCTTTTACGTCTAATGCATAAGTTGGATCAGTTCTTCCAATACCAACTTTGCCATCACCCTTTACAATAAAGGCCTCAATGTCATTACCAGAATTTAAGTTTGAGTTTGTACCAATCGCTCTAATAATATTTCCTAAACCACTGTTTTGTCCATCAACTTTTATCAATAGCCCTTGGTTTACATTATTATTACCACCATTACCAACTTGTTCTATGAGAAGTGTAGGTGCATTAGTAGCGGCATTTTGTAAAATATGTGCTGTTGGAATATTTCCATTAGGAGCAGATGTAACATGAAATTTTGATGTTGGAGTAGCCCCAATACCGACTCTGCCATCATCAAGCATTTTGAAATTATTACCAAAATTACTAGAATAAGCAGGAGATACTTGAGGTGTTCCACTATCAGAACTTATTGCGGAGTCTGCCCATGACCACCCTGCTGCGTATGAGTCTCTATAAGCAGAGCTATACAGGCTTTCAACGTACATTTTTGGCCAGTATGCTGGAGAAGCTAGATGTATTACTACTTTAGAATTTTCTACACCAAGTGTTACTGTAGGAGCCCATGCTCCTGAACTTTTTACGGAGGCACTGTAGAATGTACTATTATAATAATGCCAACCAATAGAAAGGTCAACCATGTCATTGGTGCCATATCTAAAACCTTTTATATTCACTGTAAAATCAGCAGATCCAGATGCGAATGGAATATTTGTTGTAATTTTAAATTGGGTTGGCGTAGTGCCACTATTTAGGTCTAATATACCTAAGCTAAGTCTCCTATCGCCAGTACTTAATTGTCCGTCAACGGCAAGCTTAACATTTGGAGAACTTGTTCCAATACCAACTTTGCCTGAAGCATCAAAATATCCTGAAACAGTGCTTCCATGACGGATTCTTAAATCAGCATCAGAAGCTAAATCTATACTTGCTAAGTTTGCTGTTTTACCAATAACAATTTGTCCGTTATTATTTCTAAGTTTAATTATATCTGAAGTTGAACCAGAATGAACATCTAATTTTAAAGAAGGTGACGTTGTTCCAATACCAACTTTGCCATCACTATTACTAATATAGAGATCTGTCTCTGAAGAGTCCCGAGTGGTACCAAATCCGAATCTTATATCTGAATTTCCAAATACACCAAATCCTGCAGAACCCCTTCCACTGGCTACAACAGTTTCATAGTTATTAATAGTTCCTACAAAATTTGAAGCACCCGCGCTTAAAGTATCGAAGTAAAGTCTCCCAGAAGTACCTCTAATTCTGATATCTCCATTGACATCAACTTTATAAGCTGGAGCATCTGTTCCGATACCAACTTTGCCTGCTGAGTCTATACGTATGCGTTCTGTACCAGCAGTTCTAAATGCAAGTTGTGATGCAGATTGGTCTGCCGCAATATATCCAATAGCTTCCCCACCATCTATCCATAAATCTAATCTTTTACTGCCTGACTCATTGCTCTCTAGTCTTATTTTTGGATCAGTTGCGCTATTAATTTGTAATTGAGTATTTGGAGAAGTTGTTCCGATACCTACCCTGCCGCCCGACGCACCAGTTGGATTTAAGATAAGTGGGTATACGTCACTACCGGGCTTTACTACATGAATATAGCCAGAATGATTTGACATAATGCCAAACGTCATTTTTGCGTCTGTATTAACACCCGTACCTACATTTAATTGTATAATACCAGAATTATCACCCGCACTATCTGCAGCACCTACAACGGTAAGATTTCTTTGTGGAGAAGTTGTTCCAATACCAACGTTGCCTGAAGGAAGTATGGTTAGCCTAGCATCACCTAGATCTGCACTTGTAGATCCTGAAGGGCTATTTAATATATGTATATTACCTCTTGCATCACCAAAGGATGCATCATCTCTTTCAAAAACTATTGCCGAATGTCTATAATTACTATTGCCTGCTTCTGAGTAACCAAAGCGTAAACCCGCATAAGTTCCAGTAGAAATTGTCCCGCCAATGCTCGCGGTTTCATTGTTTCCTAAGTTAACATCTAATTTAGATTGAGGAGTAGTTGTTCCAATACCAACGTTGCCGCCAGATTGTATTACAAATTTATCTGCTGTGCTTGCCGAACCAACGCTTAAAGCTACATCAGCTATTTGGTCACCGGCTTTTATTCTTAATCCGTTACCCGATGCTTCATAAACATCTAACTTGTAGCCTGGAGTTTTTGTTCCTATACCAACGTTAGCTGCAGTATCAATCCAAGAAACCCCTCCTACATCTAAACGAATATCTTCTACGCTTGTATCGAATAAAGAAAATAATCCTTTATCAAGATTAGTGCCTGTGCCTCTTGGTATAATTCTTGCAATGTTATAATCAGCGGAACTTAAATATATTTCTTTAGCATCGCCCTTTACATGAAACGCACTTATTGGAGAAGCTGTTCCGATACCTAGTCGTTCAGCTGAGGCATCCCAGAAGAACTTTGCCGTCGATCCCGTGTCCTCATAAAAACTGATATCGCCATTGGAGGCAAATAACGCTCTGTCGCGTAGAGTCGGTGACCCTGAGCCTGTCGAGAAGCCTGTTTGAATTTTTATAGCTGCGTTATCACCATTACTATCAAACAAACTAGTAATCTTAGCCATAGTTCCAGACGAGCCAGTAGACGCATCGCTGCTGACAAAGTTGATGTTCCCTAAAACTTCACCAGTTGCTCCACCAGTGTCAGTTGACGTTAAAAATAAATTACCGCCAGAAGCCCCTGTGCTTGTCATGCTGCCCGTGACACTTAGTGCTGCATTACTACCAGTAATACTTAGTGCATCATCGATAGTGACCGCACCGTTAAAGTACGCATTATTCTGATTATAAAAATGAAAAGAACCATGTGTTGCTGTAGAGCCTACAGCTAATTTTCCAGAAATTGCACCTCCGCCCACCACTGAAAGACTTTCTGCTGGACTAGTAGTTCCAATACCAACGTTGCCATCTGCTTTTACTGTAACTAAAGATGCACTATCAGAATTTCTTTTGAAAGTTAGACTACCACCCGTACCGGCACTATTACCAAATAATACTGAGGCATCTGAACCTGATGCTGCTGCTGTAAATCTTAAATAATTTGATGAGCCAAGATTAGCATTACCTGAAAGGTAGACGTCTTTGAAGCGAGAGCTTGGGTTACCTAAATCTGTGTCATTGTCTGAATTACCGCCGCCTGTACTTAGCGGAACAAAGGCGTTCCACGAGTCATCAATACCGACTGCTTCGTTAGCGCCAGCAAAATATATGCGGTCTGACAGGACGCCAATGCTACCTACGGCTGTGCTGTCTTTGCGGAACGTCAAAAGCTCCCCATCATCCGTTAGGCGATTAAATACCGCTGTAGTGCCTGCACTACGCACCACTGATATACCATTACCGTTATAGATCGTAGTTCCGGTTGATGTATTATTAGCAGCCGTTTTGGCGAAAAGGACATCGCCATTAGACTGTATTCTCATACGCTCAGTGCCAGTTGTATAGAATATCATTGGAATAGCCGCTAATGCTTTGATATTGAAAAAGCTATCGTTCCACTGTAGCTGACTTCGTGCAGTTCCACCATTATTTGTAAGAGTAATTTGGCCAATACTATCGCTCGATCGACCTCTTACTCTAATACCCTCTGCGCTAGAATTGGATTGTACGTCTAAGGGCGTTCCTGGAGAAGTTGTCGCAATTCCTACTCGATTATTAGAAACGTCAAGATACAAAGTACCGGCATCGATATTTAAATCGCTTGAAGCAGCATCTTGCTTCAACATTCCTGTACTGATTTTTGTCAATGCCATCTGTTTGTCTCCTGAGCTTTCCTTTTAAGGAATTTTTAAATTCGTATAAAATATTTTTGAAGTATATCACTACGAAGGTGCGTTGTCAAATAATATTTTTTTGTGGTTCTTTATTCAGGCGGTTGACTTGCTGCGGCTTGAGCAGCAATTACCGCGTCTGTGTGCACTACGGCACAAATTGCGCGCACTTCTGCACTTTCTCCGCTGTAGTCATCACCTGCGATAACTACGTGTCTATGAAACCCTGAAGACAGCTCTACGCCATCCTCCATTACCGCAGTTTTTGTTCGTACCTGTACTGCGCGGTATTCACCAACTACTTCTATTTTATCTTGTGTTATTACTTTTTCTAATGCCATTGTCTTTCTCCTGTCTGTGCCTACCGTCCGATAGGCGTATGGTTTATGTTGTTTGATTAGGCGTGTGTATGATAAGTTACATAAAAATCTATTCGTTTAGTTGATGCTTGACTACAAGTTACTTTCAAAGAATAGGTACTATTATCCCCATAAAGAAAATGCACATCAGCCGCCGCATTTTCAATATTTGGTCTTAAATTTAAAGACTGGGCGGAAGGTAGTTTGTGATAACCTACAGAACCACCGCCTAAATAATATCCATTAATGCTTGATGTAAATGGAAGAGTAAAATTTAATGTATTAACATTTGTAGTACTACCTACAGTAACAGAAGCAAAAGCGTGAACTATATTTCCAATCTTAGTGTAATGTGCTCTATTGACAGTCACCGTGCCGCCTTGTCCATTCTTTTCAAGAACATTCCAGGTACCTTCTTCGTAATCGTCCAGCCTATTTGCCGATCCTGTCCCGCCTAGATAAATCCCGGCTGAAGTGCTTTGCGGAAACTGAATAGAACCGTCAGTTTGTGAAACTTGTAAAACTTTCTGAATGCTGCTGTTGTAAACATGCAGCGCGTTTGCGCTGTTGCCACCAATTCCACCCCAACCCGCTGATCCTGTGGTGCGCTCTAACGTAAGTTGTATATCGCCGTTTGAAATAGAAAAGTTGCTAGCAGTGCCGACATTAAGAGCGTTCGCTGGACCTGCTATAACGCCGCCTGATAGGTAGAGGTGTCTAAAGCGTTGGCTAGATAGTCCTAGGTCTGTTGTATTATTTTGAATCACGCCCGCGTTGTCTGTAGCAGCAATATAACCGTTACCTAACCGAAGTCCTTTATGCGCGGTACCGCTTGAGTGAATAAGAAGGTCGCCATCAACAGTACCAATACTACCTACGACTGCTCCATTTTTGCGGAAGTTAACAATCGCTCCATCGTCTGTGACACGATTAAACTGCGCCACGGGATTATTAGCAGCAATTGCAATGCCTCCATCAGTAATTTGTGTACCTGACTGACTTCCTGAAGCTGTGGCCATGTTCGTATTTGTAGTGCCTATTAACACGTTGTGATTTGAGTCAATGCTCATTGCTAGCGTGCCAGCAGTGTTAATTTTTAAAATATCACTTGAATGATGGTATGATATTATCCCTCTGTAACGCTCATCACCACTCGTACCATCTGCGAAGACAAGAGAGCCCGCATTTGAAGAGCTACTTTTGATAGTAATACCATTGCTTCCAGTATCACCTATAACTAAGTTGCTGTATGGATCGTACATAGATCCGGGTGAGGTGTTTCCGATACCAACTTTGCCATCTTCATCAATCATCATCTTAGAGTCAGATATTGATACTGTTGTTGGATCTGCTGAGGCCCTATTAGCAAAATGCAGTTCACCTCTACCATACGAACCAGTGCGCTTCCAGAATATGCCTTGTTTCCAATAATCGTTATCGTTATAAGTGCCAAACGCCATGCCTGCGCTTTCAGTATCAGTTACCGAAGGTGTTATAGAGAATACAATTTGACCATCTGCACCACTAAAACTATTGTCATCTGCAACTGCTAATTTAGATAACGGAGAAGTCGTTCCAATACCGACATTATATACGTTACTAGCTCCTACCATATTTTGTCGGAGTGTAATCATACGAGTATGAGCGCCTCCGCTATTAAGTATACCTAGGTGTCCAACTCCATCATCATCAGCCGCAGAACCAGAGCCGTCCCGACCACCTTCAATTAACATTCCACGGTCATTGCTGTGGTTGATTAAAATGGCTCCGCCAGTTGCTTCTGCATCTCCTCCTGCCTCAAAACGAGCAACAAGATTAAAAGCTCCAGTTGTGTTAGATTGTTTAACATGAAGCTTTGGAATTACACTACCGTAATCTGTATTTGTAGGACTGGTTGTTCCGATACCAACATTATTACCATTCATTACAATATGCGGAGTGCTACCATTACCATCAGCATATAAAGAAGTATAAGAACCATTATCATGAAGAGCCGCTCTAAAGTTTGCCCCATCCGTACTATAAATATAATAACCTGTAGTTGATCTGAGATTCATTTGGCCTACTACATCAAGCTGTGCTGCTGGAGCAGTTGTTCCGATACCAACGTTGCCATTACTGCCTTGAATAAACATATTTACGCTATTATTAGCAAGGAATTTAATATTATTGGTATGACCTGTAGCTCCTCCAATATTTATATTATCTGGTGAAAATAACCATATCTCTCCTGGTCCCGCTTGGTGAGAATTATAACCTGAACCTAAAACAGCAAGATCTAAAGTCCCTCCGCCACTAGTGTTGTCCATAGCAAAACCCACCGCAGTAGAGTTAGAACCATTAACAGCAAGATTATAACGTGGAGAAGCTGTTCCGATACCAACATTGCCGCTTGTAGTTATTATTAGTTTATTTTGTGCTAAGTAAGAAGATTGACTGCCATCAGAAGCATAGCCAATAGTGAAAGCGCTAGTAGCATAGCCACTGCCCATAAACCATTCTCTGTTACTTGCACTACTTGCGCTATTTACGGAGTCTCTTAGTCTTATACCTATACCACGGCCTTCATAGCCGTACAATTCCATTACTGCCGTGTCTGCAGGAGCACCGCCACCATCAGGATGATTTATTCTAATATTTCCATTTACCTGAAGTGTTTGTTGGGGGGAAGTAGTTCCGATACCAACGAGGCCTGTATTAGTAACACGCATTTTTTCACTTAGAGTATTAGCAGAGCTACTGTTAGTAAAGAACGATAAGAATCCACGAGCATCATTTCCTACAACATCTGTACCACCTTTAATAGCAGCTCTTGTAGTTCTAGGATAATTACTACCATCGAAATAGTTGTCAGAGAAAGTAAGTATTGAACCTTTTTCATCGGTATTAGCGGCTAGTGGATTGTATAAATCTAAAGAAGAATTTGCTAGAGCAGCGTTACCTGATGTATGTCCTCCGTTATATGCTACTTGAAGTTTTGCACTTGGAGAAGCTGTTCCGATACCAACATTCCCGCTAGAGTCTATCAATGCGGCAAAACTATTACCTGTACGAAACTCTAAAGCATCTGACGAAAACCCCGTGTCAATAATTCCTGAACTATTGCTCGTACTGTAAGTTAATTTAACACCATCAGTGCCATTACCAACTACCGCCTGAGTTCTCACATCAAGAGCCTGAGTTGGAGAAGAAGTGCCGATACCAACGTTGCCTGAACCAAGGTCCATAACCATAATGTTATCGTTAACCCAAGCACTACCTGCATCATTTAAAGAACCAAACTTAAGAATACCGCCATCAACAGCTATATTCATATGCTTATCATTTGTACCACCTGCATAATCAACTAAATCTAAGTGAGCTCCAGCTCCCCCATTGATAACTATTCTTGCTCTTTGGCTTGAGTCTTCTACTTGTAAAACAGTAGCTGCACTATCTGTATAACTTGCCCATGAGTTAGGAGAAGCTGTTCCGATACCAACGTTGCCTGCTGCTGTAACAGTCATTTTTACACCTGTTCCACCAGTTTTAATGTTAAAACTATGATTACTTTCTGTGCCTATATAGAATCCGCCAGAGTTTTGAAATCTTGTTGTTACATTTCCATCTGTGAAGTCCATATAAGCGTTTGTAGCACCTTCAAACTTTGCAGTCAAAGTTGTACCACTTACTACATTTAAGGGTGCTGCTGGAGAACTTGTTCCGATACCAACGTTGCCCCCATTAAAATAGGAGTTTCCACTCATTGATATATTTGCTTTGGTAGTACCGCCGCTGTTTCTAAATCCGTATTGCTGTCCAGAGCCAAACACTCTAACGTAATCACCTGCATAAAAAGCAGTATTACTACTTTCTGCTACTTGAACAATCCCAGTAACATGTAATTTAGTTGTTGGATTAGTTGTACCGATACCGACGTTGCCCGTGTGGTCGATAGTTGCTCTAACTGCTCCTGCACTAAGAAATTGTGTATCTACTCCACTTGAGGTTGAGCCAGCGACAAACGCGTAAGCAGTAGTTCCTGTGAAGTTTGCTCCTGCTGTGCTACTTTCAGTTCCAATATATCCTTGCCCTGAGCTAGAAGAGGTTTTAAAATGTAAAAAGTTAGCATCTGTATCTCCGTCCGTTTCTATACGAACTCCAGTAACCCCTGTGTGTTTTACATTTAATTTAGCACTTGGAGAAGCTGTTCCAATACCAACGTTGCCATTCGTATGAATTCTCATTCTTTCCGCAGATGTACCGCTAATATCAGTAAGGAACTTAATATATCCAGTATTATTTGCAAGAGCTGTACCCGCTTGAATCAGGGCAATAGAACCTGCATTATTTGCAAAGTTTACTGTAGAAACTACGTCAGTTGTATTATTATTGGCGTGCTGTAGGCGTATCTCTGCACCACCCGCTGATGAACCGTCACTTTTAACTTCTAATCGAGCGTTTGGAGCAGCTGTTCCGATACCAACGTTGCCGCTTGCTCTATCAATTACAAACTGATTCGCGATTGCTGAACTAGTTAAAATAAATTTATCGCTACTATTATCATAGTATTGATTAAACATTTCAGTGGTACCTTCGTAATAGAAGACTCCCGCATGGCATCCTGTACCTGCACTAATTGCCATAAGAGAATGAGAAGTATTTTTTAAGTCTAGTTGTCTTAAATTTGCAGCACCTGCTGTCCCGATACCAACGTTGCCTGATGAGTCTAAAGCAAGTCTGATAGTTCCTGAACCATTTGTATAAAAGTTTAAGCTGTTACTAGAGTGATTATATTTAACTTGACCCGCATATTGCTGTGCGCCTGATGTTCCGTCAGCAAATCTTATAATTCCTTCATGTGACGTACCTGTGTAAATGGTCATACCATGAACGCTACTGCCAGACCCAACGACCAAATCATTTATGGCAAATGAAGATACGGCTGTAGTGCCAATACCTAACGACTCAGCTGAGGCATCCCAGAACAGCTTTGCCGCTGTACCCGTATCTTCGTAAAAATGCACATCGCCGCCGTCAAGAAATTTAGCTACAACTTTGGGTGTTGCTCCTGCCGCAATATAAACATCAGCGCCAGCAGTCGGTCGGCTTTGCAAAACTAAAGAACCGTTTATTCCATCAAAGGCTGACCCTGTCGCATAAACTTTAGCCGTTGACCCTGTTCCAACTAACCCGCCGTGCGAGGCATAGAACTCAGAAGCCAGACTGTTAATAATACCGTCAGTAGTGACTGTGCCAGTAACGTCGATGCCTGTGGGGATCAGCTTTAAAATTTGTGCAGGTGTATTACCTACTTTAAAATTCATCTCAGGAGAAGCTGCACCATATCCCGCTTCAATTGTTCCATACAAGGTACTGGCGGTATGGAAATCTATTGCTACACGGTTGTTAGCGCCTGATGTGTTGTTGTATAACTTTAACGCTTTCGTAACACCCGCCGCTGTTTTGGTCAAACTAAGCGACTCGTCACTAGCATCCCAGAACAGTTTTGCCGTCGACCCCGTGTCCTCATAAAAACTGATATCACCGCCTTCGGTAATTCTTAATGCCTGCTTATTGCCGACATCTACTTGGAATCTAGGAGCGCTGCCCACATCGGTTGCATCCACATCTAGTACTGCAACTCCATTAAGGTCTGAATATATATTTAAGAAAGAAGTGTTACTACCGTTTCTAATTGACAGGTTAGATGAAGTTCCACCTGAATTTACAGTAAGCCCATCGGCTGTCACTGCCCCACTGAATACTGATGAGCCGTCAGCGTTGATGGTTAGTCTTTCTGTTCCATTATTAAAAACAAAAGACTCATTACTTTTAGCACCGACAGTCCAAGTGGTATCGTCAGTACCAAACTCCATAAAGGCGTTAGATTCATTACCTGTGGAATTCAGTCTCAAATATGCGTCAGGTCCATTAGCTTGCAAATGCAACAACCTACTTGGATTCGTAACGCCCAACCCTAGTCGCGCAGTAGAAGCATCCCAGAACATTTTGACCGCATTTGATGACGCATCATTATAGAATGAAACATCACCATTATTGTTTATTTTGACTCGTTCTTTACCATTAACCGTTACATTAAAACTACCATAACCGCTAGGA
>ENA-ORDA01002332-ORDA01002332.1-marine-metagenome-genome-assembly--contig:-NODE-2332-length-14593-cov-3.111050_pt1 | contig 14593 bp, 16 predicted proteins | sample MGYA00237778_ERZ508506 | MGnify/ENA primary metagenome ERZ508506 (study PRJEB26177, sample SAMN06267891) | marine metagenome | isolation source: Monterey Bay, California, USA | place: Pacific...
TTTTTTTTTTCAAGCAGAAGACGGCATACGAGATGCGGACGTGACTGGAGTTCAGACGTGTGCTCTTCCGATCTTTGGTCAAAAAAACATGCAACCTTTATGATAATGGGTGATACATGCACAAGAGCTTGTGCCTTCTGTAATGTTAAAACAGGAAAACCTGAGGCTCTTGACCAGTTTGAGCCTTATAGAGTGTCTCAAACAGTTAAAAACCTTGAGCTTGATCATGTTGTCATCACATCAGTTGATAGGGATGATCTAGGTGACGGGGGGGCTCTTCATTTTTCTAAAACAATTGATTTGATAAGGCAGGCAACTCCAAGTACTACAATTGAGGTTCTTACTCCTGATTTTTTAAGGAAAAATGGCTCCCTTGAGATTGTTTTAAATTCAAGGCCTGATGTTTTTAATCATAATTTGGAAACTGTTCCAAGACTTTACCTATCAATAAGACCTGGCGCCAGATATTTTAATTCTCTTAAAATTTTATCAGATGCAAAAGATATTATGCCAGAGGTATTTACAAAATCTGGTTTGATGTTGGGCTTAGGTGAAACAAAAGACGAGATTATGCAGGTTATGGATGATTTGCGTTCAGCTAATGTTGATTTTTTAACTCTGGGTCAATATCTACAACCAACAAGAAAACATGCTCCAATTAAGGATTTTGTTACGCCTGATGATTTTAATAAATATAAGGAAATAGCTGAATCTAAAGGATTTTTGATGGTATCATCCAGCCCTCTAACAAGATCATCGCATCATGCAGGAGATGATTTTTTAAAGTTAAAAGAATTAAGAATTAAGGAATCCTGATAATAAATTGATAGATATTAGTTATAAAAAAACCTTAAATTACTCTCCAAAAAATATATATGAAATTGTAAGTGACGTAGATTTTTATTCTCAATTTATTCCTGGCTGCGTATCATCGGAAATTATTTCTAGAGAGGGTAATGTAATTGAAGCAATTCTAGAATTAAAATATTTAGTTATGTCAGGTAAGTTTAAAAGTAGAGTAACCCTTGATCCAAAAAAATTAACTATAATATCAGAGGGTATTGAAGGACCTTTTAGCTCTATTTTTACGAAATGGTCATTTGATGAAGTCGATGAAGGCGTTTTAGTAAATATAAATATTGTTCTAGATTTAAATAATAAAATTTTTGAATCAATATTAAAGAAAAATATAAAAAAAATTATCTCTAAAGTTGTTGTTAGCTTTGAAGAAAGGGCTGATATTTTGTATTAGTTTATAAATTTCTAAATATATTTTCCAATGCCCTAAGCGTTGTAAGCTCTCTAATATGCTGTCTTCCTTTGTCATCAAATGTATATAAAAAATGTTCTGTCTTTTTATTTTTTTTTGCAACCCCCATATGAACTCGACCAACAGGGTTAATCTTGGTTCCACCTCCTGGCCCTGCAACCCCAGTAACTGAAACTGTAAGGTTGGCATTAGAGAGTTTAAGCGCCCCTTCGGCCATTAAGATTGCTATTTCTTTCGAAACTGCGCCATATTTTTCTATTAGTTTAATGTCGATATTTAATAAATCAGATTTTGATTCATTTGAATAAGTTATATAACCCCGATCATAGACTGCTGATGACCCTGAAATAGATGTTAATGCGGAACCAATTAATCCGCCAGTACAACTCTCTGCTGTAGATATAACTATATTACATTCATTTGCCTTAAGAATAATTTCTTTAGATAATCTTTTTATATCTCTAAGTGTCATTAAATTAATCCGTATGCGTTTAAAGAAATTATGATAATAGCGGTTACTACTCCAGCAAAAATATCATCTCCTATAACGCCAATATAACCTTTAATTCTATCTATCTTATTTATAGGAAAAGGTTTGCTAATATCAAGAATTCTAAATATCACAAAAGCTAATAATAATGATGATATTGTAAATGGAATAAATGCTATAGCAATCCATTGTCCTAAAACTTCATCAATAACCACTTCTTGCGGGTCATTGTTTTTCGACGATTTTAGGTACTCATCTGTTGCAAATATTCCTATTAAGGTAAGCATAAAAAAACAAGCAAGAAATATACTATGGCTGAAAGAATAAATAATAAATATTCCCAGAAAAAGTCCTGCTAAAGAGCCTATCGTTCCTGGAAAATACTTTATATTCCCAAGCCCTCCAAATGTTACTATTAGGGAGATGATATTACTTTTCATATTCTAGAACCTCTATTGATACTATTGCCTGAGCGGCAATACCATTTTTACTGTTAATAAAACCTTGGTCTTCAGTTGAAGTTGCCTTCAGGCATACTTTATCGATACCAATATTCAATAGGGATGATATTTTCTTTAAAATTTTTCCCCTTAAAGGTTTAATTTTTGGGTAATCACATATTAAGTTTAAATCTAAATTTATAATAGATCCATTTCTTTCTTTCATTATATCTAAACTCTTTTTTAAAAAATAAATAGAATTCTTGTTCTTAAATAATTTACTCTCTGGTGGGAAATGCAATCCTAGGTCCCCGGAGTTAAAGGCTCCAAAAATTGAGTCAGTTATAGCATGGAGCAGAACATCACCATCAGAGTTAGCAAGTAATCCATATTTTGATTTAAATTTTAAGCCTCCAAGCGTAATCTGATTACCTTTAGTAAACTCATGAATATCAAACCCAATTCCAACGAGATTATTTTTTTTTCCTGATATAATTTGACCAAACATTTGAATATCGTCTGTATTTGTAATTTTGAAATTTGCTTTAGAGCCCGAAATTAATTTTATCTTTATTTTTTTTTCTAATGCCAAAGAGATATCATCTGTAAACTTTTCTTTTGATTCTTTATGAAGAGAGATAATTTCCTTAAGTTGAAACCCTTGAGGGGTTTGAACAGAAACGATTTTATCTCTATCCTCACTTATAAGTTGGTTTTTTTTTGCTAATTTTTTTAATGTGTCATCACTTTTTATAACAGGACATACAGCATGGTAATTATCTAGATTCTTGATACATAACTTAATTAGCTTTTTAGAAACAAAAGGTCTTGCTGCATCATGTATTATTACTTTTTGGTTCTTTTTCTTGCCAAACTCTTTATCGATATTTTTCAAGCCTTTAAATGATGATTCTTGTCTCGTTTTTCCTCCAATAACACTTTTTCGAAGTTTTTTTATATTTTTGCTATTTTCTCTAAATTTAGGAGCATCACCTTTTGCTATAACAACAGTTATGGTTTTTATCTCATCAATTTTATCTAAAGACATAAGAAGATAGTTGAGAGGTGATATATTATTTACCTTTTGATATTGCTTCGACTCAGGATATTTCGCTGATCTTACTCTCTCACCTCTACCGGCGGCTAATACTAAACAATGCGTCATATTTGTTCCTAGTAACACTATTTTAAAAGATATATTGCCTAATTAATAGGCATATAATATAATTGCACAAAAAATAGTCATAAAATGAAACAAAATAAAGATACAATTGATCAAATAATGAATTCAATGACTTTTCCAGTCATTATTATAGACCTGGAAAATAAAATTTCCATTATTAATATTGCTGGTGAGAACTTTCTTAGATCAAGTTCTAAAATGATTGCAGGAAATAAAATTGAAAACTATCTACCTTTTTCATCCCCTTTGTTGGACTTAATTAGTAAATGTAAAAAAGAGGGGGTAGGCTTTAATGAGTATGGCCTAGATTTAAGTAATCCAAGAATAGGAATAAAAAAAGATATAGATGTTCAAGTTACCTCATTGCCTGATGATAACGTAATGATAATTTTTATTGATAATAGTTTTGAAAGAAATTTTCTTGCAACAAGAAGCTCTAATAATAGTGGCGATACATTATCTTATTTTGCATCAATGCTTGCTCATGAAGTTAAAAATCCTTTGGCAGGAATAAGAGGTGCTGCTCAATTGATAGAGAGGCAATACCCTCAACTAAATAATAAATTAACAGTATTGATATGTAATGAGGTTGATAGAATAAAAAGGCTTATTGAGAATATTGAAATTTTTGATACCCCTAACTCATTTGATTTGCAGCCTTTGAATATTCATACAGTTTTAAGACATACATCTGATGTTTTAAAAAACTCACAAGATCTTAATTTTGAAATTAAAGAATACTTTGATCCATCCATTCCTAATATTTTAGGAAACAGAGACCAGCTCATCCAACTTTTTTTAAATCTAATGACAAACTCATGCGATGCAATAAAAGAAAAAAATAAAAAAAATAAACCTATTGCGGGGGTTATCAGCTTGTTTACTTCATATAAGCATGGGCCAATTATTAAGAAAAAATCTTCAGGTGAAAGAATAAATCTCCCCATAGAAATAAGAGTTAGTGATAATGGCTCTGGAATAAGCGAGGTTTATAAGAATAATATTTTTGAACCATATGTATCTTCAAAAAAATCTTCAAAAGGAGGTCTCGGCTTGGCAATGGTAAAGAAAATAATTGATGACCATGATGGTCTCATTAGTTTCGACTCAAGCCCTGACGGAACAACTTTTTTAATAAATCTTGCTAACGAGGTTTCAGCATGAGTAAGAAAATAATTTTATTAGCTGAGGATGATGACTCAATTGAACTTGTGACAAATGACTTTCTCTCTAGTGAAGGTTATGAGGTTCGCTCAGCTAAAACCCTCAAGTCTTTATGGAGTTTAATAGAAAAAGGGGGTGGGGATGTCTTAATTACCGACGTTATGTTTCCTGATGGTGAGTCATTTGATCTTATCCCTCAAATAAAAGAACTAAGGCCCGATCTACCAATAATTATCGTAAGTGCAAGAAATAATCTCCAGACCGCTATTTCCTCCGTTGAGAAAGGGGCGTTTGAGTACTTGCCAAAGCCTTTTGATTTAAATGATTTAAATAATTTAGTTAACAAAGCTTTGCTAATTAAACCTAAAATTAATACAAAATCTTTAATTAGAAAAAAAAGTAAAGATCTAATTATTGGAAGCTCTAAAGCAATGCAAGAGATGTATAGGGTTATAGGTCGACTGTCTCAAAACGACTTAACAGTAATGATTTACGGGGAGAGTGGAACCGGGAAAGAATTAGTATCAAAAGCACTTCATATCTTTGGAAAAAGGTCAGACCATCCATTTGTTGCGGTTAATATGGCCGCTATCCCAAGTGAGCTAATTGAAAGTGAATTATTTGGTCATGAGAAGGGATCTTTTACAGGCGCTTATCAAAAGAGCGATGGAAAATTTAAGCAGGCAGAAAAGGGCACATTATTTCTTGATGAGATTGGTGATATGCCTATTGATGCACAGACTAGATTATTAAGGGTTCTTCAAGAGGGTGAATTTACGAGCGTTGGCGGTAAAGAAAAAATTAAAACAGATGTAAGAATAGTTGCGGCAACAAACAAAGATTTAAAATCTCTAATAAAAATAGGTTTATTTAGGGAGGATCTTTTTTATAGACTAAATGTTGTTCCAATATACTCACCACCTCTTAGAGATAGAATTGAAGATATTCCTGAGCTAGCAGAGCATTTCTTGAGTAACGCTGATAAATCCGGCCTACCAATAAAGAAAATAAATAATACTGCTATTAATTGTTTAATGAATTATTCATGGCCAGGTAATGTTAGAGAGTTAGAAAATTTCTTGCTTAGAGTCTGTGCTTTATATTCTGAAGATATTTTGTCAGAAGAGATTATTAATTTCGAATTAAGACAAACTAAATTAGATAATGATAATGTTGATAAAGAAGATTTATCAAGTATCATCGATTCTTATTTTTCTAATAATTTGAATAAATTATTGAAAGATAATAATAAAAATATTCACTCAGATATTATTTCAGAAGTTGAGAAGTCAATTATCCAAAATGTTATGATTATTACAAAAGGAAACCAACTTAAGGCTTCAGAAATACTTGGTTTAAATAGAAATACTCTTAGAAAAAAAATCGGTGACTTAAATATTAATATACAGTTTAATAAGGATAATTAATTTTATTGGAAGTTGTTAATATGAAAAATGGACCATTATCAGGCGTTAAAGTTATTGAATTTGCTGGAATAGGACCAGGTCCATTCTGTGGAATGTTACTATCGGATATGGGCGCTGATGTTTTAAGAATCGATAGAGATGAAAAAAAGGTATCAAAACATGTTATAGAGGGAAGAGGCAAGAGATCTATTAAGTTAAACCTTAAAGATCCTGATGATATTGAAACTTGTCTTGATTTAATTGAAAGGGCTGACATTCTTCAAGAGGGTTTTAGGCCTGGTGTTATGGAGAGATTGGGCTTAAGTCCGGATGAGTGTTTTAAGAGAAATAAAGCATTGGTTTATGGGAGAATGACGGGATGGGGCCAATATGGATCACTTTCTCAAGCGTCAGGGCATGATATTAATTATATTGCTTTGACTGGTGCTTTACACTCAATAGGAAGGAAGAATGAGAAACCAGTTCCACCATTAAATTTAGTGGGTGATTTTGGAGGCGGTGCTCTATATCTGGCGATGGGTATGATAGCTGCGCTTTATGAAGCTAAAAACTCAGGCGAGGGTCAAATTGTTGATTGCGCAATGACTGATGGTTCGGCCTCTTTAATGACTATGTTTTATGGATTTTCTAGTTCAGGTATATGGAAAGAAAAGCGGGGAGATAACCTTTTAGATTCTGGTGCTCACTTTTATGACGTTTACGAAACTAAGGATAAAAAATACATTTCTATAGGCTCTATTGAACCTCAATTTTATTCACTTTTATTGGACAAGCTTGAAATAAACAATGAGGCTTTTTTAGATCAAATGAACAAAGGTTTGTGGGATGAGTTAAAGGGCGAACTTATTAAAAAATTTAAATCAAAAACTCGAAATGAATGGTCTGATATTATGGAGGGAACTGATATTTGTTTTGCTCCAGTTTTATCAATGTCTGAGGCACCTAGCCATCCCCATAATAAAGAAAGACAAACATTTATTGAAAAGAATGGTGTTGTTCAGCCTAATGTGGCCCCTAGATTTTCAAAAACTCCATCTAAAATTCAAGGACCATCTCCAAGTAATGGAGAGCATAATGAGGAAATCTTAAAAGATTGGGGAGTAAAATAAGAAATCAATCTCCTTTTTTTCTATAAAAGATTGTTCTAAGCCATTTAAGAATACTATTATCTTTTAGGTCTTCTTTTATAAGAAATTTCATTAAATTTTTATAATCCTTGTTTAAAAATAAATCTTCTCTTGTCCGCATTGGCTTATTAGTATCAATTTCTCCAATTTTTTTTGCAGGGTTACCTCCAAAAATTGAATTATCTGGAACATCTGATACTACTATTGATCCCATTCCTATAATTGAATTTTTTCCAATTTTTACTCCTTTGGCAATTTTTGAACCTTCACCTAACCAAGCATTTTCAGAAATATAGACCTCGCTACTTAGTCCTGGCGTTGAAATTCTATCATAAACTTCGTGCCAGTCTGAGTCAGAAATATAAACATTGCTAGCTATCATTACATTTGATTCGATAACAATTTTTTTTGATGAAAGTATCTTTACTCCTGGAGAAATTAAGACATTATTTCCAATATATATTTCACCATCACAATCATTTCGATTCCAAGCGCACAATTGGGTAATTGTATTTTTTGATGTTCTTATATGAACATTATTTCCTAACGAAATCTTACTACCGTAGATATCAATATTCCAAGGTTTATTAATATCCAAACCTTTTCCAGCACTTTGAAGTTGAGGTATGATAAATTTTTTAGTCCAAAAAGAATAAAATCTCTCTACAAGCAATCGGATATAAAAAGGTCTATTGTCTTTTTGCAAAATAGCTAATGCATTTTAGCTTCTGATATTTGATAAGAGCCATTTTTAAATTCACTGAACATCTCGTCTACTTGGGGGTGGCGAACTGGATCTTTATTAATGTCATCTAATAGATTTTGTTCTGATACATATGCAACATACTCAGTTACATCATTCTCAGCTAAAAGATGATAGAAGGGTTGATCTTTTTTAGGACGCATTTCCTCTGGTATTGAAAGCCACCACTCATCTGTGTTATTGAATGTTGGATCAACATCAAAAATCACGCCTCGAAATGAAAGAAATTTATGTTTAACAATTTCACCTATTTTGAATTTTGCATCGCGTTCCATTTTAATCTCCATATTTTAAAGATAATTATTAATTAATTATCTTCAAGGTGTTTTTTAAAAATTATTTCATAAAATTTACAATTATATATATATTTGTATAAGTTGTTCTAATCCAAAAAAAATTATGAGTTACAATGAATAAATATATTAAAAAATTATTTAGCCCTTTATTAATTAATAAATTAGAAATTCCTAATAGAGTAGTGATGGCTCCAATGACTAGATCTAAATCACCAAACAGTATTCCTGGTGAAGATGTGGCATTATATTATAAAAGAAGAGCTGAAAATGGTGTTGGATTAATCATAACTGAAGGTACAACTGTTGGTACACCAAATTCATCTGATGATACGAATATTCCATCTTTTCATGGAGAAAAACCTCTAGCTGGCTGGAAAAATGTTGTGGAGAATGTTCACGAAGTAGGTGGATTAATATTTCCCCAAATTTGGCATCAAGGAACTTTAAGAAGAGCAGATACAACTTGGAATTCTGATTTTCCTTCTTGGGGCCCTTCAGGCTTAGCTTTAGTAGATAAAAAGGTTTCAGAGCCGATGACTTTAGATGAAATTGAAATTTCGATCGATGCCTTTGTAAAAGCTATTTATTCTGCAAGAGAGTTAGGGTTTGATGGTGCAGAGATTCATGGAGCACATGGCTATTTATTAGATCAGTTTTTTTGGGAAGGTACTAATATCCGTAGTGATGATTGGGGTGGTATTTCTATTGAAGAGCGAACAAAGTTTTCTACAGAAATAGTAAGAAGATCTCGTGAGGAGGTTGGCGATGACTTTCCTATTATTTTTAGATTTTCTCAATGGAAACAACAGGATTTTTCTCATAAGATGGCAAAAACACCAGAAGAATTAGGTAAATTTTTAATGAACCTTTCCAACTCAGGTGTGGATTGCTTCCATTGTTCGCAAAGAAGATTTTGGAATAATGAGTTTGACGGTTCAGAGCTTAATTTAGCTGGGTGGACAAAGAAATTAACAAAAAAACCATCTATAACAGTTGGAAGCATAGGATTAACTGAGGACTTTATAGAGACTTTTAAAGGAAAAGAGTCTAAACCTACTGATATTTTAGGTCTTTTAGAACGTTTGTATAAAGATGAATATGACTTTGTTGCCATTGGTAGAGCTTTAATTTCTAATCCCGATTGGGTTTCTCTAGTTAAAAATGAGGATTATGATAAAATTAAAATATTTACACCTAAGGATTTAGAAAGTTTAATATAATATGAATGATGATCAAAAAATAATCATGCCTAATGGTGGTGTTATTCTGAATAGGGTTCATTTAGAGATCGGGGATGGCTTTGTAAGGCATTCCTATGAATTAGACGAACGTTTTACTAATAGAAGAAATTTTATAATGGGTGGTTTTTTATCAACTATGCTTGATGGTCTTTGCGGACATGCGCTTCATACAGTTCATGATAAACAACATGTTACGCTTGAGCTTAAGACTATATTTTTGGCAGCTGCGAAAGTAGGAAAGTTTATTGGAGAAGGTAAGGTTATCAAAGTAGGAAAAAGCATTGGTTTTTCTGAGTCTACATTATGGGATGAATCAAATATTGAAATTGCAAAAGCTTCAGCAACATTTAAGATTCTTAAATAAAATTTAGAACCTTTTTTCCATTTCTTTTCTTAATTGTAATTTATATATTTTTCCTGAAGCTGTTCTAGGCAGTTGTTTTTTGTGAAAATCAAAAAAAGTTGGAATTTTAAATCCCGCCAAATGATTTTTTAAATAATCTTTAATATCTTCCTCCTTAATTTCTTTTTTATCTTGTATTGTAAGGGAACAACAAAGTATCTCTCCTAGCCTTTCATCAGGGATTCCATAAACACTTGCTTCAAGAACATAAGGATGGCTATTGATGGAGTCCTCAACCTCTAAGCAGGAAATATTTTCACCTCCGCGTATTACTATATCTTTTGCTCTATCAACTATAAAAAGATAATTATCTTCATCTAAAAATCCTATGTCTCCTGTTTTAAACCATCCTTTATAAAATGCCTCATTTGTTGCGTTTTTATCATTCCAGTAGCATCTAAAGTTTGAAGGAGTTTTTATGTATATTTCTCCTGAAATACCATTTGGTAATTTTTTATTATTATCATCACAAATTATCATTTCTGTAAGAGGCTTTGTTGGTTGGCCTGTTGATCCAGGTTTTTCTATATATTCATCTCCTGAAGTTACCGCCCCTGCAGCATTTGTTTCAGTTAAGCCATATCCAAGTCCAGGTTTTGCATTAGGGAATTCAGTTTTAAGTTTTTTTACATGGGAAGATGGTCTAGCAGCACCTCCGCCTGATAAGTCTTTTAAGGATGATAAATCAAAATCATGTCTATTTGGGTGGCGCATTATTTCCAGTGTCATTGTGGGAACACCACTAAGACTAATTATTTTTTCAGATTCTATTAATTTAAGTGCCTTAAGGGGGTCCCATTTATAAAGCATAACCATTTTTCTTCCTGAAAGAAAGGACAGCATGAACTGGCTATGACTTCCCGTAACATGAAATAAAGGTACTGTTATCATACAGGAAGGCTGTATGGTGATATCAGCTTCTATCTTATCCCTTATTCCTCTAGCAATAGAAACGACCATCCATTGGAGTAAGGTAGAAATGATTGACCTATGTGTTGAGCATACTCCTTTTGGATGTCCTGTTGACCCTGATGTATAGAAAATTGTTGCATCATCATCAGGGTTAATTTCAATATTAGGCATTTTCAATTTTGAGAATGGCTTTATTAAATTATCCCAGTTTAGGTCATCACTAGTGTTACATCTAATCGATATTAGACTCAAATTATCAGTATCAGCAAAGGTCTCAATTAAGTCATAGCGTTTGTCATCAACTATAATAATTTTTGCTCCACAGTTCTCAATCCCATATTTTAATTCATCTTTAGTCCACCAGCTATTTAAAGGAACTGCAATTGCTCCTATTGACGTGATGGCTATAAAGCTATTTATCCATTCAGGATAATTTCTCGATGCGATTGCAATTCTATCACCTTTTTTTATCTTGAATCTTTCAATTAAAGCATTGGCAAAAGCCGAAGACAGATCATAGCATGATTGAAACGTATATCTCTCGTTATCAAAAACTAACATATCGTTATCTGGATATTTTAAACTTAATTTAAAATAATCATTAAGGTTAGAAATTTTAGAATCGAAGCATTTATAATTTACACCTCGAATTGTCTCTTGTTTGAGCTTGAAGTCATCTTCGGTTAAACATATATCGTCTATTATATCATCAAGAATTTGATTCATCTCTTATTCCATTGGCGGAGGGGGTGGGATTCGAACCCACGAGACGGTTGCCCGCCTGCCGGTTTTCAAGACCGGTGCCTTCGACCACTCGGCCACCCCTCCGCAGGATTATTATTATTATAAAGTGTATGTATTTATATTTTTTCTAAAAAGTCTAATAAAATTTTATTTACTTGATCGGGAGCCTCTTGCTGCGTCCAGTGACCAATATCATTTAGTTGCTCCTTCACCCTTAAATCTTCATAATTTCCCCCTACAGAATCAAATAAATTTACACCAGGTATGAAGAAATTAACTGGATCTAGAGAACCTGTTATGAAGCAAGATGGTTTCTTTATTTTATCAAATGACATTTTAAACAGATCTTTCCAATCCAGATCCATACATCTATATCTATTTAGCGGACCAAACATTCCGCTTTTTTCAAATTCTTTTGTGAAATAATTTAAATCTTTATTTGAGAGCCATGAAGGTAAATCTTTTGGTTCATTCATACCTTCTAAGAATAAAGATTTTTTATCTTTTTCATTTAAATTATTTTTTAAAGCAAGATCTATCATTTTTTTCATGCCAAATGCATCAGAGTTGCAGTAAATTAGCCTTAGTGATTTCTCTATGTCCTTCTCGAGCTCCTTTTCAGCAAATCCTATTTTTTGAAAATAAAGAATATAAAAGAAAGTATTTTTATAAATTTGCTCCAACAATTTTATAGGCGGAATCTCATTAAAAGGATTAAAGGGGACTGATAAACCAGAGACAGATAAAATTCTTTTTGGAAAAAGTAGAGATGTATACCAGCTAATAGGGGCACCCCAATCATGTCCAATAATATGAGCTTCTTCTTCTTTTAAGTGATCTAAAATACCTATTAAATCATTAGTAATTTCTTTTAAAGAATAAGAATTAACATTTTTTGGTTTTTCAGATCTACCATAACCTCTGATATCAGGTATTATTACTTTGTAACCAGCCTTTTTAAAAGGATTAATTTGGTGTCGCCAGCTATACCAGCTTTCAGGCCAACCATGAACAAATATGACTGGCTTCCCATCCCCTTCAATAAGTGTATTAATTTTTATGCCGTTTGTTGGGATTAATTCAAAATTTCTTTTCATTTTTTAACCTAACTCATTTTTAAACATTCATTGTATTTGTAATTAACGAATCTTGTTATCATCAATTATGAAGAATTCTAGCCTTTTTTATATCTTTATAACATTTTTTTTAACAAGTTGCTCATCTTATCAATCCTCTACTTTTTCTTCAAAAAACCCCTTTGCAGGAGGTATTTATAAGATTGGAGAGCCATATATAATTCAAGATAAAATGTTTTTTCCTGAGGAGGACTTTTCTTATAGGGAGAAGGGTATTGCATCTTGGTATGGACAAAAGTTTCATGGAAAAAAAACGGCAAATGGCGAAATTTTCAATATGAATTTATTAACCGCAGCTCATAGAACCTTGCAATTACCTTCTTTAGTAAAAGTTACAAATACTAGTAATAAAAAATCAATTATCTTACGTGTAAATGATCGAGGACCTTTTGCTAAAGATAGAATAATTGATGTTTCAAAAAAAGCTGCTTCATTATTAGGGTTTCAAAAAAAAGGAACAACAGAGGTAATTGTTGAGTATTATGGAAAGGCAAATGTTTTTGATTCTTTTGGGCGAATTAAAAATAAAAAAATACATAAGGATATTAAAAATAAATCAAAAAACTTTATATTAAATGTAGGTGTATTTTCAGATAAAAAAAATATCGAAAAAATAAAAATACAACTTAAAGGCCTTGGAAAAATTAATATCGAAAAATCAAAAAATGATTCCTCGCTTTATAAAGTTTTTTTAGGACCTTTTGGAAGTAAAAATTTTGTATATAGAGTTCAAAGAGCATTATCAGATAAAGGCTTAAAAGATTCTGTTGTTGAGATATTAGATTAAGATTTCTTAGGAGTTAACGATTGTTATTTAATAAAAATTTAAAAATTCTTTTTTGTATATTGTTTTTTTATTCTTCCCCAGCTTTCTCTTTTAATACAGATTCAGAATATGCTCTTCTTGTTGATTATAAAACAAATCAAATTTTGTTTGAAAAAAATTCTACGAAGAGAATATTTCCTGCTTCTATGTCAAAGTTGATGACACTTTATGTTTTATTCGACTACCTTGATAAGGGTGCGATCAATATGGCTGATGAATTTGTTATTTCAGAAAATGCTTGGAGGAAAGGAGGGGCAATGTCTGACTCCTCCACTATGTTTGCCGAAGTATCTTCTTATATTTCAATTGAAAACCTAATAAAAGGTATCGTGATTCAGTCAGGTAACGATGCATGTATTGCGGTTGCCGAGGGAATATCAGGATCTGAAGACTTATTTGCAATTGAAATGAATTTTTTTAGTCAAGAGTTAGGTATGAAGGACACTAACTTTAAAAACTCAACAGGTTTACATCATAAGGATCACTTCACAACAGCCACGGATCTTGTAATTTTAACTAAAGCACTTATTAAAAATTTTCCTCAATATTATCATTTTTTTTCTCAGGAAAGCTTCACTTGGAACGGTATCTTTCAACCAAATAGAAACAATTTACTTAGAGATAATATTGGTGTTGACGGATTAAAAACAGGAAAAACAGAGCAATCTGGTTTTAGTATGATCGTATCATCATTTGCAAATGAAATTCGACTCATTTCAATCTTAGGGGGCTTGCCTTCTAAAGAAAAAAGAACTTCGGAGATGAGAAAATTAATAAATTACGGGCAAAAAGCATTTAAGCGTTCTTTGGTATTTAAATCCAATGAAGTTATTGATAATGTTGACGTATGGGGCGGTAAAGCATCTTCTGTAGACTTAGTTGCTTCGGAAGATATTTACCTTTTATTGGACATAAGGGGTAGACGATTTCTAAATGTTAGCTACTTATATAATTCCCCTATTACTGCACCAGTAAAAAAAGGTGATATCATTGGTAAAATTACAATCTTAAATGATGATAAAATTATCATTGAATCAAACTTAATATCCAATAAAGATATAGATAGTAATAATTTTATAGGAAAGGCTATAGATACAATGGGATATTTGTTTAATTAATTATGAAAAATTATTTTATAACTTTTGAAGGTGGTGAGGGTTCTGGTAAATCT
>ENA-ORDA01002340-ORDA01002340.1-marine-metagenome-genome-assembly--contig:-NODE-2340-length-14551-cov-5.151997_pt1 | contig 14551 bp, 11 predicted proteins | sample MGYA00237778_ERZ508506 | MGnify/ENA primary metagenome ERZ508506 (study PRJEB26177, sample SAMN06267891) | marine metagenome | isolation source: Monterey Bay, California, USA | place: Pacific...
AAAACCCATGGCAGAGTTACTTTTGTTTGGTGATCTGGCAGCTGCTGGAGGAAAACTTATAGTCAACTTAAAAGGCGATAAAATTACCTTAACCAGTAAGCCTAGTAAACGGGCTGCTAAACTGTTGGATCCTGCTTAAAGCAAAAAGAGCACCTAAGGGTGCTCTTTTTTTATTTGACAAAAGCGTTAAACTAGGACGTTAACGAGCTCTGTAGGTAATACGACCTTTGGTCAAATCGTAAGGTGTTAATTCGACTTTGACCTTATCACCCGTCAATATTCGAATATAATGCTTACGCATCTTGCCGGAGATGTGAGCAATAACCACGTGGCCATTTTCTAACTCTACACGGAACATGGTGTTAGGTAAGGTATCTATAATGGTACCTTCCATTTCAATCTGGTCTTCTTTAGCCATTAAAGCCTCAAACGTTGTTACAAAATTTATGGTGTTTACAGTGCGCCATATTATGCAGCAATGACGTACAAAAAGCGAGCAAAAGACCTTTTTAAGGCTCCTCGCCTTCGAGCGGTTGCCAAATTAAATCTTCAAATACTTGTAAGGGCTCGTATTCGGCCTTATAAGCCATTTTTTGACATTCTTTGATCCAGTACCCAAGGTAAATAAAATCCATTCTGTGCGCTTGTGCCCAACGAATCTGCCATAGCACTGCAAGACGCCCCAAGCTTCTTGAGTCATAAGCAGGATCAAAAAAAGTATAAATCGCAGATAAGCCTTTCGGCAAAAGATCAATTACAGCCACCGCTAACAACTTTTGTTCTAGTCTAAAACATATAAATCGAGTTCTGCTCGCTGCAGGTGCTTGGCACAAAAAACTTTCAAACTGGTCAAGTGAAGGTGGAAACATATCACCATCGCCATGACGCTGATTAATATAATCTGCATATAGGGCATAGATTTCATCTGAACTCGAGGGCATGTGAAAACTGACATGAAGGTCTTGATTGCGCTTTAAGACCCGTTTTTGGCTTTTACTCGTTTTAAAGTTATCCACGGGGACACGCACTGATTTACATTCACCACAAGCATCACACCAAGGCCGGTAAATATGTTCACCACTGCGCCTGAATCCCATATCTGTGAGTCGCATATAGGTAGACTCGTCCAGTGGCTGATCTGGGCTCAAAAAAATCGACTTGGCCTTTCGGTTATCCAAGTAACTGCAGTCATGCTCTGGAGTTGGGTAAAATACCAAACTATTTATGTCAATTGATGAAGAAATGGAAAATATTCTGCCAGATTTCATATCACAATTAGAAATGGGTGGAACAAAGTGTGAATAAAAATCAAAAAAGAATAAAACAAATATTTATATAGAAAGGAAAACATTACAACAATGGATACTGACAAATTAGTAAAAGCAATACAAATAATAGTTAAGGAGGAAATCAAAGTGATTCTTCCTACACTAGTTAAAGAAGGTGTAAAGAAAGAAATGGCAAAGTTGTTAAAAGAAAATAAACAACTTAAAAAGGCTATTACACCAAAACAACCTACATTTATGGATGAGGTAGTTTCTGAAAAACCAATTCAAACAGAACGGGTTTTAAGTAAAAACCCAATGTTAAATAAGGTATTACAACAAACACAACCACTTAGTTTAAGTGAAAATACATCTAGAAGTGTATTAGATAGACAACCACCTGCTTATGCTGGTGCACCAACTGAAGTTTCTGAAAGAACAATGGAGTTTAATTCAAACTCAACTCATACATTAGGAGCACAAAGTATAGCACAAAAAATGGGATATGGTGATATGCAAGGAGGAGTTAAAAAGCAAGGATTGGGTGTAAGTACTGGATTGGCTGGATTGGATAGAGTTTTGAATAGAGATAATTCAGAACTTATAAAAGCAATGGATAAAAAAAGTAATGGTAATTGGAGACCAGGAATGTAATATAAATTATGGCAGTTGAGTTAGGAAGAAAAATCGTTAAAGATACTAAGGCATTTTCAAGTTATGCTATTGGTATTACTTTACCATTAACTTTTGGTGAAAGTACTTTCGAGCAATCTTTCCAAACCAAAGACCAAGTTAAATCAAATATTAAAAATCTTCTACTTACTAAAAGAGGGGAACGTATTTTACAACCTCAATTTGGTAGTGGTTTACAATCATTATTGTTTGAACAAAATGTAGATGATTTAGAAGGTAGAATTGAGGATACTATAAATGATAGTTTACAACAATGGCTACCATATGTTACAGCTGAAGAGATTGATATTGAATCAACTGATGAATTGAGAGATAACAATAAACTAAACGTTTCAATTAAATTTAGAATAGGAGATGATATTAATTTAGAAACTCTAACATTCACAGTACAGGGATAATACGATATGGCAATAACAAAAACATCAAAGAACTTTAAGAACAAAGGTAAGGATATAAAATATCTTAACAAAGATTTTAGTGCGTTTAGAGGTAATCTAATCGAGTTCGCTAAAACGTACTTCCCAAAAACATATTCTGATTTCAACGAATCATCACCTGGTATGATGTTTATTGAGATGGCATCTTATGTGGGTGATTCACTTTCATATTATGTAGATGATACATTAAAAGAATCTTTAATGGTTCATGCAGATGATATTGAGAATGTAATAGCACTTTCACAATATTTAGGTTATAAACCAAAAGTAACATCACCATCAGTAACAACTCTTTCAGTTTATCAATTAGTACCATCAATTGGTAGCGGTGCCGATAACACATTTGATTCAACATACTTCTTACGAATAAAAGAAGGTATGAGATGTGAATCAACAAACGGAGTACAATTTATCACACAAGATGTTGTAGATTTTTCCGATGAAAGAGAAAGAGAAATTACAATATATCAAAGAGATGGTGTAAGTGGAGAGGCTTCATTTTACTTAGTTAAAAAACAAGTAAAAGCGATATCTGCAGAATTAAAAACAGAGGAAGTTTCATTTGGTGCATTTAAAGAATTCCAAAGTATTGAATTAAGTGATACTGATATTATAGATATCTATGATGTAAGAGATTCGGATTCAAATAAATTTTATGAAGTTCCTTATCTAGCACAAGAATTAGTATTTACTGATTATCCAAATACTGAAAATAATGATCCTGATTTATTTCAATTTAAATCAACAACTCCATATATTTTAAATACACTTAAAACATCTCGTAGATTTGTTAAGCAAGTAAATCCAGATAGTACAACAACTATTCAGTTTGGTAGTGGTGACCCAACAGTTAGTGAAGAAACAATTATTCCTTCATTTAAAAATGTAGGATTAGGATTACCTAATTCAATTTCTAAATTAGAAGAATCATTTGACCCAACTAACTTTTTGAAAACTAAAACATATGGAACATCTCCATCTAATACAACTATGACTGTAAAGTATTTAGTTGGTGGTGGTGTTGAATCAAATGTTAAGAAAGGAACAATTACACAAATCAATGGAGTAGAGTATGAAGAAGATATTGATTTATTTACAAATGTTCAATTAGGATTATATAGAGCAGCTAAAAACTCAATAGCAATTGATAATGAAGTACCTGCAACTGGTGGTAAGGGTGGTGATACTATTGAAGAGATTAGACAAAATGCATTAGCAAACTTTGGTTCTCAGAATAGAGCAGTAACATCAAAGGATTATCAAATCAGAGCTTTATCGATGCCAACCAAATTTGGGGCTATTGCAAAAGCATACGCTACGGCAGATGGTACATTGGATAACAATTCACCTTCTTCTATTTTAGCTTCACCACAAGTCCTTAGAGAGTTTACTGAGTTAGTTGATGGGTTTGTAAATAGAGAAGAAGGAGCAGGAGAGGTTGATAAACAACTTATCCAAGATGAAATCAGAAAATTCTTAGTTGGTAAAACTTCTAATGATAATGAAAAGAATAATCCATTTGCTATTAATCTTTATCTATTAGGATATGATTCAAATAAAAAATTATCAACTCTTAATAGAGCAATAAAAGAAAACTTAAAAACATATTTAAACGAATATAAAATTCTGACAGATGGTATAAACATTAACGATGGTTTTATAATCAACATAGGACTTGAGTTTGAAATAGTAACACTACGAAATTACAATAAAAGTGAAGTACTATCAGAGTGTATAGCTGAATTAAAAGAATATTTCGATATAGATAGTTTTACATTTAATAATACAATTAACATTTCAGAATTGGAATTAATCATAGCAAATGTTGATGGAGTTAGTTCCGTTCCTAAATTAAAGATTGTAAATAAATGTGGAGGTCAATATGCACCAAACACATACAATATAGAAGCGGCAATAAAGGATAAGGTTTTATACCCATCTTTAGACCCATCGGTTTTCGAAATTAAATTTCCAGATTCGGATATAAAAGGAAGAGCAAAATAATGGCATACTATTTTCTAACAGCATCAAAGGATGCATCGGTTTACCTACAACAACCTGACCAAAACGCTGGTTTAGATGAGGTATTAGAGGTAAGTAAGGTTTACTATGGTGGAGTTAAAGATGTATCAAGAGCACTTCTTAAATTTGAAACTAATGGGTTCTCATCATCACTATCTAATGGTAGTGTTGGATTTGAAGAAGCCAAACTTATATTAAAAGAAACTGAATCGGAAGAAGTACCATTAGAATTTAATATTAACATATATCCAGTTTCTCAAAGTTGGGAAATGGGTAAAGGTACTAGATTTGATAATATAGAAACTGCTGGGGTAACTTGGAATTATAGAGAAGGTGATTCATCACTTAGATGGGTAAACAATGTAGTAGGTGGTAATATTGTATTTGCTACCAACACAACTGGTTCTTTTGCTGGTAGAGGTGGAGTATGGCATTCTAATCTTAGTAGTTCTAAATCATTTACATATAAGACCGAAGATGTTGATACTGATATAACTACAATTTTCCAAAGTTGGTTAAGTGGTTCTATTGAAAACGAAGGATTAATAGTAAAGCACGAAAATTCATCGGAAGAGGATACAAATGATTATGGTATCTTAAAATTCTTTAGTAAAGAAACAAACACAATACATCAACCAAAGGTTAGAATTGGTTGGAATGATGTATCATTTTCAACTGGTTCGTTAACTGAACTAACATCGGAAGAAATAAAAGTTGGAATTAGAAACTTTAAAAAGCATTACAAAGTAAATACAACACCTAAGTTGAGAGTAGTTGGTAGGGATTTATATCCTACAAAAACATTCTCATCTACGGCACAATATGGTATTAGTAAATTTTTACCAACAACATCATACTACCAAATATGTGATTATCATTCAGGTGAAACAATTATTCCATTTAGTAATTACACAAAATTAAGTTGTGATACCGATGGTAACTATTTCAATTTGAATTTATCTAATTGGGAAGTTGATAGGGTGTACAATATAGAATTTAAGATTACTATTGGTGGAGTTGATTATTTCTTTGATAACGATTATACATTTAGTTTAATTTCATAATAACAAATGAAGAATAGTGGATTAAAAAATGAGGCACAAGTTGCTAAGATATTTGTAAGTGGTTCGGATGCCTTACCACAAACAAATGATACTGGTGTCCGTTTATTTAAGGAATCTGATTTAACTGATGGTATTATAAGTGGTAAATTAATAAGACCTAACTATAATACAAAGGAATTAAAGAAATCAGTTGATACTACTATATTTGAACTTCTACCAAATAACGCACCACTTGGTCCACCAATGGTTCTTCGTTCAATTTATGAAGATGCATTAAAAAGAATAGATGAATTAAATGCTCTATTAGAAAGATTAAACACTACAATTGGTGAGAAAGAAGCAACGATAGCAGAATTACAAAGTAAAGTAGAAGAACTACAAATTCTTTTAGAGAATGAACAATTAAAAGCAAATATAGCATCTCAACAAAGTGAAATTGCAAATAAACAAATTGGTGAAACAACAATTGATTTACAGAATGCAATACAAAATTCAATTAATGAGGCAATAGCCAGAGTATCGTTAACTGCTAGAGTTGAGGCATTATTACAAGAAAACGAATCACTAAGAGAACAACTATTTGGATTGGCTGCTCAAACTGCAGAAGGTGCTATTAGTGGAGCTGATAATGGATTTACTGTTAAGGTAAATAATGGAGATGGTGATGCAGGACAACTAACATCAGATTTATATGCTAAGTGTAGTGCTAAAGATGCCGGTTCTCGTAAAATGACAAATACATTAGAGGTAAGTAACGTTACTACTGATAATAAAATAACTAATATTGAATTTGTATTTGATGGAGAACCTAAATGGTTTACAGTAAAAGCAGGAGCAAGTTCAATCGAACCTGAAACTTCTGAAACATATGAATGTAATTTTGATAATGAAGTAATTGGTACATCTAAGAAAAAAGGTATTCAACCAAGAAGAAGAACAATTGGTTGGAAAGGTAAAGGACAAAATCATACTGGATTGGCACTAAAAGTTAAAGTTACATTTGCAGATGCTACAACCGATGAAGTAAATTTAAAAACTGATTTAAGAAAAAATAGAAAAAGTTAATAATGGCAATTAAGACATTTAAAGAAATAATAGATAACAAAGGGTATCGAATCTCCACTAAAGATAGAGAGATTTTCGAAGAAGGAACTCTACAATCATTTTTCGGATTCTCTGATTCTGATATGATTGAATTTATTGTTTATGATGCTAATGAAAACCAATTACCTCAAGGTAATGAAGGTAAGTTAGTTAGATATATACCACTTAGTTCGGAAAATATTAAAGATTACTTTTTAATTGCAGATGGTACTAAGTTTCAAGCCTTTCAATTTCCAAATGAGTATTTTATAGATGCTGAAAGATTAATTAAAGAAGCTGGATATAATAATGGTATATTCAAAACTGAAATAACCTTATTAAATAAAAGAGTTGGATATGATAACATAAATGAAAAATTATGGATTCAAGAAATATCTCCATCTAGAAACGAAATAAGAGTATTACCTATTATGAATGATGTATCTAAGAAAACTGATTTGTTAGCTAGATATAATATAATGGCTGAAGGTTCAAACTTTAGAGATGATATCATTCCTTATGTTGGTAATTTTGTAGATATGGTTAATCCAATGGAAGTAGCGGGATTTATCAGAAAAACTTATAGTGAAAAGTGGTACAATAACTTTATATCAGAATTTGGTATAAGTGGATTTGAAAGTATGGTTACTAAAATCTATGATGATTTCAGAAAATCAGTCTATAATGAATTCTCAAATAGAGTATCATCAATTGGTGATATAAACTATGGTAAGAAAAAACCAACTAAACCATCTTTGAGATTTTCAAAAGAAGATGTATATAAAGTATCACAAAGAATACTTATAGAGATTGTTGATAAATATTTACCAAAAAGAGCAATGCAAGCTCAAACAGAAGTTGATAACGTATTTGAAGCTAGTATGGATAAGATAAGTGAAGTTATCAACTCAAGAGAATCTGATGTTGTAATTAAAGCTAATGTTCCTTCAATCGAAGTAACCGAAACTAAAGATACAAAGGATACTGATGATGTAAAAGAAGATGCAAAAAACAAATTGGATATCTTAATCGAAAAAGAAGTTCCAAAAGAACTTCCTATTCCTGATTTTAAAAAACCAAATCCAACAAGAAGTAAATCTAAAAATGATTTCAAACGAATGTTTGGATTGGATGAAAGAATGAGACCAAATTTTCCAAAAGAACTACTTAGATAATGGCTATTAAAGAAATAAATAATAACAACGAATCGTTAAACTACGATGAAAACATCGGAGGTGGTGGTAATTCTCGTGGTGAAGATTATCTTATCGATGATGGAATTGGTGGAGGTGGTTCTGGTGGAGGTACTGGTGGTGGATTAGATAATACAAATATCAACACATATGTATTCACAATTACAGCCAACTTAGAAGGATTTACTACAACTGTAAATGGTGATGTTCAACCAACACCACAAAGTGTAAGAATTACAAAGGATAGTTTAATAAACAAACCTAAAAAAATTGAAGTATCTAAAAAAGGTCATACAACACAGGAGTGTTATATAATTAGTATGGTTGATGATGATACTCCAATTATAGATAATGGTTCAAACAAATTAGGTTTAAATCAGAAGGTAGTTCAATTACAAAAATACAATGGAGATATTATGGTTGGTCCTCCATTACCTTTATTGGGTGGAACTGGAAGATTAATATTTACATTAAATCAAGCAATTATATCTGATGAACCCGTATTACATAAAATACAATTTAATATTAGTGGAAAGGGTTCACCTGTTAGTATTCTAAAAAACTCAACTAAAAATGCAGAGTTTTTTCCAATTGTTGGAGAAACAAATTATAAAGATATAAGTGGTACTACATATAAGATAAGGTCATCAGATTCTAAGTTATTTAGAATAACTGATATGGTGATAACTAAAGAAGGAGCTTCTTTCAGAGAATTAAAAGCAGAACCAAATGAAAGTTTGGAAGCACTTATAACTTTAAACGCAACTTATATTGTATCAATTACTACCGAAAAGATAGAACCTGTACAACCTGCATTAAATCCAATAATTTCTTTAGTAAAAGATGAAGAAAGAAGATATAATATGAACACAAAAGCTGGAGTTCCATTACTTATACAAAGGAACTCTGATGTAAAGGCAATAACATTGATTATTGGAGATGATGTTATGGAATTTGATGAGTTGGGTGATGATAATATCATTGGTATAACAATACCAGAAACTTCATTTAAGAAAATCGGAAAATACGAAGTAAAGTTATTTCCATTTTCATTCGAAGATTATGAAAATTCAATAAGAGAATCAGTTGAAGAAGTTAAGGAAGAAGAAATTAAAATTACACCAAAGAAGGAAAAGAAAAAGGTAATTAAACAAGAGAAGATAGTAATTCCAGAAGAAAAAATTGAAGATGTGGTTAATCCGTATAATCAAACAACTGGGTTAGGTGGAGGAATCTTACCTCCAGATATGCCAGGTGGTAGACCAAATAATGAAGTACGAACAAACAACAACATCGATAGAAATTATAGATAATGGCTAAGAAATATAGAAGCTTTAGAGGTATTAGTAGAAAGGGATTAGGTTCTAAGGAATCTTCCGTACCTAAAGGTAAGCCTATAACAAAGCCTGTTACTAAAGTAAACAATCCAACTAACTCAACTAACAAATTAGGATTAAAAACCAATACACGTATAATACCTGAAGAGAAGATTATTAGTAGAATTGAGGATAAGTTAGATATTGTAAGTAAATTAGATGAAGGTATAACTGATAGTGAAACAACGAATATATTCGATAGAGTTATTGGTTTAACTATTAATGTAGTTGATGAAGTATCTGTAAAGGTTCCTGATATTAGAAGTATTACTTATCCTAAATTAGTTAGGGGTGCAGATTTTATAGGATATGATGTAGACTTTCAAATAAGTTTCAATTCAGTACATGCATCTTATATAAAATTATTTATTGGCAAATCAACTGATTTCATCAGAGTATCTCCAAATGATAGTAGAGATATACCGGGTATCACAGAAAGAAGACCATCAAGAAATAAATCAGTAGTAACATTAAACGTAAAAGATTTAATTGAAAGATATAACGTTGAACTATTTGATGAGGGTGATAAAGTAAAAATCCCAATACGATTAATTCCTGTAAATGAAGATAGTAGAGAAGTTGTTGAGGGTAAGGTTGAAAGAATTCCTATTATATTTGATAAAGGTGATTTTAATATACCAAGACAAGTTGCAATTAATAGATTAGCAGAAGGATTTATTTCTCAGTTTTCAAATTGTCAATTTGATGAATCTAATTACTTAACAAACTTATTACACTTAGGTGATGGTAACAATCAAGTAATTACAACTTGGGTAGGTAGTGAGAATAGTTTAATATTAAAACTATACGAACCATTACCAGCTAATATTACAACCAATCAAAAAGTTTGGATTACTAAGATACAATCTAAACCTATAATTGATACTATAAACTTAGTAGGTGATGGAAGCCTTTCATGTCCTCCATTACAAGGACCTAACTTTTCGTTAGAAGTTGATACTGGATTAGGATACCAAGTCTTTGATGATTTATTGGCTAGTGACTCGGTAACTAACACATCCTTAATTCAGAAATACATTACGAATACGGGTATTGATACTGAAAAGCTAAACATACAATATGCAAATGGTTCTGATTTTAATTTTGATAAATTTATACACTTTGGTTCTGCTGAAGAAAGAATTAAAAACTTTTGGTATAAAATAGAATTATTAGAATCATACCAAGCAAAATATATTCAACTAACAACAACCGAAATTGAATTAGGATTTATATTAGCAGAGGGTACTGGGCAAGATGGTTATGTTATAGTAACCGAATCCGATGATAACCTACAATTAGATGGTACTACTACAACTGCAGTTACTGCCGTTGAATCTACCAAACAATTAGATAATATAAATAATTTAATTGGTTCGTTTGATGGATTTGAAAATTATCTATACACATCGACATCCGATATAGGATATCCTAAAAGTGGAAATAGTATTTTACCATCAACCAATTCATTATCAATCGCATGGTATAACTCAGCAGTAACAGATGCATCATTATTTGATAAAAACAATGTAGATTACCTTAACAACAATCTTCCAGAATTTATTAGAGAAGATTATCAGAATGAGGACTTTATGTTGTTTATGGATATGTTAGGACATCACTTTGATGTTATATGGGTTTACATAAACGGATTAAACAATCTGAGAAAACCAGAACATAAATCTGATTTAGGCTTTTCAAATGATTTAGTTTATTCATTATTAGAATCATTAGGTTGGGAAGGTAAGAAAGCTTACGATTCTCAAAACCTATGGGAATATGCATTAGGACAATATAGAGATGGTACACAAAAATATAGTAGAAGTCTAAAAGATGCAAACGAAGAAATTTGGAGAAGAGTTATAAACAACTTACCTTATTTACTAAAACATAAAGGTACTTCTCGTTCATTAAAAGCAGTAATGGCTTGTTATGGTGTTCCACAATCACTCCTTACAATTATGGAGTTTGGTGGACCAACTGACCCAACTGATGGGGGTACACAACCATTTACTTTTGAAGATAGAACATCTGCATTAAAATTTGTAGGAGCTCAAAATATTGAATTACCTTGGAATGGTAGTGTGTTGGATGCTGATAATGGTGATATCACTATGGAAATGAATGTTAAGTTCAACGAATCAGTAAACAATAATTTAATAAAATCTACCGATGGTACTGATACTTACTTTGAATTAGAAGCAATACCAACGACAGGTTCGTTTGGTAAAATAAAATTCTCAGTATCATCTAGTTCGGATATTCACTCATTAGAAATACCTGAATCAAAAATATTTGATGGTAAGTATAAAACAATTGCACTAACAAAAGATGTAGATACTAATAGTTCATCTTCAATAAATCTTTATTTAAAGGAATCTTCAAATGATAGATTGATATTAAACAAAAATGTATCTTTACTTACAAGCGCATCGTTAGATTGGATTTCTGGCGATACGTTATTTGTTGCATCTTCTGCTTCATTAGAATTGGATGAATTTAGGTTATGGAAAGATTCGTTGGATGATAACATAATAACAACTCATACAAAACAACCTGATTCAATAGCTGGTAATAATTATACTGCATCATCGGAAGATATGTTAGTTCGATTTGATTTTGAGTATCCAAAAAATAGATTTGAAGATTCTTCTATATTAAACGTTGCATTAAGTACGGAATATGGAGTATCAACAGGTACATTAAACAATTTCTCAGATGAATCTACATATCCTTATAATCATGAAGTATATGAACGAAGTGTAACTGCACAAGTTCCATCATTAGGATTTAACCAAGCAGATAAAATTAGATTTGAATCTCAAACTTTAGTTAATGATTTATCATATAAAGTTAGAGCTACTAAAAAATCATTAGATAGGGCACCTGTTGATTCATCTAGATTAGGATTATTCTTCTCACCAATAAAAGAGTTGAATATGGATATCATCAAATCATTTGGTAACTTTAATATAGATAACTATATTGGTGCACCAGAGGATGAGTATAAAGATGAATATGCTGAATTAAAAGATGTAAGAGATTATTATTTCCAAAGATTAAATAGAGATATCTATGAGTATATCAGATTAATTAGATATATTGATAAATCTCTATTCGATGTATTGGAAGATTTAGTTCCTGCTAGAGCAAAAGTTTCTAAAGGTTTATTAATTGAACCACATTATTTAGAAAGAAGTAAAACTAAATGGGAAAAGCCAACATCTGAAGTACAGCATGCTAATCTAATTGGAGATTTTCAATCTAATGTAATTGTAGCTTCAATAGAAGAAAAGAAAGATATATATTTAGAATCAACTTATACTAAGGTTGAAGCAAATGTAGATGGAGATACTAATACAAACTTATCATATCAGTATGATAACTATGAAGCAAATGTAGATGGTGATACTGATGTAAACTTAGTATCAACAAACCCTCAGTATGATTCAATTATAGATGTTGATGATGATACAACCTTAGTTGGTAAGTATCCAACTTACAATAGTGAGTTAGTTGTACCTGATGGTTCTAAAGTAGATGCATTTGTTATTGAAAATACATTCCAACAAATTGGTATGGACCCGAATTCATTATCAAATGCTGGATTTGGATTATACGCACCAACATCAGCAACATCATCAGTTGATACAATTGATATAAAAGGAAATATAACTTCATCTAGAAAGTTAGTATTTAAAACTAAAGAAGAATACATAGAAAAAATTAGTGTTCAAACAAAAGGATATCCTGCAACTTCAAACAACGAACAAGTTGAATATGAATTACAAGATGTAACAAAGTATAGAAGTAAAGTTACTATACTTCCTATTGGTTCAACACCACCATCAGTTGGGAATGAGATAACTGAGGTTATTCCATTAAATGGATATTTCCCAACGCATTATAGATACAAAAACAACTTATCTCAAGGATTGAAGAATTCATTCTTTGAAGGTTCAAAACAAACTTCAACAACAACTCCAGATGGATTAGGACCGGTGGAAACATTTACTACTAATCCAAACATTTTAAGAGTTGCAGATACTGGAAGAGGAAGTGGAGAACCAATCTTAGAGGTAGATTAATTAAATTTTAAAATAGTTATATTTATTAGTACATAATAAACAAAAGGGCACATTAAATAAATTATGGGATATTTAGACAACACATCAATAACAGTCGATGCTATTCTTACCAAAAAAGGTAGACAGAAGTTGGCATCGGGTCAATCTCTTAACATTTCCAAATTCGCATTGGGAGATGATGAGATTGATTACACATTGTACGAACCAGCGCACCCAAAGGGGTCAGCGTATTATGATTCGGCAATTAAGGCGATTCCAATCATGGAAGCAAGTCCTGACGAAACACAAGTATTAAGATACAAGTTAGTTACATTACCAAAAGGTACTACTCAAATTCCAGTCGTAGCATTGGGTATTTCTGCAGTAGGAGTTTTTCAAGATGAAGGGCAAGTTGCTCTCTCACCTACAACTTCACCGCAAGGAAACACAAACGCTGGGTATACTGTTGTATTAGCAGACCAAAGAGCAGGTACATTAGCAGTAACGCAAGGAGCATCGGCAGCTGGTTCAGTTCCGGTATTCTTAGGAGAGGAAATCACAACTACGGCACAAGTTGTTAGTGGTTTAGGATTTACATTCACTCCTAATCCGGCGTTAACATCTAATGTTTCTTCTACAATAACTGTGTATGGTAACGAAACAGGAGGTTCACAAACAATTCCTGTAACTATAACATATAGAGCATAAAAAGAAATAAGACATGGCATTAATAAACGACCCAAACATAACCTCCCAACTACAAGATTTAGCTAGTGGAGGACAAATCGACAGTAATGATGTAATCGCCCTTTTAAATTCCGCATTACCCGCAGGACAACAATTACAATCTGGTGCTGGTGTAACTACTGGAATCTATAAAAGATTCGGTGAGTTCGATAAAGTAAACGCTAAAGTAGAAGTAATCACAACTGGTTTATGGACCGGTGATACTGGTTCCTTAACTGCAGCATACACTTCATCAACTCAAGTTGCAGCTGCTAGTGGAGATTACTACTATAACGTATATAACGCTGACCCTGCTACCGATACTACTGCTGAAGTACAATTCGGTGTAGCATATGGACATGTTAACGGAAGTGGTTCAGTATCATTAGCAAATTCAGATGATGCACTACTTGCTTCTAAAGCAAATTATGCACAATATAAATCAGTTATCTTAGACCCAACTGATTCTAAATTCTCTTTTGAGAATGGAGCTGGAACTTTGGTAGATTCAAATGATATTTACGCTATCAATGTTAATAGAAGTAGATATAGAGAAAAAATGGATCCGGGTAACTGGTCATTAACTCTTACTGGTACTGGTGGTACTCATACTTTCATTGATGAT
>ENA-ORDA01002343-ORDA01002343.1-marine-metagenome-genome-assembly--contig:-NODE-2343-length-14533-cov-2.773035_pt1 | contig 14533 bp, 8 predicted proteins | sample MGYA00237778_ERZ508506 | MGnify/ENA primary metagenome ERZ508506 (study PRJEB26177, sample SAMN06267891) | marine metagenome | isolation source: Monterey Bay, California, USA | place: Pacific...
AATCGTTGTTTTTTCTGAATTACTCAAAGTGCGATCGTGTAAAAATTCTGCAGATGGATCATTCGGTGGCCAAGGCGGCATCTCGTCTTGATAAACAGCATCGTATATAGATGAAGCTACAGCCGAAACATCATTATATTCAACAAGAGGAAAAGGTCCTCCTCCACCTTGATGATGACATTTTGCACATTTTTCATAGAAAATACTTGCGACTTCGCCACTCCAAGTTTGTCCAAAAGCGAGGTAAGAAATAAAAAGAAAAAGTGCTGTAAATACTGGTTTCATGTTTCGTTTTTTTGAAATTTAAGCAATAAAGTTGATTTTATAAAATCATTGTTTCCAAATAGAAAAGGTTTTGACTTTTTGACCTTCTTCTAATTGTAAAAAGTACATTCCTGATTTCATTTGATTCAGATTATGAATTGTTGTGTACTCTTGTTTCGTGACTCCCTTCGCTAAAATTTTTCCGTGGAGCGTATGAAGAGAGTATTTGGTTTGAGGAATAGTACGAATTTGAAGGGCATCGTGAAATGGGTTGGGCCAAACTTCGGAATTGAGGATAATTTCATCCAAAGAAGCACAGTTTTCAACTAAGATATTTTGAGAGGTCTCTGATATGCAGCCTGAATTATCGTATGAATACGTGATGGTTTGGGTTCCAATACCAGAAAGACTAGGAAAAAACATGTCTTGCTCAACACCTGCTCCTGAATATACCCCCCCTTCGGGTTCTGCAATTAACGAAATACTATTTGCAGTATCACAAATGACATCAGTAGGAAGTTGAAATAAGAGATCTTGATAGCTCCCAATCGTAACCAATGTTTCAGCCGTATCTGGACAATTGCCAACCGTTTCATGTATGACAATATAGCTTCCAAGACTTGATTCATTGGCATTAATGGCGCCTGAAGCGAGATCTATGGACAAACCTGATTCTACAATATAGACACCCTCTTCATCGTTGTTATTCTCGATTATAGCATCACCAACACATATCACATCGCTTTCATAACTGAACGAAGCATCATTTGTAGGGTTAAAAACAACAGTTACAGTATCCGAATAATTTGAAGCACAGCCATTGCTATTTGTATAATTCAGAAAGGCGAATCCAGCTGAATTTATAAGCGCGCTATCAAGCGTTGAAATAGGTTCATTGTTTAAAAACCAGAGAAAATCACCCTCATTTTGATTGGAACTGAGGTAAAATGGAGTTCCTTCACAAAAGAACAAAGAATCTGAATCGCTGTTAAGCGAAACATCGCTTAGTGGCAAATTAAAACTAACCTCATAATGATTGAGATCCGAACAGGATATTGGGATATTTGATGTGGCTGAAACAACTAGGGCATAGGTTCCTTCAGGTATATTACCAGAGAATAAACCTTGTTCACATGAATTAAAACCTTGTGATTGGAGGAGCTGAGGGATGTTGCAGTTTCCTATGTTAAAAATCTCCAAGGTCACCGGGAATTCAGAGTTGATATTAAAATTAAAAGTGCCAGATGCATTGATAGAAAAGCGGTACCAATCGTAGTCTTTTAATCCGTTTTCAACCCATATTGATCCATATACGCTTTCATAGCAGACTACATCTTGATATTCCGGCTGTGGTGCATAGCATCCACCATTTGAATCAGTCCCACAAACCTCATATTCCGAAGTGCTATTTATTCCTGGTGAGATACTACATTGCTCAAAGGATTCAAGACAGATTGTAAAATCTAAAGTATTTGGCACCCAATTATGCCAATCAAAGACACGAATGAAATAATCATTTCCAATGATGAGATCACTTACAGTTGTGGCTTCCGTCCCCCCATCGTAACTCGTATTTATGCACGTTAATGAGCTCAAGTTCGTACAGTTTCCCGCATATATTTCAACTACGGCATCCATTTCAGGAGATGCGGCTACTTCAATACTTGCGGCATTTGTATTTGCAGTAAATTGATACCATACATCATTATTTGCTGTTCCGTCACATGCAGGCAAGGAGGATGAAGCAACGATTAAGCTCCCTGATACGGGAGAACATGAGCTATCATGATTCAGTATTTCTGCCGTTTCGCAGTCATCGTTAATGCTTTCTGGTAAAGATGAATAATAAGTGAAGGAATCAATACCAATGTAGTTTGAATTACTTCCATTAGGACCACCTTCTGTTACGTAATATCTAAAAGCGATCCTTCCGTTTATGGGTCCTGGAAGACCGGAAATTACAATTGTATATTGTGTCCAAGTATCGGGATATCCATTTGCAGTTAAATCGGGATTTATACTTAATAGAAGACTGTTAAAATCTCCGACATCTTCGGGTGAAAAACCTGTATAAATTGAATTGCCCTCAGCGCTAAATCTCACCTCTAATCTATCAGGAAAAACTGGCGTAAATTCTTTTCTTTTGGAATAAAATGTGAGAATGTCACCATTATTAAAAGTACGAGATGGAGAGACGGCCCAATTACTAATAATCGCAGGAGTCTCTGAACTAGAACTTTCGTATCCAACCCCCAGAAAGGTTTGTGGGTCACCATTGTGAGCGGTAATATTTAATGTATTTCCTTGTTCCCAAGTCAGATTAGGCGCTTCACTATTGTTTAAGAAATACCAATCATTTAAATTACTTAAATCGTTAAACCCTTCAGTGTACGTTTGGCACATTGAAACAAGGCCAATAGCACTAAAGAGTGAGGCTAATGATGACCTAATTGTCATTCGTTTATTTTATCAATTGGAATTTTAGTGTTTTCGATACCATTCCATTATTCGATTCAAGTTGAATAAGATAGCTGCCATTTTCAAATACCGACAAGTCAAGGTTCATTCCACTTGTTGACGTTTCCTGTACTTTGAGAATTTGCCCTTGAAGGTTAAAAATTCTAATAGTATTAAACTGATAAGCTGCATCAACAGTTAAGTCTCCATTTGAAGGATTAGGATAAATAGTAAAATCTGCTTCATTGATTTGAACAATCTCTGCGGAGGCACAAATTTCATCAACAGGATTTCCATCACAGTCATCAATCGCATATAGGATAGCTTCTTCACTTGGTTCATTTTCCGGTTGAAGTGGTGTTTCACTGCAACCAAGTTGAAGTACCAAGAAATCTCGAATGAAGTTAACAGTGAGATTCATCAATGCAGCATCACTTGCATAAGGAACATGTCCAGCTCCTTCGTAGGTGTAAAAGTATTCTTCAACACCCAAAGCACAAGCTCGCTCGTGGAGCATTCTGCTTCCATCCAGATACATCAAGGGAATTCCAGGATTTACTATGCCTCGGTTGTAGGTTACAACACCATCCGCAGTTCCATGAAATGAACAAAGTGGAATATCACCTGCTTCCATCCAACTATACCTAGCTAGAGCTCCACAGCCATTGATTACACCTTGAACATTGGAAGAATAACCAGGATTCCCACTTGTCCCTTCAATTCCACCTAAAGCGTTTATGGTTGGTCCATCGAGGTAATCTTCAATTTCGCATGCATCGTCAAGGTAACCTACATGAAGTGCGGTTATGGCGCCTGCTGAACTGCCTCCGATAAAAATTCTATTGGTATCAATTTTATATTGATTATTGGTTTGTTTATCCTTATAGAAGTATCGTATCGCCGCTCTTAGATCTTGAGTTGCACGAACTACGGCTTTAACCGCATTTGCAGAATCAATAGGGAAAAATCCTAAACGATAGTTAATCGAAGCACATGCATATCCTTTTTTAGCAAAACGCTCTGAAAACGTAACCATATCGAAGTCAGTTTTATCCCCGCCAATAAAACTACCACCATGAACCCAAATTAACAGCGGTCTTTCTGTTTCGGTATCACCTTCTGGCTCATAAAAGTCCAACTTTAAGGCATATTGTCCACCTGTCCAAGTGGCATTTTGACCAAATTCAATGTCAGAGGTTAAGGTTACGTCACTAAAGACATCACTTGCGTATCTTCCATCGGTGCAAGGTGATTGTGCGTTGGAGTGTAAAAATCCAAAGCTAACTAGGATTAGGAGTAAAAAGTTCTTCATAATATAGGTATAGTTAAGGTTTTTTCAATTTAAACTGCTGTATATCAGTAATTTGTTTGTTGAATGTTTTTGATTAAAAAACGAAGGTTTCATCATGCAATCAAAATATGTTATCAACAATAATTGTCTTTCCCTATAAATATATTAATTATTGTCCGAATTACTTGAAGTCAAAAAGGGTTTTAAAGTAATTCTTTCAGTTCTTTAAACTTTCATCTCTTCTGCTTCAGTATTTTCGATTTCAGCATCAAGGTAGTTTTGAACAATATCAATAGCATTATCAATCACGTCACTTAGTGCCACAATGTAAGTACCTTCCTCTGCAAGAGAAATCGCATGTTTAATAGCTTCTACCTCCAAAGAAACGACCTCGTGAGTTACGGATGCATCTCCTTCTTGAAGTCCATCCAAAATCAAGTTGATAATTTCGCTTTCGGTTCTACCACGAAGGTGTTTTTCTTGTCTTATAATGACATGATCAAACATTCTTGCAGCGATTACTGCACACTCTTTAATGTCTTTATCTCTGCGATCACCTACGCCCGATATAATACCAATTTTTCTGGTCGCGTCAATACTACCCAGGTAATCCTCAATACCTCTATAGCTTGTAGGATTATGAGCAAAGTCGATAAGGACCTTGAATTTTGAAAATTCAAATACATTCATCCTTCCCGGTGTCTGGGCAGCACTTGGAATAAAGGTCGCAAGTGATAATTTTATCCCCTCTGTCTTAAATCCATAGAGATAAGCTGAAAGTGTTGCGGCCAGTACATTGGCGATCATGAATTTTGCTTTACCATTCATGGTGAGTGGAATGTGAGATGCTCTTTCTACTCTAATCTTCCAGTCCCCTTTTTTAATGGTAATAAATCCATTTTCATAGATAGCGGCAATACCTCCTTCTGCACAATGCTCAAGAATAGCAGGGCAGTTTTCATCTAGGCTAAAAAGTGCCACGTTACATGAAAGTGATTTTGCGATTTCAAGACAATGTTCGTCTTCTCCGTTTAAAACGGCCCAACCATCTTTTTTAACACTTTCAACAACGACAGACTTCACACGAGATAAGTCTTTGAGGTCATGAATATCACTGAGCCCTAAATGGTCTTCTTGAATATTTGTGATCACGCCAATATCGCAAACCTTGTATCCTAAACCTGATCTTAGAATACCACCCCGAGCTGTTTCAAGCACAGCAAATTCTACATTGGGATCCTTTAAAACGTATTTAGCACTGATAGGACCTGTAGTATCTCCTTTTTCCATCATATGATTCTGGATGTAGATACCATCAGAGGTCGTAAAGCCAACCTTGTAATTATTGTTTTTTACGATATGCGCAATTAATCTTGTTGTCGTCGTCTTGCCGTTTGTACCGGTGACAGAAATTATAGGAATTCTTGATGGTTTCCCAGGAGGGTAAAGCATATCGATTACCGGAGCCGCAACATTCCTTGGGAGTCCTTCGGAGGGAGCAAGGTGCATTCTAAATCCAGGAGCCGCGTTCACCTCGAGGATAACTCCACCATTCTCTTTTAAGGACTGCGTAAGATTTGGTGCCATAATATCAATACCACAAATGTCTAATCCAATGACTCTTGAGATTCTTTCAGCAATAAAAACGTTTTCGGGATGCATTAAATCTGTTACATCAACAGAAGTTCCACCTGTACTTAGATTTGCTGTAGATTTTAGATAAAGCGTTTCCTTATCGCTAAGTATGGTCTCAAGCGTATATCCAGCATTATCAATAAGTCTTTCTGTAGAATGATCTACAGTGATTTCGGTTAGTACATTTTCATGACCATAACCTCTTCTTGGGTCTTCATTCGTGATGTCTATAAGCTCTTGTATTGTGTTTTTACCATTGCCAATTACGTGCGCAGGTACGCGCTGAGCTGCCGCAATTACTTCATTGTTAATTACAAGAATTCTAAAGTCAAACCCAGTAATGAATTTTTCAACAATAACACGTCTTGAATATTCTTTGGCATGTTTCAAACCCTTTACCGCATCGTCCCAATTTGTTACATTGATTGAAGCTCCTTTACCGTGATTTCCGTCAAGAGGTTTGATTACGATTGGATAACCGATGTCTGCTATTGTCTCTTCTAAATCTTCAGTATCATAACAGATGTCGCCTTTTGCTACGGGTATTGATGCTTCATCAAGCATTTTTTTGGTCTGCTCTTTATTACAAGCAATATCTACTGCAATATTACTTGTTTTACATGTTATGGTAGCTTGAAACCTCATTTGGTTCACCCCAGCTCCGAGCTGTATCAGTGAATTCCTCCCTAATCTTAAGAATGGTATATCTCGAGAAACAGCCTCATCCACAATACTTCCTGTACTTGGTCCAAGCCGCACATCTTCTCGAATTTCTTTCATATTCTGAATATCCTCAGCTAAATCATAAACTTCACCGGAAATTAAAGCTTCTGCTATTCTCACTGCCGCTTTTGCAGAATAAACGCCAACCTTTTCTTCTAAATAATTGAAAACAACATTGTAGATTCCAGGGGTTTTTGTTTCTCTTGTTCTACCAAATCCAACATCCATACCAGCTAAAGTCTGGATTTCAAGAGCGATGTGTTCGATGACGTGCCCCATCCAAGTTCCGCGATCAACACGTTGAAAAAATCCACCATGACAGCCTTCAGAACAACGGTGCTCAATTAAAGTAGGGAGTAACTCCTCTAGTCTTTCTCTGAATCCCTCGATTTTATCCGTTGGACTTTGCTCTAACTCCTCCAAGTCGAGTCGCATTTGAATTAATTTTGTTCTTCTTATACTCCAGATATTTGGACCTCTAAGTGCTTGAATTTTAAGTATTTTCATAGTTAAAACGATGTTAAATTAAACGTATCTCTTCCAAAAATTTCGGCAAAGGTACAACATCATTTGGATACTAGGAGAAAACTTTAACTTTTATCTAAACTAAAGTGAAATTGACTGCCAATTCCCGGAGTACTTTGGACAGAAATTTTTTGATTATGGGCATCAATAATATGTTTGACAATGGCCAAGCCGAGGCCTGATCCCCCTTTGTGTCGAGTTCGACTTTTTTCCACCCTGTAAAAGCGTTCGAACAGGCGAATATGCTCTGATTCTTCAATGCCAATTCCGTTGTCAGCAATTTGAATCGTAGTTAATTCATCAATGGTGAATATGGTGATTTTTGTATTGCCATCTTCGATACCATAAGCAATCGAATTTCGTATTAAATTTGTAAGTACTTGACCTATTTTTTTGCGGTCAGCGGTTACAAAAGTTTCTTCGTCTTGACAATCAATCTCGAATGTGATATGCTTTTTATCGGCGATAAGTTCTAGAGATTCTAAAGATTCTTTAACGAGCAGGACTAGGTCGAAGGAAACCATTTCGAGCTGAAACTTTTCAGCTTCCATTTTAGTTATACGATCAAGATCATCTAATATGCCTACGATTCTATCTGTAGCGACAGCTGCACGCTCTAAAAATTTTTGATTGATTTCATCATCCTCTAAACCACCTTCAAGTAAAGTTAATATGTAACCTTGTATTGAAAAAAGGGGTGTTTTTAATTCATGAGCAAGGTTTCCAAGAAACTCTCTTCTAAATACCTCTTGGTCTTTTAGCTTAGATATTTCCTTGGTTTGAAAATCTTTCCATTGTTCTATTTTTTCTTCAGCATTTTCAATCATCTCATCTAATGATTCATCTAGATAGGGCACATTGATATGTTCCTGTTTTGTTTGAATAGAACGATATATAATTGCGAGTCGATGCTGAATAAATTTCTTTAGTAAGAAATTGAAAATAAAGAAAACAAAAGTTCCTCCTAGAAAGGGGATCGTGAAAAACAAATAGGATTCAACTTTTGTAATGAAAAGGTGAACAAAAAAAGTGCACAAAAAACCGAAGGCCATAGTCGCCAGGCTTCCATATAGTATTAATAGGCTGGGTTTTGGGTATTTCACGTTTAACGAATATATTTTAAGTTACGAATATAGTCTCTCTTCTTTTAATTTTTGTAATTAAAGAACCTTTTCGGTACTGGTTCAAACCAAATATATTTACATAAAAAAGCCAAGTAAGCATGCTTACCTGGCTCTGATATAATTATTGTTTAATTACTCAAATGTAATTTTCATTTCAACACGTCTGTTTTTCTGACGTCCTTCAGCTGTCTTATTGTCTGCAATCGGTGAAGTTTCCCCGAAGTATTTAACAGTCATTCTTGCTTTATCTACGCCCTTATCCGTTAGGTAAGCTTCCACAGCTTGAGCTCTTCTTTTAGATAAGTTCAGATTTGTTTGTGCTTTACCAACATTATCGGTGTGACCGCTGATTAGTAAGTTAAAACTTTCATTTTCCAGCATCACTTTTGATAATTCATCAAGTGACGGTTTAGACGCAGAAAGAATAATCGCTTTGCTACTAGCAAATTCTAGGTTATCAAACGCCACTTTCAGGATTTCTTCCACTGCTTCTTCTATTACAGGACATCCTTTATTACTTATTGGACCTGGTGTTTTTGGACAGTCATCCTCTGAATCTTTAAGACCATCACCATCTGTATCAGGACAACCTTTAAATTCGATAATACCTGGAGTTTCAGGACAGTCATCCTCTGAATCTTTAAGTCCGTCACCGTCAGTATCAGGGCAGCCATTAAATTTAGGAATACCTGGAACCGTTGGACAGTCATCTTTTTCGTCAATGATTCCGTCTCCGTCAAGATCTGAGGGTTCTTCGATGATCTCTACAACTTTTTTCTCAGGGCAACCATTGTTTTCTTTTGGCCCAAATACAGTTGGGCACTCATCGTCTGAATCTTTTAACCCATCTCCATCTGTATCAGGGCAACCTTTGAATACAACAAGGCCTGAGTCTAGAGGACAGTCATCTTCTTTATCCATTATACCATCATTGTCTGTGTCAGGACAACCCTTGAATACAACAAGGCCTGAATCTAATGGGCAGTCATCTTCTTTATCCATTATACCATCATTATCTGTGTCAGGACAGCCGTTAAAAGCAGCGATACCCGCTGTATCTGGACAATCATCTACGTTGTCAGGTATAGAATCTCCATCTCTGTCTGGACAGCCTTTAAATGCAACCAAACCTGAATCTAATGGACAATCATCTTTCATATCGATGATACCATCATTGTCCGTATCAGGGCATCCCTTGAAGGTCCAAGGTCCTGGTTCTGTAATACAATCATCGACTTTATCAGAAACTTTATCTCCGTCGATATCGCTCGGTGCGCTATATAAAATTGGAACATGAACACCAGCAAAGAATTCTACACCACGAACATTTCCTGTAGCGAAGAGCGCTCTGAAATCTGTAACTCCCATTGTTAAGGGGCCTAATCGCGTTGCAACTCCTGCTTTAAATCCGCTGTAGGAATTCATGGAGATTGGTAAATGAACACCGAGCCAAGCAAAATCAAAGCTAGGTGTAACAGAAAATTGATTCGCAACCTTAACTTTTGCATCTCTGTTTCTAGATACAATATTAAAAATACCAGTTGCATTTACGTAAAATGATTTCCAAATGTGATAATCAACTTGAAAGCTAAACGCCGAGGGGGTCCGCATAAAAAAGGAAGATTCTACATCTTTTTCTCCTGCGGTCCATTCTGAGTTTCCTGCAGCACTTGACTGGCCAATCAAGGAGTCAATGATACCATCCACACCAACGAGGTCATCTGCCGAATCGAAAGTATTTAGATCGAATAAGTTAGACGTTTGTACGGAGAAGTCACGACTTAAACCACCTTTTTTGAAGCTCATTCCGCCTAAGTCTGTTAACGAGAGACCGACCCTTACTTTATACTTGTTCTGGTCACGAGCCCATAGGTTCATCTCACCATCCATGTCATACTTATAGTCTTTATATTCAGGTCTCCACTCGTAGACAACACCTAAGTCTAAACCAAAACCTCTTGCTGTTGACTTTGGGGCACCAAACATACCACTTTGATCAATGTTATCCTCCGCGATATCACCAATGCTTTCAGAATAACCGTATCCGAAATCACCACTCAAAAACTGCGTCGTATCGTCGTTATATAGGTCGTAACGGAAATTGTTACTAAACATGTATGCTGCAGCATATCCTGCGAGATATTTCAGATTTGCTCCTGCTTTTAAGAAATGTTCTCCTTCTTCTTTGATTATTTGCGAGTAATTAAAGCCGTATTCAGCCCATGTCATATGATTCACATTGATCAGCTCTTCGTTTATTTGTGTATTCCAAAAATCTGTGTCTTCTAACTCTTCCTCTGCGAGATAGGCAAGCTTTGGATCAATGTTATCGATGTTCGTAATTGAGCGTATTTTAGCTCCGAATCCAATAGCGATTTTGGGATTAATGTGAAACATTACATTGAATAGGTCAAACTGAAAGTTCGTATTAAAGCCTAAAACACCAGTAGAGTTTTTATCATAACTTTTTGGAAGAAAGCTATATCCTCCAAAATAATTTGGTTCTAATCCTGGGTCTGGATCCTCAGACCATGCGTCAATAGCATCCTGATTTTCAAATGAACCTTTCCACCATTTAGGTAATATTGAAGCGTCGAAAGCACCGAAATTTTGGTAGGCATTAAAATTCAAACTAAATAAATTTAGGTCAAACTTAAAACGTCCGTCAACGAAACTTGCCGGTTGTATATCCATACCCATAGTACCTGCGTAGTTACTGGATGAGACACCTAAATAATTTTGAGAAAAGCTAGAATAGCTTAACATTAATAGAAGGATGAAACTGATTTTTTTCATTTTTAGAATTTAGTGTATTGAATTAATTTATCGCCAAGGAAAGTTGTTATTGAAATACCTCGACGGTCGTAAGTTGTTAATTGAAGACTTTTTTCACCGTGGCGCCTCTTACCTTGTTCTGTTAAATTTTCTGAGCTTAAAAGTACGATTTTGTTTTCAATACCGTCAAGGACTCCAATTTCAATAGGACGGTTTTCTCTTGTGTAAATTTGGATTTTATCAATAGAGGAGCAGTTTAATGATTTTTTACCAACAAATTGCCCGTCGGAATTAATTGCTAGAAGTTCATTTCCATTTGCAAAAAGCAGTTCTAGATTTCCATTGTTTTCAAATGCAACCTTAAATTCAAAACCCACTGGGCATTGAAGGCTCGATTGTTTTCCCTGTAAGTTGATCGTGTGCTTCCTGTCTTGGGAGATCACAACTGATTTCGCTGAAAATTTTAAGAGTTCATATGCCCCTTCTAATTCAAATTTCCTGATTGTTCTTTTTTGTTCCAAATCAATGATAAAAAGTTTGTTTTCGCACAATACAGCTACTACTTTTCTGTTTTTTTCCTTGAAAAGAACCATATCCTTTATTTCAGAGCTAAAGGAATAGGTAGATAGCGTGCGGCCGTCATTATCTGTGACGGTCATTGTATTGACGTTTGGAATAAGAAATGATATTTTCCGCTTTAATCTAAATCGTATAGGATGAACACCGCCTGAAGTTGGGAAACGGTTAAGAATACGTCCTCCCGTATCTACAATCCAAGCCTCATCTTTAAATAATATTGAAATGTCTTGATTTTTATCTGTAGACATTTCCATTAATTTCGGTGTTGATATAACCTCTTTATCAAAAGTTTTTTCCCATTTTCTAATCCCGTTGGCATATCGAATCCATTTATTAGAGGCGGTAATTAAAAAGGTGTTCCCGCGTCCTGAATAAGCATAAAAAGAATTGATTTTCTCACTAGGATTCATAGAGAAGTATGATTTACTTGGGTCATCTTCATCTTCCTTTGCGCCTGAAAAATCTATGTAGCGGGTGGTAATCCATTTTTTTCCAGCTTCGCTAATTGCAAAAGGTGTTAGATTTCGCTCGTATGAGCGGTAAAGCACTTTTTTAGGTAAGCCAGTGTATATGCGTTCTGCTTTTTTTTGATTTTTATTCAATGAGTTCCCCATTGCTATTTCAGCGCCAAGTGCATCAAACAAAGCCTTGTCTTCCGAAAGAATGACAAAGTTTTGAATATCGGTTACGTACATTCCTTTTGAGAAGTCCTTTCGAAAACTGGAGGTTAATATAAAATTTCGGAGGTACCTGAAGTTCGCTTCGGTTTGTTGCTCACCCAATTTTTCACTTAAGTTATCAAGTGCTCGTTGCCCATCTTTCATATCCATGATGAAGATATGTTTGTCAGCTTTTTTTAGGACTAATAATCCGGTTTTAATCCAATTTGAAAACATATTATTAGCAAAGACAGTATCCGTTTCTTTTAAGTAGTTCAATTCATAGTAAGTGTAAGAATCAAAATCAGAGGGAATGAATTTAGAGAAGACAGCTTGATCATCTGTGTTTTTAACCTCCTTGTTGATGTTTGGATAATCTGCATATGAAATGAGCGCATTTGTTTTCTCATAAAAGTCTGTCACTTGAACTTTAGCATCAATGATATTAATTCGACTGCGACTTGCCTTTTTATCTATTTCAAAGAATAAGCTACTTTTTGTATTCTTAATCTTTGGGGTTCTTAAAATTAATTTGTTTTCTGTATAGTTACCTCGGTATTCGCCGAACGTAAGCTTACGATTACCCGTGAATTTCACTTGATGTTTACCGTTTATGAAGAGTGACCTGAGCGTGTTTTGAGTCCAATCATAATTGCTTTCGAATACGACAATTCCGCGTTTCTTGCTAAAATATATTGTGCAGTTTTCAGGAGTGCTTGGAGCCAAACTATTTATGAGGTCCGCATTTAAGGGAATCGTTTCAATTGTTTCATTGATTGGATTTGGTGCGTATGGAAAGTTAATTGCAAAAATAGTTTCATCCTCAAGCGCAAAATAAATTGAAACGTTTTGACTCTCCTTTTCAATGGTTAATTCCCCCATTAAGACATACGTTGCATAGGAACAGGCAGTAACCAATAAAAGCATCAAAACCTTATTTAGCATAGTTCAAAGTTACATGCATACGCGAATGAATTTCAGTAAGCATAAAAATGAAATGAACAGCGGATTGTTTACTTAAAAAGCTTTAGTTGATTTTCGCCTCCAAGCAGATTGAATGTCATTCTGTGTTCAGAGGTAGGGCCAAATTCTTTTATTGCTTTTCTGTGTTTTTTTGTAGGATAACCTTTGTTTTTAAGCCAGTCATATTCAGGGTGCTTTATGTGAAGGGCTGCCATGATATTATCTCTTGTTGTTTTTGCAATTATGGATGCAGCGGCTATTGACTGGAAAAGGCTATCTCCTTTTATAATACAGCTATGGGGTATTGTCTGATAAGGGTTAAACCGATTACCATCAATAAGCAGATGTTCAGGCTTACATTTTTTAAGCGCATCAATAGCCCGGTGCATAGCTAGAAAGCTCGCATTTAGGATATTGATTTCGTCAATTTCAAAATTAGTCACAATACCTACGCCATAATCGAGTGCATTAGCGAAAATCTCTTCTCTCAGTAGGATTCTGTCCTTTTCGCTAAGTTTTTTTGAGTCGTCTAATCCGGCGATTTTCTTGTTAGGATTTAATATCACGGCGCTTGCAACCACAGGTCCCGAAAGACAGCCGCGTCCAGACTCATCACAACCTGCTTCAATTACCTTTTCATTAAGATAAGCTTGTAAGCTCTTCATAATTTAAAATTCGCAAAAATATTGTAGATTAGCAGAAATTAATTGACATGAAATTTTTCTTATTTTCTTTTCTTTTCATCATAGTTTCATTTTCCTCCATCTGTCAAGAAGCTACTGTTGATTCAAAAGCGCTTTTTGAACAGTCCATATCGGATGGTGCGATTAATATGACGCTTCCTTCTTCTGTTACGGGTGAGGATGTAGAAACATATTCTAAATATTACACACCTTACTTCGCCACAAACTATGATGTCGCGTCTCATAAAGTGACTTTTACGATGGTAAACAATGATGCTAAATCGAGAAGAGTAATTATGAGATTTCTAGGTGCAAATAAAATCCAGACAGTTCTAGTTGAGGACCAGGTTTTTTTGATGACTGATTTTTACAACGCTTTCCTCAAGTAATATTAGAAAACTTCCTTATTCCGTTTGGTGAAATAAGAAAATCCAGACTTATATCCGTATTTTCTATATTTTGTATAGTTATAGGTTCGGCTGTATGACATACCCCAATTTTTATACAGGCTGCTTTTGTTTGACTTAAAAAACGATCATAGAATCCGCCACCATAACCCAATCTGTGGCCATTAGCATTGAATCCGAGCATCGGAACAATAACGACGTCTATTTCGTCGATTTCAATCTCAACTCCGTTTACAGGCTCTGGGATACCATATTCATTTTTCTTTATTTGCAGATCGCTTTGATAATGAATCGGAGTCATTTCTTTCGTAGCGAAATTTGTACGATTTAAAGTAACTCTACCTTTTAAAAGGGCTATTTTTTCAATAAGAGGATAAAGGTTGAGTTCTTTGTTTTTTTGTATTGGAAGGAAAATATTTACTAGGGTGCCCTGCCATTTAAATCCTCT
>ENA-ORDA01002345-ORDA01002345.1-marine-metagenome-genome-assembly--contig:-NODE-2345-length-14513-cov-3.082225_pt1 | contig 14513 bp, 10 predicted proteins | sample MGYA00237778_ERZ508506 | MGnify/ENA primary metagenome ERZ508506 (study PRJEB26177, sample SAMN06267891) | marine metagenome | isolation source: Monterey Bay, California, USA | place: Pacific...
CGCCGCCATCTGCTCCACGTCGCGACCCAGTGCTCGATCATCGGCGCGGGCACGAGCGCGATCACCACGCGGCACAGGCGCACCGGGCAGTCGTCCGGGACCATCTGGCGCAGCCCGGTTGGCACGACGCGGCCCTTGGCCCGCTGGCGCGTGTAGTCGTCGCGCGTGGCCTCCCAGGCCGTGGGCGTGGCGAGGCGGCTCATGGTCGCGAAGATCGTCTCCCACGTCTTGCCCGACGCCACCGAGAGGTTGTTGATGACAAAGTTGCTGGGCTGGTCCAGCTCCTGGCGGTAGACCACCGCCCTCTCCGTGGCTGCCGGATCCTTCTGCCGCATCTCCAGTTGCACGGGCACGTCGGTGGAGTGCTCCAGCATCAACGCCGTGGCCACGCGCTGCATCGGTGTGAGGCGGTACCGCCCACCGTCGGCCGGCACCGTGCTCATCAGCTGCCTGAGGCGACGGCGCGCGTAGTCCAGCGTCGCCGTCTCGCGGTTGCTCTTCACCAAAAAAAACCAGGAGCGGTGCGACCCCTCCGCCATGCCCAGCAGGCTCAAGTTGACCTCGAGGTTGATCGCGCCCTGCATGTCCTTGTAGCTGACGAGCGCCGCCCCCTCGCGCTTCATGACGGGGTCGTCCACGCGCATCAGCCGGTTCAAGCCCACTTCGCGCCGCCTGATGTGGGACGAGGCTTCGGCGGGGTTGCCCCAACTCCCGTTTTCCGTACGGCGGATGCGCCACAAAGGGTACGCGTCCTTGTCGTACGACGCGTTGCCGTCCGCCTCCCTCTTCGCAACGAGGGGCGCCAGCTCCGCGAGTTCGCGCTCCGCAACCTCGAGGTCCGCGTCGGTCACCGGGTACCGCTCGTCCGCCGGCACGGCGAGCGGTTCGGCCGGTCCGGGGTTGGCCCGCGGCTTCTTGCCTGCCGCCCGGGGCGGGCCCTCCTTGGCCAAGCGCCCGACGCCGTCGGGCGCGAGCGGCCGCTTCTTCACGATCGCGACAAGCTCCTCGGGCGAGATCAAGGGACCGAGGTCCAGGTCGCTGTCGTCGTTGGGGCAGGACGCCATGGGTCCTGCACGGGCGGGGCGTGTGGGTGGGCGCGTTGGTGGGCACGTGGGTGGTCGGGGGTGATGCGCACGCACGAGCACTGGCAATCGGGCGGTTTGGCGATTCTTAAGAACCTTATGAATTGACAATTCGGTGGTTGGGTGGACCCTTTCACCCCGGCTTGGCCAAGTGCTCAACTTCTGGTGTGATTATTAATTGCCGATGAATAATCGCACCAGAAGTTGAGCACTTGGCCCTTCGGGGGTGAAAGGGTCCAGCCAACGAAAAAATGTCCATTAATTGGATTCTTAAGAACTCCTGACAACCGCCGCTCTGCAACTTGTGGGATCGTCGGCGCTCGTGAGTGGGTGAGCGTGCAGCCATGCTGCAGCCCGGGGAGCTCCGAAAGGCGTGCGCCGCCGTGTCCGACGGGCTCAAGGAGTACCCGCACCTGAGCGAGGCCGTCTACCAGCGCGCGCTCCAGCTGGAGCTGCAACGGCACTACGTGGACGCGGTCGAGACCGAGGTGGTGCTGCCCGTCGAGTACCGCGGAATGCACGTGGGCACGGTGCGCGCCGACTTGGTGGCGCACCCCAAGCCCAACGCCGAGTTCCCCCATTGCCAAGAAACGGTCATCGAGCTCAAGCGGGCGTCCAAGATCACGCAGAGCCACATCGACCAGCTCAACACCTACTTGGCGCTCTCGATGCGGCAGACCGGCAACACCGTCCACGGCGCAGTCGTCAACTTTGGCGTCCAGCCCGCGCAGATCCACTTTGAGGATGGCAACGACTTCTGGCTCGAGCGCTCTGGCGACCCCGACCCCGACCCCGACCCCGACCCCGACCCCGACCCCGACCCCAACCCCGATCGCACCCGCTCGCCGTTGCGCGCAAAGTCGCGGTCGCGGTCGCGGTCGCCAGAGCGGGTGCGATCGGGGTAGGCAAGACCGATGGGGGTGTTGACTGATTTTAATGAAGACGCCATTCAAGCACACACACACACACACCCACACACACACACAACGCGCATGCTACCGAACACTCAGTCCCAGTTGTCGAGGTTGATCGTGACCACGGCCTGGATTTTAGGCGGGTAGCCCGACTCGCTGAGCTCGTCAACGTCAGCGACGGCGAGCAGGTACTTTTCGCGGAGAAGGCCCTCGTCAAAGAGGGCCTCAAACTTCTCCTGGAACCGGTCGGTCCAATCGTCGTAGTTGTCGTCCAGCCACTCCGTCACCTCCTCAACCAGTTCGCCCTCCTCGTCGCGCTTGGGGACCTCGATGTCGATCGCATTCATCACACACATGCGGGCAACTTTGACGTCGACATTCTCCAGAATACTCCGCGCCCACTCGACGCAATCGCTCGGCTCGTCCCAGCGCAGGTCGCGGCCGCCGAGCGGGTGATTGGGATCGGCGTCGTGAAGGGGGCAGTGCTGCGTGAGGAGCTTGAAGAACCAGGCCGTGTCCTCGGTGACTGGCACGTACCCGCACGTGCCCTCGTTGACGCCATCGCTCCCGGCCTGGATGACGGCGAACACCCGCGTGACGTGCGCAGCCGCATCTTTCACCAGTGCGCGAGTGCCTTCGGGAGTCGCCCGCAGCGCAGCGACGAGCTCCTCGGCCTTGCCCGCTTCAATCGACTGCTTCCACAACGACTTGGTGCAGAGGTTGGCGAGGGAGGACGTCGTTGCTTTGGGCGTGTCCTTCGTTGCCGGAAGCTTGGCAATCGTCTTGGAGAGGAGGGTGGAAGGCATGGGTTTGATGCGCACGCACGACCACTGGCGGCGGCGGCGGCGGTGGCGGCGGTGGTGGCGGTGGACTTGCGCTCAAGTGCGATAACGCAATCTTGCAACTTATGAAGCAGGATAGGGTGAGCCATGCAACAACTTCCATCGCTGCAGGGCCTCACTCTAGGTCCCCCGGACGATCCGAGGAGCGCAATCGCATCGGCGTCTCGGGACGAACCGGTGCGCCCAGATGCCGATGGGCGCCCTTCGCCCCCCCACCCACCCCCCATTCCCCCCATAGGTAAGTGCCAACCAACCCCCCATGTCCACCATTCTTGTCCGCACTGCGCCGGGCCCAGTGCTCGTGCGTGCGCATCGTGGCCAACCCGTTGCGCAGCGCACCTCCCCCCTCACCGTGCAGAACGCGCGCAACATGGGTGCCGTGCGGACGTCGGGGATTGCCGAGCTGCTGGAGACGTACAAGAAGACCCAGCAGTCGACGATCGATGCTCAGCGCCCCAACAAGCGGGCGCAGCGCAACGACGAGCCTGACGTGCCCGAAGCGCCGCCGGGAGGTGCGCCGCCGCGGCCGCGCACGCTGCAGGAGCAAATGGAGGACGAGGCCAGGGACAAGGAGGCAGAGAAGAAGTTTGGGGTGGAGCGGTTCCGCATCAAGCGGCACAAGTGCCCCAACCCTGAGTGCGAAGACCCCTCGTCCCAGCCGGAGGTCGACGCCGACGGCAACAGCGTGTGCCCCAGCTGCGGCTACTCGGACGAGAACGCCGCCCCCGAGCTCGAGGGTGCCGGGCAGCAGGACATCTCCGACCTCGAGGGCGGCAACCGACGCACCTTTTTGCAGGACGGCGGCGCCGACAACCGCACCGGCCAGGAGTGGCAGGACGACGCCAACCGCGAGCTGTACGTGATCGAGGCGCGCGACGTGCCCAAGGCGACCGAGGCGCAGCGCTGGTGGGCCAACAACCGCATGAACCAGGCCATGGTGTGGGCCGACCACATGGGGACCGACCGGGGTGTGCCTGGTGGGTTTGCCATCACGAACGACGAGGTTCGGCGGATCAAGGACGTGTTGCGCATCGCGTGCATCGCCGTGGCCAAGCACGCGCCCGACAAGGACCCCGACGAGGCCCCCGACGAGGCCAACAAAACTGACGGAGCCGAGGACGACGGGGCTTTCGGCTCGCCCCTCGTGTGGGCGGCCCTCCTCGCGCTCGAGATGATTGCGCAGCGCCCCGGTGGCTTCGTGGTCACCACCACGGCGATGCAGACCTATGGCACGCTCGTCGCGCTGCACGGCTACATGCGCAAGTTCCAGAGCGTGCAACAGAAGCGGTACGTCGAGATGCTGAGCGCCTTCCGGACCCGTGCCAAGGGCGTCGATGCCCAGTTTGCTCAGCGCAGCCTCGACCGCGTGAAGACGCGCTCTGCCGCGTGGCACTCGCTCGGCTCCGACCCCGCCAAGATTGAGGCCAAGGTGGCGACCCTTGACAAGATCCTCAAGAAGAGCGGGGTCTTCGGGCCAGGGGTCGGCCTCTCTGCGCCCGTGATTGCCGGCGAGCCGCCCGGGCGGGTGGCGCCCCAGCCCAACCAGATCGAGGACGCTGCGAGCCTGGCGCGCAACAAGGGCACCTACAACCCGTCGCTGGTCGATCGCTCCAAGGAGCAGGCCAAGGGGCAGAACTTCTACAAGCAGAAGGAGTGGGACCGGGCCGACAAGTCGCTGCTCAAGCGGGAGAGCAAGGCTCCGCAAAGGGCACCCTTGCAAGCGGACCCGGATGCCGCCGCCGACGACAACGACAACGACTCAGACGACGACTCGGACGACGACTCGGACGACGGCGACTTCGGCGGGCTCGTGCTCTCCAAGCAGGACAAGAAGGTCATGAGGCAACAGAAGAAAAATGCGCACCAGCTGCGTGCGTGGTCGCCCGCTGGGTCGCAGCCGCAACAGCAGCAGCCAACGCAGAACCTGTCGCGCCTGGTGGACGCGCCTTCCGAGCCCATGGACGTGGAGCCGGAGCAGGCAGCGCCGTCGGCGGCAGCCGGGTCCTCTTCCGGCACCACCAGCGATGTGCCGAATGCGCAGCTGGCTGGCTACGACGACGATGCGCTGCAGGTGGAGATTGCCAAGCAGATTAGCACAATCGAGATAATGCGGAACTCTGGCAACGCCGACGCCGGCGACGTGGATATGCTCGACGAGCAGCTGCGCGCGATGCAAGCCGAGTTCGAGCGGCGGAGTCATGCTCGGGACGACTTTGTGAGCTCGCTTCGAGACAACGACCCTTTTGACGAGGAAGACGACAATGCCGACGGTGCCGACGGTGCCGACGGTGACGACGGTGACGACGGTGACGACGGTGCCAACCCACACGTTACCGATTCCGATGGCGCGATCACCGATCTCGAAGGCGCTGACGGGGGCGAGGAGGGCGTGTCGGTTCCTGAGCTCGATCTGAGCCTCGACCTCTCGCCGGAGGAGTGGGTCCAGATGCAGAAGGAGCAAGTGGAGGAGATGAAGGAGAGCTGGGCCGACAGTGTCGAGAAGATGAGGCTGAAGGCCGAGGAGGAGGCCGAGGCCAGGGCGGCGGCACAGGAGAAGCGGGAGGCGCGCTACCGGCAAGAAGGTGAATACGACCGCAAGAGGGACTGGCGCAACGACCTCGAAGAGGGCATGAAACTTCCCACGCCGTCCTACAAGGATCTGGTTAGGGGTGGGGTCCCAGTCCGGCCAGAGTACAAGGGCATCATGGCCATCCGCGCGCTCAACTGGTTACAGGTCATGGCGTCGGCCAACTTCCACAAAAAGGTGGGGGGGGGTTTGCGTTCGTCCGCGAGTGGCAGCAGCTGCGTACGGAGTGGCGCGCGGAGGCGATCGCCAGGGTTGAGCGGTTGAAGAATGCCGAGGCGCTCAAGGCGCAGTCGCGCCAGAAGCGCCTCCAGCAAAAAGCCGTTCGGGCGGTCGAGCTCCAGGCGGAGGAGGCGCGGAAGGAGGCGCGCCGCCTGTTGACGACGGAGAACAAGTACTTGAAGGAGGAAAAGAAGATGCTCGCTCAGCAGCAGCGGGGCAGTGGTGGGGCCACGGTTAACAGCAAGAAGTCCGACCTGGCCGAGGGCAAACTGGTGATCCAGGTGGCCGAGAATTCGAAACAGATGGTACCGACGGTGCTTCCCGAGAACGAGAAGCGCAAGGCCAGCGACGCCGACGAAAAGGAGTACGAATACAAGTGCTCCGACTGCGGCACCTGGCGCCTGGTAAAGGGCAAAAAGCCCGGGCCTGGGTGGGACTGCGCCGACGGCGGCTACGCGTGCAGGCGGCATTACGAGTGCAAGCTCTGCAACCGGCCATTGCTCAAGGAGGGCGATCCGTCGGACGAGTACGAGTGCAAGGACGTTGGCAGGCAATGCCGGCCTTCCAAAAAACAGAAGAAGTAGGCACGTGACTGGGTGCATGACTGGTGTGTGTCTGTGTGTGTGTGTGCGTGGTTCGTGGTTCGTGGGTGGTAAGAATTACCAAGAATTGTCAACCAGTGGACCGATGGCCGAACCGTTGCGCGCACTGGGGCCCGGTGCTCGTGCGTGCGCATCAAACGAATGCGCGCCCCCCAGCCCCGTGGACGAGGCCATGCGCCGCATAGAGGCGTTGCAGCGCGAGAATGCGGAGCTGCGACGCGCCTGTGCCCAGCAGTTGGAGCGCATGAGCGGCAAGGACGAGACGATTGAGCAGCTCAACGCCGAGCTCGTCAAGGCGCAGAACGAGCCGCGCACCTCGCCCGGTGGGCGCGGCAAGGCCAAGACGCGCATGCTCAAGGAGTTTGACGCCCAGGATTCCAAGTTTGAGGGCGTGCCCTTCTTCGACCACTTCGAGATCCGCGACGCCAAGCAGCTCAAGGACAAGCTCGCCGCCTTTTTGATCGCCAAGGACCCGGACGTCAACACGCCGGGGAAGCGGCGCACGACCACCAACCAGGCCAAGTTCAAGGCCGACAATTTTGTGACGCTGCTCTGGTTCGTGGCGCCCGGCGATCCGCCGCCGTATGCGCCCGGCGACGTGGACGGCCTCTTTGCGTTCTTCTGCAACAAGGACCACAGGGACATGGGCAAGCAGCGCACGTGGTTCAACCACGACCACCGCGTGTGCGCGTGGCTCTGGCCGAGCCTGGTGCGCGACTACGCGTCCTTCAAGGCCGACTCGAACCGGTACGTGGCGCGCCAGGCGCGCGGCTTCCTGACCGGCGTGCGCGCCGTCCACGGCCTGTACGAGATCTACAAGGGCGAGGCGAGCTGGCCCGACGTCGAGCGCACCGAGGTCAACGAAGACGCCACGCCGGGCAAGCGGCGCAGGGGGGGACAGGCGAGGGTGCGGTCGGGGCGCAAACGCGTCCGCCAGGCCAAGCGCGACGAGCAAGACGACGAAAGCTCGGCCGGATCCTCGGGCGACGAGTCTGAGGTGGACGATGGCGCGTGGTCGTGCGACGACGGCGCATCGTCGTCGGACGACGACGACGGCGGCAACGGTGCCGCGAGCAAGCCCAAAGATGCCACAGCGATGGCCTTTGCGGCCATGGGCCGCTACACGCTTTGAGCGAGCGAGTGAGGGACCGCACGCAGAGTGTGTGTGTGTGTAGGACGATGTCCACTGTTTAGTACGCGAATATTAACAACGAATAACTTTGCAAATTGTGGGCTTTGGGTGGGCGCGTGGTGCGGCGATGGCGCGCGGCAAGCACGCGAGGCGCAAGCCTGCGCCTCCGCGCACCAACCAACCCGAAGCGCGGACCGTCGCCGAGCTTCTTCACCAAGGCGGGGCGGAGGCGCGTTGCAGCGACTGCGACGAGGTGCTCGTGGACAAGTTTGACACGTCGCTCATGTGCTCGCTCGGGCACATGACGTGCTTCCCGTGCGTGGCCACGGAGATCCAGCCGCACCCCATCTGCTCCGCGCACTGCAACGGCTTCAAGTTCAAGTGCATCGAGTGCAGCACGTGGTCGTGCGTGAGCAAGACCCAGGAGCTCGCGATGCTGTGCGGCCGCCACTCGATCGCGCTCGACCGGCTGCGCAAGCAACGGATCGCGCGCGACGACTTCGAGAAGCCGCGCATCTGCACCTGCCGCGACTCGACCAGCGACGTCGACACGCCGTCCTCCTCCGAGTCTTCGGAGGAGGAGGAGGCGGCGGCGACGGAAGATGCGCAAACTGAGGCGCACCGCAACGCGTGGACGAGCGACAAGGCGGTCATGCAGCTGCCGCGCATTTGCCACGTCGACTTTGGCTTTGGCCACGCCGCGCGCGAGCAGCGGCTTGCGCGGCTGCGGCGGAGCTTGCTGGGGTGTAACCGCGTGGTCGGAAGGTAGCCGGCACCACGCTAGGCTGGCGCTTACATTTCTAACATTTCTTCAAAACCACACCTTGCGACTTGTGGCCTTGGCCGGTTGACACGCGCTGCGATGGTCCTCGCCACCCGCGCAGCCAGCACCAGGACCCTAAGCGGGACCAGCCCCAGTCCCAGCCCCAGCCTCAGCCCCAAACGGGTGCGCAGGGCGCCCAACCGCTCAGGCTTTGAGCTGGTGGAGCTCCCACGCAGTCCCATTCGCAAGAAGCCGCGCCCGAGGGAGCCGCGCGAGAAGAAGGGGGCTCCAGCCGAGAAGGGGCAGGAGGGGGAGTTCAACGCGGTCATGCGCGGCCTAATGCCCGAGCTTGACGCCGCCGCGCAGCTCGAGGACGACGACCTGCTCCGGCCCGAGGACCTCCTGGATCCCGAGGACCTGCTGCTGATGCCCCAATTTGCCGCCGACCTCGGACCACGGTCCGCGATGGCGTGGACCCCGGCCGAGGACGCGGTGCTCGCGTCGGCCGTCAACGAGCACGGCCCGAGGGACTGGTCGTTCATCGCCCAGCGCGTGCCCGGGCGCATCGCCAAGCAGTGCCGCGAGCGGTGGCACCACCACCTCGATCCCAACATCTCCAAGGACGCGTGGACGGAGGAGGAGGACCTGGTCATCCAGATGGGCGTCGCCAAGCTCGGGCACAAGTGGAGCGAGATCGCGCTGCAGCTGCCGGGGCGCACGGACAACGCCACCAAGAACCGGTACAATGCCCGGATCAAGAAGATGGGCGGCGCCACGATTACGGACGAGAAGCCGCGCGTCAGCGACGCCGACTTCATGCACGAGCTCATGCGGCGCAACGTGCTCGCCGAGGAGAGGAAGACGCCCGGCCGGTTCTCGCCCAACCGGATCGAGGCGCTGGCCGCCGGCACCACGGTGATCGTTGACGCACCCGGCTGCCGCTGGTCCAGCGAGGAGCACGTGCGGCTTGCGCACGCACTCCCCGTTGGCGCGAGGGTCAACTGCATCGACTGGGTGAAGGCCTCGCGCGCGGTGCCAACGCGCTCCGCCCTCTCGTGTCGGCGGCACTGGGCGGCCTACCTCCGCGGCGGGTGGAAGCCCACCGCGTGCAAGAGCGCAGCGCCTATGCCGATGCCGATGCCGATGCCGATGCCGATGCCGATGCCGATGCCGGAGCCGGAGCCCGAGCCGGCGTTCGAGGTGGACGTCGATGCGGCGTTTGAGACGCTGAAGGCGCACGGCGACCTGCTTCCCCAGTGCGCGCAAGCCGACCAGAGCGGCGTGGACCTCGTGGCCATCGAGACGTACAGCGAGGGCTCGTGCGACGTCACGTGGTCGCGCTCGTCGATCCTGGTCGTGGGCAATCCGGGGGTTTGCTTTCGCTTTCACACTCCTGGCACAGAACCTCCCCCGCCGTCGGCGCTGCCGGATCGCTCTCTGATCGTTCGGGCGGAGAATGTGGCTGTGGTGGTTGCTCCTCCGGCCAAGCCGCTGGAGACGGCGGCGCTTCTGGACTGGATGAAGCAGAAGGAGGCGGTGGAGATGGCGGCTCGGAAGGCGAGGCAGCAGCAGCAGGACAACGAGCTGGTGGAGAAGGCTTGGAAGGTGCTGGAGAAGAAGGAGCGGGCGGAGAGCAAGAAGCGGATGAGGGCGTCGAACAAGGTGAACGCGTACTTCCACGCAGTGAAGCAGCACGACCAGTTCGGCTCAAAGGCGCACTGGCCGCAACTTGCTGCTGCTGCTGCTGCTGCTGCTGCTGCGCAAGCGTCAGGCGCTTGACGCACAGTTGGTGCAATTTTGTATTCTGGACGGCGATGCGCGTCAGGGTGGCACGGGCCTTTGCGAGGTGTGACGATGGCGATGATGCTGATGATGGTGCCGATGGGGCCGATGGGGCCGATGGGGCCGATGGGGTTGATGGGAATGTTTGGGACGGGCATGGGCATGAACTTGCGTGATCGTTGCGGTTGCTGCTGGTGCTGGTGCTGCACGTTTGCGTGTGTGCGTTTCTCAGCGTGTGGGGTGTAACCGGGACTTGCTGGTTGTTTGAAAACGGTATGGACGACAACAAAACCCGCGGCATGGCCGTTGTGAGGCCCCGTGGTCGTGCAGTCGCGCGGTCCGGCGTTCACGCGTTCACGCGTTCACGCACGCACGCCCTGCGCCCTGCGCCCTGTGCGGGGCGTGCGCATAGCGGCTACGCGTCGCTCAGGTCGGAGTCGTCGCCGGTGCACGCCTGGGTTGGGGGAGCCGGGATTCGGGGGGTCGCGGCAGTGCGCTCCAACTTCTTGCGCTTGGGCGGAAGCTCCTCGCTCCCGCTCGCGCTCCCGCTGTCGCTGTCGCTGTCGCTTCCGCCGTCGCTGGCGTCCTCCTCGTCGGCCTTGTCGAGCACCTTGTTGGCCTCGCAGTCGCTGTCGCTGTCGCTGTCCTCGGTCTCCTCGCTGTCCTCGCTCTCCTCACCCCCGTCGACGTCGTAGTCGACGTCGTCGTCATCATGGTCGTCGTCGTCGTTCGACTCGTCGCTGCGATCCTGGTCGTCGATGGCGTCGGCGGTGCGCAGCGTCGCAAAGGGCGAGTCGGGATTGCAGAGCTCGCGCATGATGTGCACCGTTAGGTACGTGCGTCGGAGCTCATCCGACTTCCTCGCAAACCCGGGCGCCATCTTCTCGACGCCGTTCGCGATGTCCTTGTCGTACTGCTCGGCGTAGTCGCACGTCTTCTGGCGGGTGTCATGAAACTCCTTGAGCTTGGCGACCTGCGCTCGCTTGTTGAGGTTGGTGCAGAAGTTGCTCTCGTGCAGCAGCCCGGACCACTCTAGCCGATGGAAGACCTGGTCCTCCAAGCTCACGCCGTCCAGCTCGCCGTAGTGCTCCACACCGACCCAGACGTCCTTGGCCAGCGAGCGCGCCAGCTCCTTGCGTTCCTGCGCAGGCAGCTCCCCCAGCGTCGGCATGCTCCCGATGCGCACACACGAGCACTGGATCTCCCCGCTCACAAGTTGCAAGCCTTGGTTGGGGTGCGCACCCTGACAATTCGCCGGGGTCGGCGTTTGCAGCTTGTGGCATTGCGGCCACGCTAACCGCTTGGCAGGTTCCGGTGCTCGTGCGTGCGCGCTGAGGGCGCATTGCGCTTGCCAACGGCCGATGGAGGTCGTGGCCACCGAGGCCACCGAGGCCACCGAGGCCACCGAGCCGGTTGGGGGCGAGGAGGCGGTCGAGCGCGTGGCGCGCGCGCTGGCGCCGCCCCCGCCGCAGGTCGAGGGGCAGCATGCGCGGTGCGCATACGTGCCGATCCACGAGCGCGAGCCAACGCCGCTGGAGCAGCGCTTCTGGTCGATCATCGTCAGGGACACCGTGCAGACCGCCAAGCACTTTTGTCAGACCACCACTTCGCGCGTGCAGGAGGATGCGCCGTACGAGGTGTTTGCCAACCAGGGCATGACCGCCGACGAGATGCAAGCGTGCGGCAGCTTGTGCGAGATGATGGGCCATTCGTGGAACGACGACTTGGAGTTTGGCATGACCTACGAGGAGAACGTGCGCGCGCAGAGCGAGGTGCCCGACACGCGGCGCGTGCACAAGGTGGTGCCGCCCAAGGTGGTCGCGCGCGCGTCCCTGCCCACCCCGCACATGTGCTACTGCTGCGGGAGGCACACGGGCACGGACGTGCAGACGCCCAGCGACGTCTTCGCGGTGGGCTACCGCCTCGGTGGGCACGCGTTGGCCATGCGCTGCCTCAAGGAGATGTGGGAGCTGCTCGAGGCCGAGGACCTCGCCGAGGTGACCCGGCGAACGGCGTGCTGCAAGGTCGTGGAGTGCATGCTTGCGCAGAACCGGCTCGCGGCGGAGAACTACGCGGCGTGGATCTTTTCGGTGCCGGTGGAGGAGCACCTGGTGCGTCGGCCGCAGCTCGAGAAGGGCACGGACCGGAAGGACCAGGGCCTGGAGCTGAGCGACCAGATGGTCCTGATACGCTGCCTCGCGGTGCAAGACCCGCCCGTGGCGACCAGGGAGCAGCTCTTTGCGCTGTGGCGGTGGGTGGTTGCCCACTCGCAGTTTGTGCAGGAGCGCGAGAAGCGGTTCATCGCGACCGCGCTGGCCGTGGCCAACAATCCCCACCTGTTCGGGTACGAGTTTGGCGACCCGCAGAGCTTTGTCAACCGCATGGCGGCCTTCCCGCGCAACTACGCCCACCGGGTCATCTTTCCGCACCTGCTGCGCAACGAGCTCAACCGGCACAAGTGGAAGAGCGGCGTCAACAAGCTCCTGGAGACGGCGATGCCCAAGCCGTACGATGCCATCTACGCGCTCGTGTGCGAGGACAACTGGCACAGCCAGAACCGGCCGCGCGACGCCAATGGCCGCCCCGTGCACCGCGTCACCAAGGGCGCCAAGCACGTGAAGATCTTCAACCTGTGCCACTTCAAGCGCGGCCTGAAGGCGGCCGTCGCCACCACCAAGAGGGACGGCGTGGTGCTGCACTTTCAGGACGCGGCCAGCGTCGGCTCGGAAAGCGCGACCATCGGCACGCAGCGCGAGCAGCGCGAGCTCGACAAGCTGCTGACGGGCACGCGCAAGGCCGGCAAGACCAAGGGCTTTGGCGTCGCCGACTTTCCCACGTGCGGCTCGCGCCAGAAGACCTCGGGCGCACACCCCGCCGAGCGCTACGCGGCCGTGTTCGACGCGCAGGGCACGTACACCCGAAAGGAGCGGGAGGACGTCGTGAGTCTATTCATCGACACGCACGAGGACGGCAACACCGTCGGGCGCGAGCTGCAAACCCCCAAGGACCCGGGTTCGCTGTCCAAGGCGTGCGCGGTGATTCGCCCCGTGCAGGTCTGCGACCCGCCCAAGGAGCCCACGTGCTTCACGCGGTTCAAGCAGATCGCGGTGAACCAGCTGACCAAGGGCATGCAGGCGCTGGGCGGCGATAAGCACCACCGCCCGATTGGCCTTGGGGGCGCGACCAAGAGGCGCAAGCTGCTTGCGCCGTGACGAGGCCGCGCCTCACTTGCCGCCCAGGAGCTCGTACCAATCGAGCGTCTCCAGCAGCTCGGGCGCGTTCTGGGTCAGCAAGGGGTTGCAGTAGCCGAGAAGGTCGCTCAGCGCATCCGCCACCTGCTGCTCGGGCTGCTGGATGGGAAAGTCGTGCACCAGCTGCACTATCTGTCGCAGGTGGTGCAGCTGCGCCACCGACGGCGTGGCCGTGGCGTGTGGGTATGTGGCGTGTGTGTATAAAAACTTTCGGGCCAGTCGCGCGCGCTGATCCGCCGGTGGCACGTAGTGCCACTCCTCGTCGATGAGTTGAAGCGAGTTTTCCGCCACCACCTCCCCCGGCGCGTCGGGCCACAGCTTCAGGGGGTGGCTGGAGCGTAGCGCGTTGGCCTCGCGCGAGGCCATGACCCACGTGTACGGGTCGGCCTCCGCGTCGGAGGCGTCGGCGATCTTGGACCGCGGCACCACGTGCTCCACGCTGTGCCGACCCTGCGCCAAGAGGTCCGCCGCTGGCGCCTCCTCGTACGCGGACTCGTAGTTGTCGGCCTCGAGCGCGAGCTGGTTCAGCCACGCGTGCTTGCGCCGGCCCACGCGCTTCCACGACGGCAGGTCCGGGGGCTCCCCCATCGCGCGCAACCAGCGCCGGGTGGCCGCCTCCCCAACCGCGGGGAGACCCAAGAAGGGCAAGCGCATGCGCGGTGGTACCAGTCTTAACACAAGTTACGAATCAGACACTTACTGCGCGGCCACCACACGCACGCTACGCCCACCCACCCACCCACCGAGAACGTGTCCAACCGTCACTGCGGCTGGGCCCACCCGAGCAGCCGGCCCACGTGCTCGTGCTGCTGCAGGTTGTATGGCAGCTCGTTCTCGCCAAGGAACTTCTCTGAGCAGTCGCCTCCCGTGACAACCAGGATGCCGCTCAGAACGTGGCGCGCGATCGTGACCTTGTACAGTTTCTTTTTGGTGCACTGGCAGCAGAAGCACCAGAAGGGGCCGTGCGGATGCGCCATTCGACGCGCGGCCGCATCGGCACCGATCGGGTCGTCCGAGACGTACGCCCACTTGAAGTCAAGGAAGCGCGGTTCGGGAAGGTTGCCCTCGTCGGGCGGGCCCTGGTACGGCGCCTGCTCAAAGACTTCCGCCATCACGCGGAAGAAGGCGTCGCGGTAGTTGCCGGTCAACGCATTTTTGTAGTCGTCCTCGAACTCGCCGCCGTACTTGAACCGCTCCACGACGCGCTCGACCCGCCCTTCGTCCTCGCGTTCAACGGTGCGGATGCCCCACTGGTTGCGGAAGGCTGGGTCGCTCGTCTTGTCCGTGATGCGCTTCCACAGGGCATCCTTGTCCGCACGACTCCACGCCGGCTTGTCCA
>ENA-ORDA01002356-ORDA01002356.1-marine-metagenome-genome-assembly--contig:-NODE-2356-length-14472-cov-3.703578_pt1 | contig 14472 bp, 8 predicted proteins | sample MGYA00237778_ERZ508506 | MGnify/ENA primary metagenome ERZ508506 (study PRJEB26177, sample SAMN06267891) | marine metagenome | isolation source: Monterey Bay, California, USA | place: Pacific...
TGCAAAGAAATCAGTGAGCAACTGGGCGCATTCCTCGGCCATTATACCACTGGTGATTTTCGTTTTTGGATGCATGGGACCGCCATGCTTTTGATAGCCTCGTTTACCATCGCTTGCCCCGAACACTACGTGACCCATTTGTGACCAAAATAAGGCTCCTGCGCACATGGGACAGGGCTCAAGTGTAACATAGAGCGTGCATTTTTGAAGGTATTTGTTGCCTAAATAGTTGCTTGCTGCGGTAATGGCTTGAATTTCAGCGTGTGCCGTTACATCAGTGAGTAATTCCGTCAGGTTATGGCTACGAGCGATAATGCGCCCGGCAGCAACAATCACCGCTCCAACAGGGACTTCTCCTGCCGCTGCAGCAACCTGAGCTTCAGCCAAAGCAGCCCGCATATATACATTGTGATCGTTTAGGTCTATCATCTTCTACGCAAAATAGGGAATTGGCCCACAAGTTTGGCTATTTTTGCGATTCAAACACCACTAAAGATGTACAGATCTCATACTTGCGGCGAATTGCGCTCAGCACATATAGGACAAACAGTAACGCTAGCCGGTTGGGTTCAGCGCTCGCGCGAATTGGGCGGCATGACCTTCTTAGATCTACGCGACCGTTACGGGATTACTCAGATTGCTTTTAATGAAGAGTGGGGTACCGACTTATTGCAAGAGGCAAGAAAACTGGGCCGTGAGTGGGTGGTACAAATTGAAGGTGAGGTGATCGAGCGCCACAGCAAGAATGCTAATATGCCTACCGGTGATGTGGAGATTAAGAGCGCTAAGCTCGTTGTACTTAACGCAGCAAACACTCCTCCGTTTACTATTGAAGAAGAAAGCGATGGCGGCGAAGAGCTTCGCATGAAGTACCGCTATTTAGATTTGCGTCGTGGTCCATTACAGCGCAATTTGGCGCTCCGCAACCGCGTGAATATCGAAGTGCGTAAGTATCTGGACGAGCAAGGCTTCATGGATATTGAGACCCCGTTCTTGATCAAATCTACGCCAGAAGGCGCGCGTGATTTCGTAGTGCCTTCGCGCATGCAAGAGGGCAAGTTCTACGCATTGCCGCAGAGCCCGCAGACCTTTAAGCAATTGTTGATGGTCAGTGGTTACGACAAGTATTATCAAATTACCCGTTGTTTCCGTGACGAAGATTTACGTGCAGACCGTCAGCCAGAATTCACACAGATTGACTGTGAGATGGCTTTCGTAGAGCAAGAAGACATCTTGAATACGTTCGAAGGATTATTGCTTCACTTGTTGAAAGACGTGAAGGGTGTTGAACTGGATAGCGTACCGCGCATGACCTATGCAGAGGCGATGGAGCGCTATGGAAATGACAAACCGGACATCCGTTTCGGGATGGAATTGGCCAATCTAAATGCCCTCACTCAAAACCTCGGTTTTATGGTTTTTGACCAAGCCGAGACGGTGTTGGGCATTGCCGTACCAGGCGCTGCTTCATGGACGCGCAAGCAGATCGATAAGTTGACCGATTGGGTGAAGCGCCCAGACATCGGCATGAAGGGCATGGTGTACTGTAAAGTCAATGAAGACGGTACCTACAAGAGCTCAGTAGATAAATTCTATACACAAGAGCAGCAAGCTCATTGGGCGAAGGCTGCTGATGCTAAGCCAGGCGATTTGATCCTGATTTTGGCAGGTGAAGAGCGTTTGACGCGCAAGGCAACTTCTGAATTGCGTCTTCACATCGCAGAGGAAATGGGCCTACGAAACCCTGAGGTATTTGCGCCATTATGGGTCATGGACTTCCCGTTGTTGGAATGGGACGACGAAACGGAGCGTTATCACGCGATGCACCACCCGTTTACTTCTCCAAAGCCCGAGGATATCGCCCTCATTGATACAGATCCAGGAAACGTTCGTGCCAATGCGTACGACCTTGTATTAAACGGAAACGAGATCGGCGGGGGTTCTATTCGTATCCACGACAGAGCCTTGCAAAGCCGCATGTTTGATTTGCTAGGATTTAGCAAGGAAGAAGCAGAGAAGCAGTTTGGTTTCTTGATGAGTGCCTTCGAATATGGCGCGCCACCACACGGTGGTTTGGCCTTTGGTTTTGACCGATTGGTAGCGATCCTTGGCGGTGCTGAGGTCATTCGCGACTTCATTGCCTTCCCGAAAAACAATGCGGGCCGCGATGTGATGATTGATGCCCCGGCAACCATCGACGAAGCACAGCTCAATGAGCTTTGCCTTTTGTCTACTGCGCATCCGGAGGAAAAGTAAGGCCCAATTTTTGTAGCTTTAGGGTTCTTAACACATCCCTATGCTACGTAAACTTTTACTATCGTTTGCCTTTTCTGCCACTGCCCTTTTCGCCACTGCTCAAGACCGCGCGTCTAACACGCTGACTACTAGCGAGATTGAAAACATGACATGGGTGGAAGCCATGCAGGATTACCGCGTGAACTTCCATACTGTCGTCGAAAAATTTAATGCCGAATTTGACGGTAAACCTTACGAAAAAGGACACGGCTGGAAGCAGTTCAAGCGTTGGCAATATATGATGGGCCAGCGTGTCGGTGAAACGGGTGTACGTCCACATCCATCGGTTTTGTATCAAGCCATTCAGCAGCAACAAGCATCTTCCACGACAGAGTATGGCGAATGGTCTTCAATGGGTCCGTTTAATGCACCAGCAAATAATGGAATCGGCCGAATAAATGGAGTCGCTTTTCACCCTAACCACCACGATACCATCTATGCGGGTGCTCCTGCAGGAGGCTTGTGGGTGAGTTATGATGACGGCCAGAGTTGGACAACATTCACAGACGAACTTACGAACTTAGGGGTCAGCGATCTAGCTATTGATCCCTTGCATCCTGATACAATGTACCTAGCAACAGGTGATCGCGATGCTGCAGATACCTACAGCTTTGGCCTTCTGAAATCTACGGACGGTGGAATCACTTGGAACAGTACTTCGCTTTCATGGTCGACCTCTCAAAATTACCGCATAGCACGTATTGTAGTCCACCCAGATAGCACACACATTGTAATTGCTGCGACTAACGGAGGGATTTATCGCAGTACCAACTACGGTCAAAACTTTACATTAGAACAAAGCGGATCCTTCTACGGAATGCGCATGGGCCATGGAGACACGGTTTTTGCTACTACAAGTGGCTCAAGCCCAAAATTATATCGTTCAGCCGATGCGGGTGATACATGGACGCAAATGACGAGTGGTCTACCCACAAATGGAAAATACCGTTGTGAAGTTGCAGTGAGTGCAACACCGGGTAAAGTTTATTTAGTTTACGGTTCGTCAGATTATGGTTTCGGCGGTTTATACCGTTCTACTAATGGCGGCTCGAACTGGACTTTAATGAGCTCCACACCTAATATCATGGGCTGGTCAAACACGGGGACCGGTTCCGGCGGTCAAGCCTGGTATGATTTAACCATTGCATGTGACCCTAATTCAGAAAACACGGTTTACGTCGGTGGGGTCAATATCTGGAAGTCAACCAATGGCGGAGCCAATTGGAGTTGCGTGGGTCATTGGTATGGCGCCGGGTCCACTCCATTTGTTCATGCCGATCACCATCACGCTGATTTTAGACCAGGAACATCTGAACTTTATGCGGCTACTGATGGTGGTGTATTCAAAACCAGTAATGCAGGCGCATCATGGGATGACTTGATTTATGGTATGAACATCACACAGTACTATAAGATTAGTCAAAGCACTTCAGATACTTCAGTCGTATTGGCAGGTGCTCAAGATAACGGATCACATTTACGAAGCTCGACTATGAATTGGTCGAGAGCTACCGGCGGCGATGGAATGGACAACGGCGTAGATGCAGTGAACGACAATCTGATGTATACCTCAATTTATTATGGAGATTTCTACAAGAGTACGAATGGGGGTGCATTCTTCAGTTCTATCAACACGCTTTCGGTAGCAGGATCTGGAAATTGGGTAACGCCGTTCAATGTTGATCCAGTCACCACGAATACTATTTACGCAGGGTTTAAGAAAATATGGAAATCAACTAATGCAGGCGGTTCGTGGGCGGCAACGTCTTCAAATAACATTAGTGGAAATTCTAATATTGACGAATTTGAAGTGGCACCTTCGAACACAAACTATATCTACGCGCTCATCAATAGCAATATTTTCCGCTCAACGAATGGAGGAAGCAGTTGGTCTAGCATTACACCGTCCGGTTCAATGAGTCCTTCACCGAACAATATTTCAGGAGTAGCCATTGATCCAGACGATGAGGATCACATCGTTATTTCTATTAGCGGCTATGCCGGTAATAGAAAGGTTATGGAGTCTTTCAATGCAGGTTCAACATGGACCAATCTAAGTTCAGGCTTGCCAAATGTACCGGCAACTGCAGTGGCTTTTGAAGGCGGGTCAAGCGACGGTATTTATGTCGGCACGGATATAGGAATGTATTACACGAGCTCCAATTTTCCGTCCTGGATAAGCTTCAATAAAAACTTACCTAATGTCATCATCTCCGATATAGAGGTCTATGAAGACGATGCACTAATACGTATTGGAACATATGGTCGTGGCGTTTGGCAGAGTCCGCTAATGAGCGGATTTACGACAGCACCTATAGCTTCGTTTACTGCAGACCCATTGGCCACGTGCTCCTTAGGAGATACCATCTCCTTAACGGATTTGTCAGGAGGTCTACCAACAGCTTGGCACTGGCAAATCTCTCCTTCTACCTACAACTTTGTGGGCGGGACTAACGACAGTTCGCAATACCCTAAAGTACTTTTCTCATCAACTGGTGCGTATTCGGTTACGTTGACTGTAAGTAACAATTACGGTACAGATGATACGACGGCATTCCAGATTTTAGGGGTCGGTGGTGCGCCTTTGCCTTTTACAGAAGATTTTGAATCGGGCCTCTCAGGTTGGGAAATTGCCAATCCAGATGCGGGCATTACATGGGCTTCTGCCGCGGTAAACGGTACGAGTCCAGGAAATACGGCTATGACGGTGAACCATTATTCTTATAGCAGTACGGGAGCGCTGGACGAATTGATTAGTCCCTCACTCGATTTTTCAAACGATACATTAATCAACCTTGAATTCGAATATGCATCGGCTTACTACTCTAGTGGTTATAAAGATAGTTTGAAGGTATATGTAAGCGATGATTGTGGATCAACTTGGGATTTAGTAGCAGGCTATGACGGAACAGAGGCGAGCTTTACTACTGCTGGGGCAGTAACATCCGCCTTTGTACCCGCCGATTCTACGTATTGGTGCCACGGTTCTTCTTCCGTAAGTTGTCCAACCATTGATTTAGATGCGTACAGCGGTTCGTCTGGCGTTCGCATAAAATTTGTAGCTGTAAATGGCTATGGAAATAACATCTATTTAGATAATATCAATATTTCTGGACAAGCACAATTACCACCTGTAGCTGCTTTCACGGGCGATACCGCAGGCTGTACAGGAAAGGCCCTTCAGTTTTATGACTATACTGCGCCTGCAGCATCGGCCCGCTTGTGGTCGTTCCAGGGGGGTACACCAAGCACAAGTACTTCAGCAAATCCAGTGGTAACCTATTCTACGCCTGGAACATATGATGTAAAACTGGTAGTATCAAATGCCGTAGGGGTAGATTCCGTGGTGATGCCTAACTACGTTACGATCGTCAGCGCTCCAGTCGCGGACATAATTTTAACGACCTCGGGTTCTACAACCTTATGTAATGGAGATAGTGCAACATTTACCGCAACACCAACGAATGGAGGTTTGAATCCAACCATTAATTGGATACTCAACGGTACTGTGGTATCGAGCAATACATTCACGTATAGCGGAACCTTCGTGAACAACGATGTACTTAAAGTAGAAATGTTAAGTTCGGACGATTGTGTTGCCAATCCTTCCGTAGCCGATTCATTAACCTTGACAGTAAACAGTTTACCTACCGTAACGCTTGGGTCACAAGGGTATGTGTGTGAATTGGACGGACCGCAGTTGCTTTCAGGAGGGCAGCCTTTGGGTGGCGTATACAGCGGTTCCGGAATTGTTAATGACAGCATCTATCCGTCAACAGCGGGCGTGGGGTCTCACTGGGTGTATTATACCTACACTGATGCAACTACAGGCTGTTCTAAGACGAAGCAACGTGCGATCAGTGTACAACCTGCGCCCGGTAAGCCTACCGTATCGCAAAACACGACGGGTGAGTTAGAAGCGGCTACACCAGCAGGAACATTTACCTATGAATGGTTAGACGCGAATATGGATCCCATCAGCGGAGCAACTGGCGCGACCTTCTTGCCACAATCGAACGGGGATTATTATGTTCGAATTTTCTCCAACATTCTATGTTCGAATGTGTCGGATGTGTATGGCGTGGTGAATATAGGATTCGGTGAGGCGTTAACTTCGGGATGGAGTGTCTATCCAAATCCGGCGCAAAAAGTTTTGACTATCAGAATTGAAGGATCGGCAGACGTTCGGTTATTGGATGCTGCAGGCCGATTGGTGTACAAGGGAACAATAAGCGGTGAAGCCAATCTTGATGTAGAGAATTGGGCGCGCGGCACTTATGTACTCCAGATTATAACCGATTCAGGTATAGAGAATGAAGCAATAGTGCTGCACTAAGCAACGGCATTGCGATAAAACAAAACCCCCCGGAGCGACAGCTCCGGGGGGTTTTTTATGCTTAAAATTTTGTAACGATTACGCGACAACCATGTGTGCAATCATGCTTTTAAATAATTCCAATCCGTCCTCATTCTTGAGCTCTGCATCTGCTGCGCGTTCGGGGTGAGGCATCATGCCGAAAACATTTTTTGCTGCGTTAGAAACGCCTGCAATGTTCTCTAGCGCGCCGTTAGGGTTAACGGCAGGGCCAACTTCACCTTCAGCAGTGCTGTATTGGAAAAGAATCTGGTCGTTCGCTTTTAATTCTGCGAGCGTCTCTTGCGAACAATAATAATTCCCCTCACCGTGGGCGATTGGGATTTTATAACCGCGCGTATGATCTAGGTCAGCACTTATACCTGCCGATTTAGAAACGGGTTTGATGAATACGTTTTTACAAATGAACTTGTGACTATCGTTGTGACGGAGCGCACCAGGCAACAATCCACTTTCTGTAAGGATTTGGAACCCATTACAGACGCCCAAAACGTAGCCGCCGTTATTTGCAAATTCAACTACACTGCCCATGATCGGACTCATTTTTGCGATGGCCCCAGAACGGAGGTAATCTCCATAGGAGAACCCGCCCGGCAACACAACACAATCCACGCCCTGAAGGTCCGTGTCTTTGTGCCATAAGTTGACCGTTTCATGCCCCATAATGGTTCCGAGTACATATATCATGTCTTGGTCACAGTTTGACCCTGGGAAGGTGATTACACCGAATTTCATAGCAATGTGCTTAAAATAATTTCAACAAAGGTACGTGGTTTTAGGCGAATATGCGACTAGGAAAGGCGGTGGGATAAGGCATATAATACACGAGCACCAACATTGGCATCCCATTGATTTTCACCAGGAACTACCTCGACTAAATCGGCGCCAATTATTTTACGACCAGAGGCGAGAACGGCATCAATGAGGTGAAGAAATTGGGCCATTGATAACCCCCCGGGAACTGGCGTACCCGTTCCGGGACAGAGGGAAGGATCAAGCCCGTCTATATCCACACTTAAATACACATGCTGTGGCAAGTCCGCGACAATCGTTGCGCTTACGGCAGCCCAATTACTCCCCGCAAAAAGTTGCTGGTTCATTGCCCTGTCGGTATGCACAGTAATGCGCTGGTCCTTTTCAATCATGGTAGCTTCCGCGTGGCAGTAATCGCGTAATCCGACGATGCACAATTGGTCCGTCAAGCCCTCATTTAAGGCATTGTACATAATGCTCGCGTGCGAATAGGAGAAGCCTTCGTAAGCATTCCGGAGGTCCGCATGCGCATCAATCTGAAGTATACCAAAGCTGCCATACTTCGCTTTGTGAGCGCGCAAGGAACCTAAGGAAGTACTGTGGTCGCCGCCTAAAAGGATGACACGACGGTCTTTTGCCAATAATTGGCTTACATTCTTTTCAACCCAACGGTGGAAATGTCCGCATTTATCATTGATCTCGTCGAGCAAACGCAACTCTAGGTCACTAACATCGTCTTGTTCGTATGCCGTCAAATATTGAGAGGCTTTTTCACGCAGGTTCGCACTGGTTTCTGCCCATGCTTCGTCGATGGGGTGCATCCAGATGCCCCGCTGCCAGCCGTTGGGAAACTGTTCATCGAACAGGTCCACCTGCGCGGAGGCCACCTCAATTTCCGCGGGACCTTCAGCAGTTCCTGCGCCATAACTCACAGTCACCTCCCAAGGCGCTGGAAAAACATGAATGTCGCATTCGTCTGCATCGAAAGGCAGACCGAATAGATGGGTGTTTAATGCCGGTTCGTTCGGATCAAACGCCACGATTTTGGCTTCTTTATCCATTTGGGTATTTAATTGAGCGAAAATTACGGATTGTAGATTGATAACGGTAGATTTTTTATACGTACTAAAGAAGATTTTTTGAGCCGGACTTGAAGTGTATAAATACCTGTTTCTAAGGGGCTTTCGTTCCATAAGTAGGGACCAATACTAATGGGGTTTCTGCCGGAGATGCCCTCATAAGAAAGCCATTGAGTGAGGGGGCGGCCGGAGCGGTCTAGAAGCCGAAGGGAAAGGATCTCCCCGGCCGCCATGGATACCCATAGGTCGGTTGAAGGGAGGTAATGGTTGAGATCGTAGCTGAGGTGGGTACGTTGAAGGTGTGCATTGAAATCGGGAGGTGTTGCGGGGAAGGAACAACTGTTTTTTTCATTGGGCGAGGCTTCAGTGGGACAACACCAACGTGCATGATGCGGTACCCAATTCGATGGCGTACGTCCGGAACTTAGAAGGGAAATGCGTTCCCAACTGCGGTGTTCGAGGGGAGCATCCCACGGCGTGTAGTTGAGTTGGTCCAGGGTTTGCGCATCAGTGGTTTGGAGCAGTAGCGAGGTACTGTCGTTCGGCAGTGCGGTAGGACTAGGGAAAGCGCGAAGTTGGTGCGGAGCTAAAAGCGGAAATAGAGGCACTGGTAGAGCACAGAACGAAGGCGGGGTGGTGAAGAAACGGTAGGCGGAGGTCCCTGCGGCCGTTGTTTTTATTAGTCGAAGCGGATCTAGTCGCAGTGGTCGGTCACTGGTAGAGACTAACTCTATGAATTCGTCCAATTGGTCTGGCGAAGGATGCACTTCATTGATGAAAATTTTTCCTGAATCTGGATAGGTATGTGCTAAAAGCGCGAGGGATGAGTCCCCGAGTAAAGGGGGCAGTGTAGTTTGTTTTATAGGCAAAAGGTAAGGCGCTTCCGGCTGCCATTGGTCTGCGAGATGTGGGAGAAGCATGTGGAGATAGGGATAGAGTGAATGGGAAAATTGAAAGTAGTTTTTACCGTTTTCACCCCCGAAAAGAGCCTTTGGTGGGTTTTTGGGAAGGTTTTTGGGTGGAATTGGTCCTGAAATAGACGTTTGGGTGGAGGTTATGCGCCATTGGGCGTTGGTGTAGGTGATGGAATCGGCGACAAGAAGAAAATCCCCGAAAGATTCGTGCGGAGCATAGGGAAAATGGTACGGTTGAACAGCGACAAGAATGCCCTCGTTTTTAAGGATGAGTACGCCTTGATCGGGCATAGAAAATCCAGGAATGAATCTTGCATTTTGGCCAACGCCGTAGCGGTGAAGGCCAGAATCGAGGGGACAATCGTATGCTTTTTTGACACCGCTTTCCGTGATGAGCACCAATTCTGCCGCGGGCATGGCTGCGGGACTATAGGCGATAAAGTAGTCTCCGTCATTTCCTTCGATTTGGTGGATGCCTAGAATTTGCACGCTTTGGCGGGTTGGGTACTCTAGTTGAACAGAATCTAGTGCGAAGAACAACAGGTTACCTGCTGTATCAGTAGCCATTGGGATTTCAATCCAAACTTGCCCCAAGGCTAGGGGTCTCTGGAAAGTGATGTCCCAATAATATTCGCTGAGGTAGGGAAACAATGCGGTGTCCAGAGGCGCCCCTTGCGCTGAACGAGCGATTACACCATTTAAACTTCCTAGCGGGGGAAGAGTCGGTTCGGACCAATGGAGCCGCAGTGTTTGCGGCGTTAAAACGTCAATGTTCAGCAATTTCGGTGCAACGGTATCACGAAAGGCATGTCCATCCGCACGTAATGTTGAAAACAAAAATTTATCCACACGGCTTGAGGAATACGTGCACTGCACGCTCAGACTTTTTGAGGAACGTAGGGTACTATCGGTGGTGCTGAATAAAAGAGAATCCGCGTCATAAATGTGAAAGGTGTAGTTGCTGTCCCGTTCAATACGAAGTGCAACGTTTACCGCAATTTTGTTGACGTATCCTGAAACTGCAGCGAGTATGGTATCCTTTTCTGCCGTGTGCAGTACGAAAGAGAGGTCATCGCTGCTCGAACCCGAGAGTTGTATGGCGTAATAGCCGAAACTTGACTCCATAAAGCGAAAGCTGCAATAATTGGCGCTGGACGGATTAAAATCCATCCGTATGTTTAAGGTCCACACCCCCAAGACTGCGGCGCGACTTTCTCGTCGCCATTCCAAAGAACCCGCAGCTGGCGCAGCGCTTCTCATTCCTTCTGAAGAAAATTGCATCCAGGCAGTATCGCCCTCCCAATCGGTGTGGTAAGCGGTTAATGAATCAAAAAGTGCATAGAATTGGGCTTGGGCCGCGTTAAAAATGAGGCAAAAACAGAGCGTTAGTGCACTACGAAACAAGTCGGTGAACATAAGGCAGTTTAGAAGTAGCTTTGCGGGGTACTATTTAAGTTAAGACAATTTTTATGAGAATTGCAGTTGTTGGCGCTACAGGTATGGTAGGCCAGATTATTTTGAAAGTATTGGCAGAGCGCAGCTTCCCAGTTACGGAACTTATTCCTGTGGCGTCGCAGCGCAGCGTTGGGAAATCCGTCCAATTCGGTGGTCGCGATTGGACCATTCAAAGCCTGGAGGCGGCCGTTGCTTTGGCACCTGATGTAGCACTTTTCTCTGCTGGAGGCGAAACCTCGCTCGAATGGGCGCCAAAATTTGCCGCTGCCGGAACGCGTGTCGTTGACAATTCCAGTGCATGGCGCATGGACCCCGATAAAAAGTTGATTGTACCTGAAATTAATGCGGATAAACTGACCGCAGAAGATTACATCATCGCGAACCCCAACTGTTCGACGATCCAGTTAGTTATGGCACTCCACCCACTCCATCAAGCTTTCGGTGCGAAGCGAGTGATCGTGAGTACCTACCAAAGCGTTACAGGAACAGGTAAAGGGGCTGTTGACCAGCTTGAAGGTGAACGCAACGGGGAAGACCCTCAGATGGTTTATCCCTATAAAATTGATCGAAATTGCATACCGCATTGCGATATTTTCCTCGAAAACGATTACACAAAGGAGGAAATGAAAATGACCCAGGAAACCGTCAAAATCATTGGCGATGCAGGTATAAAACTCTCCGCGACCGCGGTACGCGTTCCTGTTCAGGGTGGCCACAGTGAAAGTGTCAACGTGGAATTTGAGCGGGAATTCACATTAGAACACGTGCGGAAAGTATTGAAGGAAACGCCTGGGCTTACCCTTCAAGACAGACCGGAATTCAACACCTATCCCATGCCTCTTATGGCGGAGGGAAAGGACGATGTCTTTGTGGGCCGATTGCGCCGCGACTTCACCACAGACAACGCCCTGAATTTATGGATCGTTAGCGACAACCTCCGAAAAGGCGCCGCGACAAACACGGTTCAGATTGCCGAAATACTAGTAAAAAGGGGCTTCATCGGATAATTTTCTCGAAGGATGACTGTCGTCAAAAACACCGGTGCTGTTTTTGCGTTACTTAAGTATGAGATTTAAAGCAATAGCAATGGCCTTGTTCGCACTCACCGCGAGCTGTACGGCACAAACCAATAAGAAGATGAGCGATGCATATGCGATGGCCACCATACCCGCACCCGCAGAAGGACAGGAAGTAGCCGTCTTGGCATCCGGCTGTTTTTGGGGAACAGAATTTTACCTGCAAAAAATACCCGGCGTACTAGCCACTACTTGCGGTTATACTGGTGGCATGGTGAAGAATCCAACATACCGCGAGGTGTGCAGCAAACGCACAGGGCATTATGAGGCGGTGCATGTAGTATTCGATCCTGCGCAGGTATCCTTTGAAGAGATAGCTCGTGTGTTTTTTGAAACGCACGACCCCACACAGCGCAATGGACAGGGTCCTGATATAGGACCACAATACCGCAGTGCTGTTTTCTTCCAGGATCTAGCACAGCGTGAGGTTTCCGAAAAACTAGTTGGAATGCTTGAGGCCAAGGGATACGACGTAGCAACCGAGATATTACCTGCGGCAACCTTCTATTCGGCGGAAAATTACCACCAGGATTATTATGACAATAAAGGAGGCACTCCCTATTGTCACGCCCCGCGGAAATTGTTTTAACCGGCAAAAAAAATGGCGGGCACAAAAAAACCCGGCGCGATGCGCCGGGTTTTTTTATAAATCAAAGTTTCTTTAGTCTTTAACCAACTCGAAGTCTTCCATAAACTTCGTGGTGTACACGCCTTTGCGGAAATTCTCATCGCGCAATAACTGCTGATGGAAAGGAATCGTTGTATTAATCCCTTCAATAACAAATTCGTCCAAGGCACGCTGTAACTTAACTATAGCTTCATCACGAGTTCGCGCCGTAACTATGAGTTTTGCGATCATCGAATCGTAAAAAGGTGGAATAATATAGCCACTGTAGCAGTGCGTATCTAGGCGAACACCGTGACCACCCGGCGCGTGGAATGATCCAATCTTACCTGGGCATGGACGAAAATCGTTAAAGGCGTCTTCCGCATTGATGCGCACTTCAATACTGTGCATTTCCGGGAAGTAATTCTTGCCTGATATTTTTTCGCCCGCGGCGACTTTAATCTGCTCACGAATCAAATCGAAACCAACCACTTGCTCAGTGATAGGATGCTCAACTTGAATACGCGTATTCATTTCCATGAAGTAGAAATTGCGGTCTTTGTCCACCAGGAATTCTACTGTTCCCGCTCCTTCATACGCAATGAATTCTGCAGCCTTGACAGCGGCATCACCCATTTTCTTGCGCAGTTTATCGGTCATGAATGGCGAGGGAGTTTCCTCGACCAATTTCTGATGACGGCGCTGAACGGAACAATCACGCTCCGATAAATGACATGCTTTACCGTAACTATCACCAATGACTTGGATCTCGATGTGACGTGGCTCAAGGATAAGTTTTTCCATGTACATACCGTCGTTACCGAAGGCAGCAGCAGATTCTCTTCTTGCACTTTTCCAAGCTCCTTCAAGCTCACTTTCGGCAAATACGGCACGCATACCCTTACCGCCACCACCGGCGGTCGCCTTCATCATTACGGGGTAGCCAATTTTTTTTGCGGTTTTACGCGCATGCTCGAGCGATTCAAGAATACCTTCAGATCCTGGTACACACGGTACACCAGCTTCTTTCATGGTTTCCTTAGCCGTCGCTTTGTCTCCCATTTTATCTATTTGCTCAGCCGTAGCACCAATAAATTTGATCCCGTGCTCTGCACAAATTCTAGAGAATTTAGCATTCTCACTTAAAAACCCGTATCCCGGGTGGATGGCATCCGCGTTTGTTATTTCTGCGGCAGAAATTATGTTTGGGATACTTAAGTAGCTTTCTGACGATGCTGCAGGTCCGATACAGACCGCTTCATCCGCAAAGCGAACATGCAATGAATCGGCATCTGCCGTCGAATAAACAGCAACCGTTTTAATGCCCATTTCTTTACACGTACGAATGACGCGAAGGGCAATCTCACCACGGTTGGCAATGAGTACTTTCTTAAACATAACCTTGTAGGTTTAAACTGAATTAAGAAGGATCAACCAAAAACAATGGCTGGTCGTATTCTATTGGAGTTTGATCGTCTGCAAGAATCTTAACAATCTTACCGCTGATTTCACTTTCGATTTCATTGAAAAGCTTCATGGCTTCGACGATACAAAGTACATCGCCCGGCTTGATCGAATCGCCCACTTTTACGAACGCATCTTGATCTGGTGATGGCGTACGGTAGAATGTTCCGATCATTGGAGAATTGATAGTGATGTAGTTTGCGTTTTCGTCAGCTTCTGCTGGTGCAGGCGCCGCTGGTGCCGCTTCAACAGGTGCTGGTGCAGCTGGTGCTGGTGCTCCAGCTACAGCAGGCATTTGTTGCGGTGCAACGGCCTGTATGATCGTAGGCTGTTCACTAGCATCAGGGCCTGTTTTAATGTTAATCTTGAAATCTTCTGTTTCTAAGCTCACTTCTTGAGCACCACTTTTGGCGACAAATTTGATGAGCGCCTGGATTTCTTTCAAGTCCATTTT
>ENA-ORDA01002358-ORDA01002358.1-marine-metagenome-genome-assembly--contig:-NODE-2358-length-14460-cov-9.456372_pt1 | contig 14460 bp, 12 predicted proteins | sample MGYA00237778_ERZ508506 | MGnify/ENA primary metagenome ERZ508506 (study PRJEB26177, sample SAMN06267891) | marine metagenome | isolation source: Monterey Bay, California, USA | place: Pacific...
GCTCTGTCCATTATTTCAACAAAATCTTTACTTCTGTGGGATATCTCAATTAGAGATAGATTTGAGTTGTTAATATTTAAAATTCCATTGGAAGCTTGTTCAATTACGGATCTTGGTAATATACTTGGACCTGCGCTAAAATTATGTTTTTTCATGTATTTTAAAAGTATCGAAATTAATTAATTAGTTCTTATCAAAGATGATACCTAAATTAAGATATCATCATATTTTCAACAAAAATTTAATTGTATCATTATTATCAGCATAGTCACTAATATTTGGACATTGTGTTTGTCCAAATTTTATATTAGTGTTAAAATTTATGTTACTTACAACACATTGAATACTATCAGAGTTGTTATTTATAAGTTTCGTTATTTCTTTTTTATCGTTATAAAACTCATAAAATAAGCATCCAATAGGGGAACCGAGTTTTGACTCTTCTTTTAAAATTATGAATCCATTTTCAATGAACTTTTCTTTACTCATTAAATAAACTGCTTTATTGTAATCAAAATTATTAACGTATTTATTATGATTAACAACTTCTTTATGTCTAAAAAATGCATTAAATAATAAATCTAAATCATATCCATATGGGATAAATACTTTTGAAACGCTTCTGCACCCTAATCCAAAGTAATTAAAAATATCGTTTGATAGTTCCGAAAGATCATTGTCTGATTCTTTACCGTCTAATACAGCAATAGAATGTCTGGTTTTTCTAAGAAGGTTGGGATATTTACTGAAATAATAGTCAAAATATCTGTGAGAATTATTATTTCCAGTAGCAATTACACCATCAAAGTCTTTTAGTTTTTCACTTTCAAATGTGACTTTATTTTTTAATTTTTCGTTTCTTGACTCTAAGAACTTTACAATAAATGGAATTAGTAATTTGTCTTCGGAGGACAACTTTACGATACAATCAAAATTTAATAATAATGAACATAATAAATCATGAAACCCTACAGCTGGTATATTACCTGCCATTATAATTGCAATTTTTTTTGAAGATTTATCTTCAATATTATATTTAGATAACCAATCGGATATAATGTTTTCTTGCAGTGAATTGGACCAGTTTTTTAGTGAAAGTTTTAGATTATCAATAGTAAACCAAGAATTATAACTGTGAGATTCAATTAAAGTTTTTTCTAAAACAGTATCCCATTCAGGAAATTTTTTGTTTTCTTTTTTATCTACGTTCTCTTTGAAAAGTGTGCCTAGTTCTGAAAAAGCTATTAATCTTTCTTTAAAATCTGACATCAAACTTGTTTGTAAATGTTATTGGTATTATTTTTGCGCAAATCTAAGTAAAGATTCAATATTTTACAATGGCAATAATAATTACTGAAGAATGTATTAATTGTGGAGCTTGCGAGCCCGAATGTCCAAATACAGCAATTTATGAAGCTGCATATGAGTGGAAATATGCTGATGGTACAAGCTTAGGAGGAAATATTATTCTTCCTAATGGTAAAAATGTTAACGCTGAGGCAGATCAAGAACCTATTTCTGACGAATTTTATTTTATTTCACCAGATAAATGCACTGAATGCAAAGGTTTTCATGAAGAGCCTCAATGTGCAGCTGTTTGTCCTGTTGATTGTTGTGTTCCTGATGATCAAAATGTTGAAACTGAACAGGAATTATTGTCAAAACAAAAATTCATGCATCCTGATAATTAATATATGAAAGCTGGAATTGTAGGACTACCCAATGTAGGAAAATCAACTCTATTTAATTGTTTGTCTAATACCAAAGCTCAAAGTGCTAATTTCCCTTTTTGCACTATTGAACCAAATATTGGAATAATTAATGTTCCTGACAAAAGATTAACAGAGTTAGAATCGTATGTTAATCCTGAAAAAGTTGTACCTGCTAACGTAGAAATTGTTGATATAGCTGGACTTGTAAAAGGTGCAAGTAAAGGAGAAGGGTTAGGTAATCAATTTTTAGCTAATATTAGAGAAACTGATGCTATTATTCATGTTTTAAGATGTTTTGATGATAATAATATCATTCACGTTGAAAACACTATTGATCCTGTAAGAGATAAAGAAATAATCGATTTAGAATTACAGTTAAAAGATTTAGAAACTTTAGAAAAAAGAAAAGACAAAATATCTCGTTTGATTAAAACAGGAAATAAAGATGCTGCTTTTCAGAATGATATTTTAGTAAAAATAATTAATCATTTACAATCATTTAACCCTGTAAGAAGTTTTGAGTTTTCTGAGAAAGAGGAGGAATTCTCTAACACGTTGGACCTAATCACTAAAAAACCAGTTTTATACGTTTGTAATGTTGATGAATCTTCAGCTGTACATGGAAATGAATACGTTAATAAAGTAAAAGAAGCTATTAAAAATGAAAATTCTGATTTACTAATTTTAGCTGTAGCAACTGAAGCTGATATAAATGAATTAGATAATTTTGATGACAGAAAAGCGTTTTTAGATGACATTGGCTTAAGTGAAGCGGGTTCTTCAAAACTTATTAAAAAATCATATGATTTACTTAGTCTTCAAACTTATTTTACAGCAGGAGTTAAGGAAGTTAGAGCGTGGACAATAAATAAAGGAATGACAGCTCCTCAAGCTGCTGGAGTAATACATACTGATTTCGAAAAAGGGTTTATTAGAGCTGAGGTAATTTCTTTTAAAGATTACACTGAATATAAAAGTGAAATTAAAGTAAAAGAAGCTGGTAAATTAAATATTGAAGGAAAAGATTATGTAGTTAAGGATGGTGACGTAATGCATTTTAGGTTTAATGTGTAAAAAAGATTTCAACAACTGATTAATTCTATTGTTAATTAATTTATTAAAACACCATTTTATTTTTTTTTAATCCACATCTATATTAGCTATTTTCGTAGCTATGTCAGTTTCATCAAATTATACTGAAGACAATATTCGCTCATTAGATTGGAAAGAGCATATTAGAATGCGTCCAGGAATGTATATAGGAAAATTAGGGGATGGTTCTTCACCTGATGATGGTATTTATATACTTTTGAAAGAAGTTTTAGACAATTCAATTGATGAATTTGTTATGGGCGCTGGAAAAACAATTGAAATCTCAATTTCTGATTCTGGTGTTTCTGTTAGAGATTATGGAAGAGGTATTCCACTTGGAAAAGTAGTTGATGTTGTCTCTAAAATGAATACAGGAGGAAAGTATGATTCTAGAGCATTCAAAAAATCAGTTGGATTAAATGGGGTTGGTACTAAAGCCGTTAATGCACTTTCTTCAAGTTTTAAAGTAGATTCATGTAGAGACGGAAAAATTAAGTCAGTATATTTTGAACAGGGTAATTTAACTCTAGATAAGGATGTTGAAGAATCATCAAAAAGAAAAGGGACAAAAGTTACTTTTATCCCTGACGATATAATTTTTAAAAAATATAAATATAGAGCAGAATATGTTTCAAAAATGCTTAGATATTATGTTTATTTAAATCCAGGATTAACTATTGTTTTTAATGGTGAAAAATATATTTCAAAAAACGGACTTAAAGATCTATTGGAAGATAATAATGATATAGAAAAATTGTTATATCCCATAATCCATTTGAAAGGAGATGATATTGAAGTTGCTTTAACTCATAGTAGGATTCAGTATAGTGAAGAGTATTATTCATTTGTAAACGGACAGCATACTACACAAGGTGGGACTCACCAGTCTGCTTTTAGAGAAGCAATTGTTAAAGTTGTAAGAGATTTTTACGGAAAACCTTATGACGCCAGTGACATAAGAAAGTCTATCATTTCTGCTGTTAGTATTAAGGTTATGGAGCCTGTTTTTGAATCTCAAACTAAGACAAAATTAGGTTCTACTGAAATGGGAGGTGGACTTCCAACAGTCAGATCTTACATTAATGATTTTATAGGTAAATATTTAGATAATTATCTTCATAAAAATCAAAATACTGCTGAAAAAATCCAAAAAAAGATTATTCAAGCAGAAAAAGAAAGAAAAGAGCTTTCAGGTATTAGAAAGTTAGCAAGAGAAAGAGCTAAAAAGTCAAGTCTACATAATAAAAAATTAAGAGATTGTAGGGTTCATCTTGGCGACATGAATAAAGAAAATAGACTTGATTCAACTTTGTTTATTACTGAAGGTGATTCAGCTAGTGGATCTATAACAAAATCTAGAAATGTAAATACTCAGGCAGTTTTTAGTTTAAGAGGTAAGCCTCTTAATTGTTATTCTATGACTAAAAAGATTGTTTATGAAAATGAAGAATTTAATTTACTTCAGGCTGCTCTTAATATTGAGGATAGTATTGAATATTTAAGATATAATAACATAGTAATCGCAACTGATGCTGATGTTGATGGAATGCATATTAGGTTACTATTGATTACATTTTTTTTACAATTCTTTCCTGAACTAATTAAAGAAGGACATTTGTATATACTTCAAACACCACTTTTTAGAGTTAGAAATAAAAAAGAAACTATTTACTGTTACTCTGAAAATGAAAGAATTGAAGCTGTCAATAAATTGGGTGCTAAACCTGAAATCACTAGATTTAAGGGTTTAGGAGAAATTTCACCAAACGAGTTCAAACATTTTATTGGTGAAAGTATAAAACTAGATCCAGTTATGTTAGATGAAAATTTCAGTATTGACGAACTCCTTTCTTTTTATATGGGTAAAAACACACCTGATAGACAGAAATTTATAATAGATAACCTTAAAGTTGAACTGGATAGAATAGATTCTTAATATGGAAGAAGATTACATTGAGTCAAGCCAGCCAAATTCAGAAAATGAGTTAGAAGATTCATTGGTAAGAGTTTCAGGTATGTATAAAGATTGGTTTCTTGATTATGCTTCTTATGTAATATTGGAAAGAGCAGTGCCATCAATTGAAGATGGTTTTAAACCTGTGCAAAGAAGAATTCTTCATTCAATGAAAGATCTAGATGATGGTCGTTTTAATAAAGTTGCTAATATTGTTGGGCATACAATGCAATATCATCCTCATGGAGATGCAAGTATTGCCGATGCAATGGTTCAGATTGGTCAAAAAGATTTATTAATTGAAACCCAAGGGAACTGGGGAAACATATTAACTGGAGATAGATCTGCTGCCTCTAGATATATTGAAGCAAGATTATCAAAATTTGCTCTAGAAGTTGTATTTAGTCCTAAAATCACTAAATGGCAATCTTCTTATGATGGAAGAAGAAAAGAACCCATTAATTTACCCGTTAAATTTCCTTTACTTTTAGCTCAAGGTGGAGAAGGTATTGCAGTTGGTTTGTCTACAAAAATTTTACCTCACAACTTTATCGAACTAATAGATTCGTCAATTAAATGTTTGAAAGGTCAAAAATTTACAATATTTCCAGATTTTCCAACATCAGGAATTATGGATATCAGTAACTATAATGATGGGTTGAGGGGAGGTAGAGTAAAGGTAAGAGCTAGAATTAGTCAATTAAATAAAAACACTTTAGTTATTAGTGAAATTCCTTTTTCTACAACTACTTCATCTTTAATCGATTCAATATTAAAAGCTAATGATAACGGAAAGATTAAAATAAAAAAAATTGAAGATAACACTGCTAACGACGTTGAAGTTTTAGTTCATTTACCATCCAATGTTTCTCCTGATAAAACAATAGATGGGTTATTTGCTTTTACATCTTGTGAAACCTCTATATCTCCGTTAGGTTGTGTTATTGAAGATAATAAGCCTTTGTTTATTGGTGTTTCAGAGATCTTAAAAAGATCTACTGAAAATACAAAAGAACTTTTAAGGTTAGAATTAGAATATAAAAAGAGTGATTACGAGAGTCAATGGCATTATGCTTCTTTGGAGAGAATTTTCATTGAAAACAGAATTTATCGTGACATAGAAAATGTTGAAACCTGGAAAGGAGTTATCTCTGCGATATCAATAGGATTGAAGCCTTTTACTACTCACTTAAAAAGAGAAGTGATTGAGGATGATATTGTTAGACTAACAGAAATTAAAATTAAAAGAATTTCAAAATTTGATATTGATAAAGCTCAAATTAAGATTGAAGCTATTGAAGCTGAATTAGAAAAAATAGCGTTCAGTCTTAATAATTTAACTGATTTTGCAATTGATTATTTTAAAAATCTTAAATCAGTTTATGGAAAAGAAAAAAAGAGAAAAACAGAAATAAGAATATTTGCAGATGTAGATGCTAAAAAAGTAGTTGTTAAAAATTGTAAACTTTATGTAAATAGAGAGGAAGGCTTTATTGGCACTTCAATTAAAAGAGACGAGTTTATTGAGGAGTGTTCTGATATTGATGATATTATAACTTTTACTGAAGACGGTAAAATGATGGTGACAAAAGTTGAGTCTAAAAAATTTATTTCAAAAAACATTAAACATGTAGCTGTATTTAAAAAGAAGGATAAAAGAACTGTATATAATATGATATACAGAGATGGTAAAAAAGGAACTTCTTACATAAAAAGATTTAGTGTTACCGGAATTACAAGAGATAAAATGTATGATTTAACTAATGGTAATGAGGACTCAAAAATGTTATATTTTTCTGCAAATCCTAATGGTGAAGCAGAAATTGTAAATATTATATTGAGACAAACAGGATCTATAAAAAAACTAAAATGGGAACTAGACTTTGCAGATCTAGATATTAAAGGGAGATCATCAAAAGGAAATATAGTTTCTAAATACAGTATAAATAAAATAGAATTTAAAGAAAAAGGCCTTTCTACTTTAAAGCCTAGAAAAATTTGGTTTGATGAAACCATACAGAGATTAAACGTAGATGAAAGAGGAGAGTTGTTGGGTGAGTTTAAGAGTGATGATAGATTGATAATTATACAACAAAATGGTTCTCTTAAAACAGTCAAGCCAGATATGAATATGCATTTCCCAGAAGATATGGTTACTTTAGAAAAATGGATTCCAGAAAAACCTATTTCTGTTGTATATTTTAACGGTCAAAAAGACTGTTATTTTGTCAAAAGATTTTTAGCAGGAAGTCAGAATAATGATCAGAAATTTATTCCAGATGCATCAAAGATACAATTTGAACTTGCTTTAACAGACTGGAAGCCAGTGATTGAGTTGTTTTTCAAAAAAGATTCTAAAGGAATAAGGGATAACGAGATTAAAATTGTTGATGAATTAATTTCTGTAAAAGGAATTAAAGCAATTGGAAATAAACTTAGTTCTTTCAAGATCAAAAACATAAATCAGCTAGCTCCATTAGAGTTTTTACCACCTGAAAAAAAGACATTAAATGAGTTGGTTGTTGATTCTGAAGAAATTAAAACAATTGATAATGATTCAATGGACGATAAAGGACAAACGGAATTAGAATTTTAATCTTTTATCTTTTTTACATACCCTCTTTGCTTGTTTTTAATATCACCTACATAAGAGTATTCAAAGGTGTAAGAATCTTTATTTGTGCTTAAAATTTTCATCTGAACAGATTTCTTGTCGCTAAATGATTTTGGATTTACTTTTTTATAAATACATTCACAGTCTGAGACCCAGCTTACTTTGTTTGAATCAATTTTTCCATTAAAATAACCGATTTCCAAATCTTTTGTTCTAGTAAATTCAGAAATTACTTTTACGCCATCATCTGATATTGATTCATATTCAAACGTTCCTGTTTGAAAACTCAAGCAATCTCTTTCTGGAAAATCACAAGCTAAGATTAATAATGATAATAAAAAGAATTTTCTGTACATACCTGCAAATTTATTAATTATTATAAATTTTAAATGTACCATCTTTAAAAAAAATTATAATTTTCTCAACTTCAGACTTAAGATCGTTATTTTTAAGTGTATTGATATCTGAAATAGGAGGGAGCTCTTGTAAATCCGTATCATTTTCATTGTTTAACAGCCAGTCTAAACTTACACTTTTTATAGATTTATTTATTTTTAATATAAAATCTAAACTTGGTTTGTTTCTTCCACTTAATACGTGTGAAACACTAGATCTTTGTACGCCAATTTTTTCAGCAAATTTCGAGGCGGTTAGCCCTTCGTTTTCTAACAATAATTTAAGTTTTTTTGTAAAATCTTCCATGTATACAATTGTAAATTTATGAAAAATAAATTATATAATTTAATATATTATTTATAATAATTATTCATATATAATTAAAGTTAAGCTTTAGTTATATAAACTTAAAGTACTTAAAACATGTGTTTTATATTAAATATATAAATTTTAGTTTACAATTGTAATAATCATTAATTGTTATGCGGTATTTTATCCATTATATCGGTTACATTTGTAATCATTTGTATTGTTAACTTTGTAGAAAAAATTAATGAATATTGAGGTAGATAATTATGCGGATTATAAAGAATTAGAAATTTCTGGTAGGTATATAACAAATGAATCAATTGCTAACCTAAATTTTAAATATAATGCTAAAGTTTGTGGGTATAGTGTTAATAATTTACCTATTAACTCTTTTAATATAGGATCTGGACCAATTAAAATTTTAATCTGGTCTCAAATGCATGGAAATGAATCTACATCAACAAAAGCACTTTTTGATTCAATTTCTTTTTTCCATATTCATGAGCCTGAAATGCTAAAAAAACTAACTCTGTTGGTTATCCCGATTTTAAACCCAGACGGAGCGTTGAATTATAGTAGAGAAAATTTTAATAATATTGATCTTAACAGAGATGCAGTTAATTTATCTCAACCCGAAAGTATTTTACTAAAAGGAATATATAATAAATTTAAACCTGATTTTTGTTTCAATCTTCACGATCAAAGATCAATCTATTCTACTAATAACTTTAATTCATCTATTCTTTCATTTTTATCTCCTTCCGCTGATATTGAAAGAAATGAAACTGTTTCTCGTATAACTTCCATGAAAATTATTTGTGAAATGTTTAATAACATGAAAAAAATTATTCCTGAAAATATTGGAAGATATAATGACGAATTCAATATTAATTGTGTTGGAGATACTTTTCAATCTCTTAATACACCTACTATATTGTTTGAATCTGGCCATTATTCCCAAGATTACACCAGAGAGGTTTCCAGATATTACATGTCATTATCCATAACTTATGCTTTAAGGTCAATTTATACTAAAAGTTATAATTTGTTAAATCATAAAAATTATTACAAAATCCCTCAAATTTCAACATCTCTTTGTGATGTATATATAAAAAACATCAAAATAAAACGGTCTTCTTCAGTCAATAAAGGTGAATTATCAATAATGTATAAAGAAAAGTTAAATTCAGATTTAAATGAAATTGAATTTGTTCCTGAAATTAGTGAATTCGGAAAATTAGATAAATTATCAGGTCATCTGATAATCGATTTCATTTCAATTGATAAGGTTTTTGATATTTCTGTTAAAAATGATTTAAATGAAATAATGCTAAAGGCTGATAAATTGCGAAATATTCATTAAATATTTAATTTATATGAAAATAATTCAATATATTCGCAATTCTTTAAATTAAAATACAATAAAATGGCTAAAATTAAACTTGATGAGATAGATCACCAGATTCTAGACCTGCTAATTGATAATACAAGAACTGCTTTTACTGATATAGCAAAGAAACTATTGATTTCAGCTGGAACTGTTCATGTACGTGTCAAAAAAATGGAAGATGCTGGAATTATCAAAGGATCTTCACTTACATTAGATTATAAAAAACTAGGTTATACCTTTATTGCTTACATAGGAATTTTTTTAGAGAAAACTCATCAAACTAAATTTGTTCTTCAACGTTTAGAAGCAATACCTTTTGTAACTGTTGCTCATATTACAACTGGAAAATTTAATATATTTTGTAAAGTTCGTGCTAAAAGTACTGATCATGCAAAAGAGATTATATTTTTGATTGACGATGTAGAGGGAGTTTCAAGAACAGAAACAATGATATCGTTAGAAGAAAGTATTAATGATAAGAAAAGGCTAATGCACAGAATCTTTAATGAATTACAATAACTTTAGTGAGAGAATTAACAAAAAAAGAAAGATTTAACGATCAAGTTCTTTCTAGATTCAACCTATACAATAGTATTTTTTCAACTTTACCTTATGAAAGTATAGCCAAAACTGGTGTAATGCTTCCATTATTTGAAAGGATTTGTATTGATGGTTACAAAAAAAGCAATAATCCAACAGAAATTGTCAATGATTTTTTTGAAACTTATATGATGGGTTCGGATGATTCTGAGAAAGTTTCTCTGTTATTTCGGTTTATTCAATACATAGAAAGACAAGTAGTTTTGTTTGATGCTGTTGAGGATGCTTCTTTTTCTCAAATCAATAATTTAGATGGAAGAGGTACTTTGAGAAGTCTTAAAGAGGAAGTTGAATCAAAAAACAAAAAATCTGAGCTTAAAAAATATTTATCAAAATTTAAAATAAGACCAGTTTTAACAGCTCACCCGACTCAGTTTTATCCAGGTTCAGTTCTTGGTATAATAACTGATTTAACAGATGCTGTTAAAAAAAATAATTTAGCTGATATTAAAGTTTTATTGTCTCAACTAGGTAAAACTCCTTTTTTTAAAAATAAAAAACCTACTCCTTATGATGAAGCTGTAAGTTTAACTTGGTATTTAGAAAATGTATTTTATAACTCAATAAGTAATATTTATAAGTATATAAAAACAAATATTTTTGATGGAAAAGATTTTGATAACGATATAATTAATTTAGGTTTTTGGCCTGGTGGTGACAGAGATGGAAACCCATTTGTTACTACTAAAATCACTCTAAAAACTGCAAATAAGTTAAGAAGTGACATAATAAAGAATTATTACAGAGATATAAGAAATCTTAGAAGAAGATTAACTTTTAAAAATATTGAGTCCAAAGTTATTGATATAGAAAATAGACTCTATAAGAGTATTTTCAATGAAAGTAAAAGTCCAAAAATTAGTTTAACTGAGTTAAAAAATGGGTTAGCAGAAATAAAAAATATTTTAATTTCCCAACACAATTCACTGTTTTTAGAGGAATTAGATGAGATTATAGATAAGGTAAAAATATTTGGTTATCATTTTGCTAGTCTTGATATTAGACAAGATTCAAGGATCCACAGCAGTGTTTTTAATTCCGTTTTTAGAATTGCTCAGAAAAATTTAAATAAACTTTTCCCTGAAAATTATTTGGAATTGAGCGAAGAAAAAAAGATTAAAATCCTGTCCAAAATTAAAGGTAATATATCGCCTGATCTTTTTGATGATGAACTTTCAGTTTCTACTCTTAGTTCGATCAGAGCGATGAAAGAAATTCAATCAAATAATGGTGAAAAAGCTTGTAACAGATATATAATTAGTAATAATCAATCTGCGTTAAATATATTAGAGGTTTTTACAATGTTTAGACTTAGTGATTGGGATAATCCAACTGTAGATATTGTTCCTTTATTTGAAACAGTTTCAGATTTAAAAGTTGCATCTAAAGTGATGGAGTCTGTTTACAGTAATTCGGTTTATAAAAATCATCTTGCTCAAAGAAATAATAAACAAACTATAATGTTAGGATTTTCTGATGGAACTAAAGATGGTGGCTACTTAATGGCTAACTGGAGTATTTTGAAAGCAAAAGAAGCTACAAATAAATTTGCACCAAACAGTAAATATGCGATCCAAATGGAGGCTTTATACAATTCAGAAAAAAGTTTAGGTTTAGGAGCGGTGGCACCTGATTTTAAAATGAATCAATTAGACAGTGCCTCCAGTTTAAGTCTAAGCGATCTTCGCGGAAAATATGTTCTTATTGATTTTTGGGCGAGTTGGTGTAGGCCATGTCGCGCAGAAAACCCGAACAATGTCAGAATGTATGCAAGATTTAAGGACAAGGGTTTTGAAATATTAGGAGTTTCTTTGGATAACAATGAGGCGCGATGGAGATCGGCTGTTGTGGCAGATAAACTATCGTGGAAACATGTAAGTGAACTGCAAGGGTGGAGTGGAGCTGTAAATCGACAGTATAAAGTTACTGGTATTCCAAATACTGTTCTGATTGATCCCCAAGGAAGAATTGTTGCAAAAAATTTGCGCGGGGCTGAATTAGAGGGGAAATTAGCAGAAATATTTGCGAATAAATAAAAGGAATTTTTTACTTTAATGGGTTCAGAAAAACACAGCATTTTAATAGCCGACGATGAAGCGGACATTTTAGAAATAATTTCGCACAATCTTCAAAAAGAAGGGTATCAAGTATATACCGCTCAAAATGGAGAAGATGCTGTGAATATGGCCTTTGAAAAGAAGCCTAATTTAATCATTCTTGATGTAATGATGCCTCGAAAAGATGGTTTTTCTCTTGCACAGGATATCCGATCTAAAAACAAAGAAATTCCAATCATTTTTTTAACAGCAAAAACATTAAAGGAAGATGTCTTAAAAGGCTATCAAGTTGGTGCTGATGATTATCTAAATAAACCATTTGACTCAGAGGTTTTACTTTTTAAAATTAAAGCGATTTTACAAAGAAAAGAATCTGATACTTCAGCTGAAAACGAGCAATTTGAATTTAATATTGGTGGTTTTTTCTTCAATTCTAAGTTACGTCACTTATCTGTAGGTGAAGAGGAACCACAAAAATTATCACCAAAAGAAAGTAAGCTTTTACGAATGTTAGCATTACATAAAAATGATTTAATGCCAAGAGAACTTGCATTAACAAAAATATGGAGAGATGACAATTATTTTACATCTAGAAGTATGGATGTATATATTGCAAAACTCAGAAAATATTTAAAAAATGATGATACTGTAGAAATTTTAAATATTCATGGAGAAGGGTTTAGGTTAGTTGATAAAAACTAACTAATTTCTTGTAAACATTTAATTTAACAGTCTGTTTTATAAAACTTTTATGGCATTTTTTGTTAAAGTTTATGATCAAAACCCTAATGCTACAGAAATCAACAAGATAGTAGGAATTCTAAAAAAAGGAGGTCTCATTATATATCCAACAGATACTGTTTATGGTTTGGGTTGTGACATTACTAATGCAAAAGCTGTAGAAAAAATTGCAAGAATTAAAGGAATTAAGGTAGATAAGTCTAATTTTTCATTCATTTGTAATGATTTAAGCCATCTTTCTGATTATGTAAAGCAAATTGATACACCCACCTATAAGCTTCTCAAAAGAGCATTACCTGGCCCTTATACTTTTATACTTCCAGGTAGTAAATCATTACCAAAAGTATTTAAAAAGAAAAAAACGGTAGGAATTCGTATTCCAAATAATAATATAGTTAGGGCCATTGTAAAGGCTTTAGGTAATCCAATTATATCTACCTCGATTCATGATGAAGATGATGTTATTGAATATACTACTGATCCAGAACTGATTTTTGAAAAATGGGAGCATTTAGTAGATGGCGTTATAGATGGAGGTTTTGGAGGCAACTTAGCATCTACGATTATAGACCTTACAGATGCTGTACCAAAAATAATTAGAGAAGGTAAAGGAACCACGGATATTCTATAATCTTACCGTAAATTTTTAAATTGTTTTCTTCTCAATATAAAATATTGCCAAACAACACTAGTGTGAAGATTGTAGTTATATTTTTTTTGTAACCTTTTTCTTTTCTGTAAAAATTTATAAAAATTTTTATACACACTTATATGTGCTCTAACAATAGCCCAAGTATGAATAGGCCTGAGCTCTACTAAAAATTTGATTCCTGCAACACCATCCAATACTAAACGTGAAAAAACAACAAATAGAAACCATTGTTTGGGTACATTCTTTATCACATTAAGTAAACTATTTCTAAAGTTTAAGAATGTTTTTTGAGGATTAGTTTCTTGAAGTGTAGCCCCTCCCACATGATATACAGCGGAGTTTCCAACGTATTTAACATCATAACCTTCATTTTGAGCTCTCCAACATAAATCTACCTCTTCTTGATGAGCAAAATAGTCTTCATCAAATCCATTTAAAAATTGATATACTTCAGATCTTATAAAAAAACAAGCTCCTGAAGCCCAAAAGATTTCTATGGTGTCATTATATTGATTTGTGTCTGTTTCCAAATCATTAAACACACGCCCCCTGCAGTATGGATAACCATATAAATCTATAAATCCACCTCCAGCTCCGGCATACTCAAAAGTTTCCTGCTGTTTGTAATCGAGTATTTTTGGTTGAATTATAGCGGTGTTTTTTTCTTTTTTAAAAACTTCCATAATCGGAGGAATCCAATTTGGAGATACTTCAATATCAGAGTTTATCAAACAATAGATATCAGCATCAATACTTTTTAAAGCATCATTGTACCCTTTTGCATATCCACCATTAGTGGTGTTCTCTACGATATGAACTAAAGGAAAAAATTCTTTTATATAGGCTATAGAATTATCTGTACTTGCATTGTCGGCCACATAAATATCTGCTAATTCTGAACTAAAATTAACGATAGATGGTAAAAATTGTTCTAACAATTTTT
>ENA-ORDA01002360-ORDA01002360.1-marine-metagenome-genome-assembly--contig:-NODE-2360-length-14449-cov-4.960061_pt1 | contig 14449 bp, 7 predicted proteins | sample MGYA00237778_ERZ508506 | MGnify/ENA primary metagenome ERZ508506 (study PRJEB26177, sample SAMN06267891) | marine metagenome | isolation source: Monterey Bay, California, USA | place: Pacific...
CAAATTTTGTTCTCTCATTTCATCACGCGCTAAAAGGAAAATATTATCAAGCGGGAAAACGAGGCACCGCCAGTATTGACTACCTCGAAACCGCACTGTCGATCGACCCTTCTATGATTGACGCGAAAATGCACTTAGGCGTTGGCTACCACGTCGCCGACAACTTGCCACCCTTTATAAAAATGTTCAGTCGGTTCTTATGGTTCATTCCCACGGGTAACTCAGAGAAAAGCCTTCCTTATCTTCTCGATGTGATGAGAGACGGCGATCAGTATCAGGACGTGGCACGCTACCTCTATGGTATTTTGCTGCTCGAGGATCCTGCGCTCAGACCTGAGGCAGTTAAACAGCTAACCTGGTTGGTATCGCACTATCCCGCCAACGGGCGCTTCCAATTAAGGCTGATATCGCTCCTCCTTATCATGAACGATTTCGAGGGCACTTTGAATGCTATCTCTAATTACCTTGAGAAAGGTCATCGACCAGCAGAGCCTGAACTTAGCATCACCAAGATCTTGAAAGCCCGTGCCTATTTGGGCTTGAACGAAACAGAATTGGCCGCAAACGCCTTTAGCGAAATCAACAGTGTCTTTCTTTCGAAGAGAGACGGAATACCTGACTGGGGCGTTGCTTGGTATCTTTTAACCGATGGACAAGTAAATGATCTCGCCAACCGCCGCGATCAAGCTATCGCCGCTTATCGCCAATTGCTGTCTATGGCAAAAGAAACCTCTGTCAGCGACCCGCTGATAGAAGCGGCGCGCGCAGGCCTTTCTGAACCCTATCGGCTTCGCTCTGACCAGTAAGTAATCAGAAACGCCTTTGTCATTCCAATGAACATCAAGCTCCTTGGCCTCTAATTTTCTTTTTTTTCTTGATACTCGCACGGTCGATCACAACCGCTGAGTTGATTTCAATTACTCATCCTTTAGAAAAAATCATTCAGTAAATTTTTATCGGCAATGCTCGATCAGACAAAGAAAACTTTTATGACCCGTTACCTAGGCATTTAGGTCACGTCGAAGATTAAAAAAGTGTAAGGTTAGTCGGCAGTTTTGGGGATCCTTGGGTAACCCCTACGTGCCGAAATAGTTAAATATTAAATGAGGAGAAACCATCAATGGATCTTGGTCTAGCAGGTGCAAAAGCAGTGATATCTGGCGGCAGTAAGGGGATTGGCTTAGCTGTAGCGAAGGCGTTACTAAAAGAGGGAGCGAGTGTTTCGATCGCCGCTCGACATCAGGCAGGCATCGATGTCGCGCTTGCGGAACTTTCTGCGCTTGGTACTGCGCATGGCGCCATATGTGATGTGTCAGACTATGACGCGACAGTTCAATGGATGAAGGAAGCCGGAGACAAAATGGGTGGTCTTGATATTGTTGTCCACAATGCAACCGGCAGTGGTCAAAGAGAGACAGGACCCGAGCCCTGGCGCAAGAATTTTGATATCGATGTGTTAGGTATGGTTGGTATGAGCGAAGGTGCGCTGCCGTTTCTCGAGAAATCCAGCCAAGCAGCGCTGATACAGATTGCTTCGATTACCGGTATAGAGCATCACGATATGCCCATCAGCCCCAGTTATGGTGCAATGAAGGCTGCTTCGATCCGTCACATGGCGCAACTTGCCCAGCAATGGGGTCCAAAAGGAATCCGAGCCAACAGTGTGGCTCCCGGGCCAATCTACATCGAAGACGGCGCGTGGAATCAGATCAAGGATCATGCAACAGCGCTTTACGAGCGAGATCGTGACTATCACCCAGCCAAGCGCATGGGCTCTGCAGAAGAAGTTGCCAACGTTGTTGCATTTCTGGCAAGTCCCGCCGCAAGTTGGGTGAATGGCACTAACGTGAGAGTTGATGGCGCCTTTACGCGCGGTGTTGATTTCTAGCGAATCACGCCGTGGACGTGAGTGGGTTTGATGCGAATGATGACGCGATCCTGAGCCTCGAGCCACTCAGGCAGGTTTTCTGGGCGTTCGTAGCCAGAGCCAGTGATATTCTCAAAAACACGAATCGTATCCTCTTCAATATTGTCCCGCAGCACGTAGGCCTCACCTTGCACAGCAACAAAATTAAATGGTTCCTGGTTGCTTATAATGCACAGATTCACCATCGGTTGCGCCTCAATTGATCGCGCCTTGAACGCAGGCCCTGGCGTTGAGATCACTAACTCGTCTATTGCTCTCGCATACGCCACGACCGAGCTTGAAGGCCCGCGTTTGCCGTTAGTCGTGAGCACTGCCCACCGATGTTCAGATATAAACTCATCAAATTGCTTGTCTGTTGAGATCACTGCTAGTCCTGCTATTTGGCTGAATTTTATGGGGTGCTGAATTCTTGCTCTGAGAAACTCGCGCGACTACAGGCCAGATCTTGGTTTGACTAACAGCTTGCCCAAGTTGCCCCCGTCGAACATAAACTGCAGCGCTTCTACATACTTTTCGATGCCTTCGAGTATCTCCTCAGGCATGGTTATTGAACCTTCGCGCAACCATTGCTCAAGCTCGACGGTCGCTGGGCCAATACTTTCAGGAAAGTGAAAATATGCGAAACCCTCCATTGACGATTGTCGTTCTGCAAGGCGCAGGTACATCGACGGTCCGGTGACGTTGTCCATGTCATCATATTGTGAAATAGCACCGCAGATAACCACTTTGGCGTGCATCGCTAGGTTGTCAAGCACAGCATCTAGCACCGCACCGCCAACATTATCAAAAAACACGTTGACGCCATCTGGCGCTAGTGACTTTAACCTGGCGTTAACATCTTCATTTTTATAATCGATGGCAGCATCAAAACCAAGCTGATCAACGAGATAAGCGGTTTTTCTGTCGCCTCCGGCAATGCCGATGACCCTAGCACCTTCCTTCTTTGCTATTTGACCTGCAATCGAACCCACGGCCCCGGCAGCTGCAGAAACAACAAATGTGTCTCCGGGTTTTGGACAAGCGACGTGACGCATACCAATCCATGCAGTAACGCCGGTTGAACCACCGAGCACGCCAAGATGAGCACTCAAGGACAACCCGGGCAAGTCGTCAACTTTTTCAAGCTGCGAAGTCGGTACTGTGGCAATCGTTTGTGCACCCAAGCCGCCTCGCACAGCCTGACCCTGCTCCCAACCATCGGCGGTTGACTCGATAACTCGTCCAATCCCACCCGCGTGGATAGTGCCACCAAGAGGCACCTGTCGATGAAACCCTTCACCGCGCAGCATGGTTCGGACGCCTGCATCAACAGAAACATATTCCACCTCAACCCGAACCTGGTCCGGTCCGAGCGGCGCCAGAGGCTCTTTGACAACATCAAAACAATCCGGCGTCGCTGACTGCTCTGGTCTTTTCTTGAAGATAACGCGTGTGTTTTCTAGTGCCATAGGGTGTCCGTATTTGAATTGCTGATTAGCCCCTACAATGCCACAAATATTTAATGCGCACACCTCATGCACCAGTTTTTAATCGCCTTATCGAGCTTGATTAATCGCACAAAGAACGAACCCTGTTTTACGCGATGCAACGTTGAAGCCTTTTTGTGAAACCAAGTAAAAAACATGCACGAAAGATAGTTTTGTCGATGGAAAATAACCGAGTGGCGCTAGTCGCTTAAGTCGATTAACACTTCGGTCTCATTATCATCCCCGGCCCTGGCCACAACCTTAAGCTGTCGTAGCTGATTATCCTTGTTCGATATTTCAAAAAAATAGTTGCTTAGGGCCTTCACCTTCAATTCTTCTTTTCCGGCAAAAAAACTGACTTGCTTAAAAGCTGCTGACGAATCGACTGCCGCAATGATTAAACGTGAGCTATCAGCAGGTTGTGGTTCCGCCAGACCGATGAAGCGTTTTCCCGTCTGCTTCCATGCTGAGTACAATTCCGCTTCAAACCCCTGGAACAAACGGTAACCACGTTCGTGGACATTCGCTGGTAAAACCCAGCGCATACCTGACAGCGCACCGGCGGTGAGATGTTGAACGCCATCAATCGTCATCGCACTTTTGTAATGGGTATGGCCGGTCAGAACATAGTCGACGCCATATTTTCCAAACATGCCTAGGTCATCAACCTGCTGATCATTGTCAAACGGCCAGCGTTCATCGAAGTGAAAGGGTTCATGATTTAACACAACAATGGTTTTGTCTGCATGGACGTTGAGTTCGTTTTCAAACCATCGCTCGATGTCCGCGGTCATCTTGCCGAAGTTCCAATAATCCGGATTGTCTTCCTGAGGGTCCGCGCTGTGAGTATCAAGGGCTATGAAATGATAACCACTTCTGTCAAAACTAAAATGTGTTGGACCAAGATAGTGACGGAAGAAATATTTGCCAAACCTCGCGTCGCTCGACGTAAAGTCCTCTCGGTCGGTGCCAGCAATCTCATTGTTACCTATCGTGTTATATACCTTCATCGGCAGGTCTTGCATTAACTCACCGTAGTATCTAAACCAGCGATCTATTGCCTCTGGTGAACCTTCGTTGCTTTCAAGCACAAGGTCGCCAGTATTGATCACAAAGTCAGGCTGAAGCCCAGCAACTTCTTTTAACGCGGCGCGTATCTGTAAATCCAAGGGTTCAAAAATGCCCTGCTCGGCAGATTGTGCCTCGGCATAAGCGCTATAAACTTCGCTTGCAGACATACTATTCAACTCGCCAGCATAACCATTGCTTGTGAGTGCGACCTTTAATTTGTCGGCAACGTTATCGCCGTAGTTTTTTTCGAGCAGGTTTATCGTTATCCAAGGAACAAGAAAATCCGGTATAAACCAAGGGACAGGCGGGGATGAAAACTCAACAAAATCTGATTTTCGATCGTAGACGTGCGTATCTGACATCTGGATGAAAAAGGTGCTTTGCGGGTAATGCGTTGGCTGATCAACCTCAAAGTCGACAACAGTCTTACTGCGAGTTTTGAACCAAACTTCCGGGTCCACATGCGCTGTGCGGGTAAGATAGACAAAAGTGCCATGATCTGGCAGAACATAACGTCCCTGCTCATCTGTGATCGTGATATCTCTGCCATTGCTCACAGCAACCTGCGGGATACCGGCCCCCGAGGCGGCATAAAACACCTTTCCTGTAACATCACTGATTGCTGAGAGAGAAAAGCACAGACCGAAACAGAATAAGATAAAGTTGCTTTTTAGCATTAAGCACGACCCGTCAACAATTGTGACCTAACCCACAACGAGGCGATAGTAGTTGTAAAGATTCAGACCCATCACTTTCTCAAGCGCGTCTTCTGAGAGTCCGCGTCGTTTCAAACCATCCCAAATTGTTTCCATTCGGCGCGGGCCATTCAATTCTTCAAAATAGAGTGGACCATCACCAACCTTCATGGCGGACCCCTCTTCTTTATTGAGCTCCTCAAGATACGCTTTACTCTGTACCAACCTGCGATGGTCTCTATCGCTGCCGATACAAACATGGTCCACGCCACATACATTAATCGCATGCAGAATATGATCGAAATAGACCTCAAGCGCATTGTCTACTTTCTCTGTCATAAAGGGGCGCATCTGAGTCACGCCGAACAAACCACCCTGCTCGGCAAGCGCTTTTAAATTTCTGTCCGAAATGTTTCGTTCGTGCTTAAACAACTCAAGACAGCATGCGTGTGAAATGTGCACCGGTATTTTCGATGCGGCTATCGAATCAGCGATCGTGCTGTCGTTCGAATGGGACAAGTCTACAATCATGCCCACCGAATTCATTTTCTCGATTAGCGCATGGCCAAACCGCGTCAACCCGGAACCGTTAGGTTCCTGACAACCAGATCCTGCCCAATTTTGGCTATTATAGGTAATCTGACTGGCGCGAAGACCTAGCTGATAGAACACATCGACATTGTCCAGGTCTCGCATAAAGTGCGTTGAGTTCTGCGTGAGATAGAACACAGCCATTTTGTTTTTGGACCGGGCAAGGTCTATGTCGGCGACTTTTCTCGCTGGCATGTAGTATTGTGGTTTTGATGCCAGCAACCGGTTGTAAGCAAGAATCCCCTGAATAGTGTGATCATAGGCAGCTTGCCCCTGAACTTTGGGATCGCAGAGCGTGATCGCAATCGCACGCATTCCCGCATCCAGCATTTCCTGAATTAAGTCATCGGTATAAACATCCCGCAACTCACCCATTGCGTCAAAAATCAGCGCATCACGGGCTCGACTCCAAGGTTGTCCAAGTAGCTCAGCATGCACGAGTGACGGTGCCAAGCTAAGCAGCGGCAAACTACCCAACGTTTTTAGCATATCGCGTCTTAACATATTTGACCCTCCTGATTTGTAGTTCAGCCGGATGTTGAGACTCACCCTGTTAAGAACCGAACCTATAACGAAGTTTTACGATAAATGCATCGGCAGTGGGGTCCTCCCAGCCTGCCTGAAAGATATCTGAAAATGAGTTGTCTTGAAGTCCAAGTCCTTTATCTGCACCGCGAATATAGACAATAAACAGGTCAGAGAGCGGCGCAATTTCCCAACGATAGCGCAACTGAAAAGTCATCTGGGACTTACCAAAGCTGTCTGAGGGTCCGGCAGGCTTGGCAACTTTAACCAGTGCACCCGGTGACGACGGAATCTCCCAAAACTCATCCTCCGCTGCTTTGATACCAACCCACTGCAGCGTGGCTTTCAACTGTTGCTTTGCCGAGAAAAAATAGTCCATATTCAACGAGGGCACCCACTGCTCAGCCTTGAAGGTCGTCATGTTGCGAGCTTCCTGATGGATCAACCAACCGTCTCTATCTGCCCAAAAATATCGAAGACGAAAAGAGAAACGATCGTTGGGTCGCCAGGTCAATCCCCCACCCACACTAATGTGGCGGCCACCGAGCATTTCTTCACGCCAGCCAATACCGGAACCAAAGCTCCACTTGTTGGTATTAGGTGATGAAAACCTGATGGCAACATCACGTCGCAATGCAGTTCTATAGGCGCCGTTGCCAAAGCTGTTCAGATCATCATAGGCTTTGGGAAAGAAACCGACTCTTAGCAGCACGCTCGACAAATTGTTAAACGTCAGACTATCTGACAAAAAGACACCGGCGCCTGTAAACAGGCCGTCGTTATTTTCCTGTACATAACCACGAAGATCGAACTGATTACTTTTTGCCCAGCCTAAACCCGAGGAGGTTCTAATATGTGATGATCGAATGCGAAAACTGTCATTTCGCTCCAGAAAGCCGAGATCATTGATATCAAGATCTCGGTCGAAATACTCTATGCCCACGCGTTGCACAACGCCTTTTTTGATCGCGAATTCACCATCGATAAATCCACCATAGCCACGCGATTGACCATCGATATCCGAGGTCATGACCTGGGCATCCAGCTGGATTTTTCCATCCGATGTCAAATAATGCCCATCTAAACCTGTCACCAACGCATCGCCGCTTTCATGCAGAACCGCGGTCGAGAGGACGCCAAAAGCTCTATATGCACCGGCTTTACTATCTTCATAAATCAGACGCGCGACACCGTAGTCACTGCCTGTCTGGGTAAACTTAACTGGCGTGCCCGCTTTGGTACCGCGGATGTCCACGTCTTCTTCGAAGGCACTAAACAAACCATAACGCAGACGGCCAGTTTGCCCCGTCACCTTGACCGCACCCATTAGGTCAACTGGCAGATCCAGTTCACGATCGGTGATATTTTCATCCGCGGCAAGAGACAGACTTCTCGGCTTACCACCAATCCTTCTTGTATTCACCATCGTGTATGGCGCACCGCGATTACCGACCCCGCTACCGCGCGTGTCCGCCCTCGGGGAAGCAACAAAAACCTCTTGTCCTTCAACAAAAAACAGCCGCTTTTCCGGAAAGAAAGTTTCCGTAGCACTGAGATTGATTACAACATCATCAGACTCAACAGACCCAAAGTCAGGGTTGACGGTGCCTGAAAGTTGCAGATTGCTCGAGGGTCGCCAGAAAAAATCAGTACCCACTCGATATCGCGTTTCATGATCCACCCTGTTTCGACTTATCGCTGAAAACGGAAAAAATGCATACTGCTTTTTAGGGCTAACCCCACGTACCTCGATGGGCTGCAGCACCGATAGAAACTTGGATTCCGAGGGCAGCAGACCTGGCCAGCTCCAGCGCTCGTCTAAGTAGCCGACCTGACGAGACATATAGAATCCCAGTTTTCTGACCGCTTGTTGGTCCTGCCCGCCGGCTGGCATCGATACGGTGCCCCAGGGCACAAAAAACTCTGCGGTCCACCCAGTCTCGGTTTGTTGGCTGGCACCATACCATGCACCATCCCAGTCACTAGAGAATTTGCTTTCAGGTAACACCGTGCCATCCTGTAGCGAATCCCCCAGACTTACGCTAAACCAATAGCCGTAACGCCCCTCCCCAGAGGTATCCAGTGTGACGCTGACAGTATCACGGGTAATATCACGCTGGTCGCGACCGGAAAGTCGTTTCATTAGCGTTTCTTTCGATTGCTTTAAGTCTACCCCGACATAAAACCCCTGATCAGAATAGGCAAGTCTGACCAGCGTGGCATGAGGCACTTCACCGAGGGTTTCCGGCGTGGTAACGATAAACTCGTCGTAAGCGGGCAAAGACTGCCACAGGGGCTCATCAAGATGACCGTCAACTTTAATGTCGGTTTCAAGATCAAGTTTTTTAATAGAGAGCGTTTCGCCGTTTTTAATATCGACGAGAAGATTTGAGCTTCCAAATGTGGGGATCGCACTGCAAAGAAACAGCGCGGCCACTGACAAAATCAGACAATATCTATTCAAATGATCCCCCTACCAACCTACACTTATATCGTAGATCGATAGGAAGAAACAAGTTTCTAGAGAGGGTCAACCGTAATATCAAGCACGCTGATAGTAGATACATTGCCGTTAATATCGGACACGCGATAAAAAACAGTCGCCATCGAATCACTCGTATCTAACGAAACAGAAATTTCGCCAGTAACAGTATCTACTGTTGCAACCCCGTCACGCGGTTGGACCACTATTTCAATACTCGAAAGATCGAGCGCGCTGTCTCCTACAATGTCGTTTGACAATACATCGAAGCGCCTCGTTTCACCATTAACGATTGAGCCACTGTCAGCCACGGTGATGGGTGCTTGGCTATCATACGGCGTGAAATTAAAGACCGTTGGAAAGTAACCTACAGTATTTATGACGGTTTCGTCGCAATCCTGACTCGATGTCGGTGGGACGCCGCAGTCATTGTTACCATTGGCAACAAGCACTGCAATCTCGCCATTCGTTCGTTCCTCAAACAAAGTATGCGTTCTCACAAAAGACACATCCGCGAATATTAAGCTATCACAATGAGACACTGACGGCTGCAGACTACCCTGATAGCGGGCATCTCGATTTCTGGTTCTATACCAGACCATGTCTCCGTCAATCACTTCAGCGCAGATACCAAATGAGCTATTAGACCAACCCACTGTCTGACCTGTGACTCGATCAATATCCTGAAGTTCAAGAATACCGGTATTGTCTGCATTAACGATATAGCGAGACTCAGAAGCGACGACCGTCCCGTCTTCGAGCTCCTCCGAGCCAATCGTCGAATAGATACCCGCGAGACTACCTTCGACAAAGCCGGACGTCGCCTGTTTGGTAAACGATAACTCTGAACGCGCGCGCACATCTCCACCAGCATACTGGTATAACAGTGCGACCAAATCTCCGGAATTTTTTGCTTCAAGCTTGAAATAGCTGGCAATATCTCCGCCACTAAATTCGACTTGTAGATGTCCGTCAACGGCGATATTCCAGGCAAAGGATTCTGCCTTGAATCTTGCTGTACCGGTGCCGTTAGCAGCGAAGGTCAGCTCATCGCTTTGCAACGCCGGTGCGTCTCTAATCGTTGTCACGGCTATAGACACATCAGTGGGCAAACTCAAGGACACGTCTTCGAGGGACGCATAAGGCACCTGATTTACCGGATCATAGATGACAATCGCTTCATTGTTATTTGAGAAAACTGGGCTCAGAGGCACGCCATTTGTCACATCGAACCTTTCCTCTTTTGTCGCCACATTTAAATCAACAGAATCTTTACCATCTCCGTCGAGGTTAAAAAACAATTGGGCGCCCGTATCAAATTCAGTCACCCTCACTTCTTCTTCACCGGTGAGCCCATCAACATCTTCGAAAACCGTGTATGAGCGACTTTCTGCTCCGCCACCGTTATTGCGGGTAAAATCCAGAACGAGTGAGCCTGTGCTTTCGGACCAGTCCAGTAAATAGCTTCCAGAACTTTGATTGATAAAGCCGGTGCCATCCTCGTTCAAACTAACAATTACCCCTTCGACATCAACATCAATACCAAATTGGATAGGAACATCGACGACCCCTGTAGCAAAGAAAGTCATTGGGATTGCTGCAGGCAGCGTTACGTTGACAGAATCAAAGTCAATATTACCGTCCTGGTCCTCAACCCGAAGTTGAAACTCTAAGACGGTTTCGGAAACTGGGAAACCAATCGACTCAAATGCTGGATTTGCACTGTTGGGGTCCGTCAAGGACTGAGTCGGGCCAGACGACTGAACCCATGAGTAAGCCAGTGGACCCAAGGCGCTACTGCCAGTACCATCAAGCACGACCTGCTCACCCGATCGAGCTAGTACATCGACGCCAGCATCAGAAACCGCATCAACACTAATGATCACCGGCGCATAGGATGACTGCGATTCAGCGCCGCTGGTGCCTGAGACCCGGTAGAAAAACACATCATTGCCAGGAAAGTCTTCACTCGGCGTATACGTGATCACCCCTGAGTCGCCATCGACCGCAACTGAACCGAATTGTGGTTGGGTTTCAATCACCACTGTTGTTGAATCAATGGGGCTATCCCCTGGCTCATCATTCGCCAGTACATCTATATCAAAGCTACTGATCAAATCCGTCGCGGCAGCTTGATCTGCGATGGCATAAACTGGCGTCGATGTCAGCGCAGTTCTGCTGCTGATTGAAAGAAAGATGTTTTTGACTTCGGTTATTGAGCAGTCAGAGGCTGAAACTTGACCGGCAAGACATACAGACTCTTCCTCTGCAACTTGACTGCGGTATGTGTTGCCCTCTATTTGATGTACAGATAGGTTACTGCGATTAAACGGCGTAAACTGATCCAAGAATGCGGGGCAGTCTTCCGAACGGGTGTTGATACCGTCTGAGAAGGTGGTAATCACAGTCAGTTGGTCGCCTGATGCCTCCCAACATAATCCAAAAGGCAAATATTGAGGAATACGCTGACCAGTCGACGGGTCTATAGCTGTTCTTTCGAGCTGCGCCGTACCATTTGGGTAAAGTCGAATCAGCCGATTCCGATCAACGATGGAGCCGTCGTCGAGATCAAAGGTTTCCTGCACCGTGTAAATTCCCGCTGAATTTTCGAGCGTTAAATCAACAATCTGCTGTTCAACCGAAAGAAAACCATCACTAATCACGTCGCCATTTAGCTTAGTGTAAACAACACCGATCGCATCGCCATCGGGTAACGAATTGAAGTTAAAGTAATCGGCAATTTCACCATCGGCAAAAACGAGCCTTAGATGCCCATCGGCCTCTATCGACCAATCGAAAGCCTGGTTTTTGAAACGAGCGAAGCCTGTGCCATCTGTCTCAAATTGCAACTTGTCATCGTAGAGTTCGTCATCAAAAAGTGATGGTGTACCAGTTTGGGCGCCGGTAGGTAAAACCCTTGGCGCTAAAGGTGCCGAGAAAGGAATGTGTATCGCGGCATCGTAGACAGCGACATCTTCAATTTCGGTCACTGACTCATCAGGCAGTTGTACACCGGCAAGCACATCGAACCGCTCAACAACAACGGTTAGGGTTGCCGTTACACGTTCACTGCCACTGCCGTTGGCTAGCAGCGCAAACTCGATCGTATTGAGTTTCTCTGTCACCTCAACTTCCGACGCAGAGTCTCCCTGACCGAAAGATCGACCAATAACTCCGCCAAAATCAAATCCAATATCAACACCGTTGTCCTCGCCGAATTCAGTATATTGATCTTCTATCAGCCCCCCGATGCCTGAAAAATCGATAATGATAGAACCAGTGCTTGTTTCACTCCAATCAAACGCTGCCGGCCCTTCGTCGCCAAAAAACTGGCCCGTGCCGTCAGTGTCGAAATCAAGCTTAACGCCGCCATCGACCGGATTACCGTTTTCTTTGTACTTACCGCTGTCTGATATGACAAAGAGTGAAGAACTAAAGGTAGAATTGATTGTGATATCGACGGTATCGGTCGACGCAGTGCCAACGCTATCCGTCACGGTGAGTTCAAACCGATGAGTTACCCCAGCAAACAAGCCTGCTTCGACGGCAAAAGAAGGTGTTGACGTATCAGCCCCGGTCAGAATCACTGCCGGTGATGCTGATATTTTCTCCCAGCTGAAAGCCAGCGGAAGCCCCTCAGGGTCAATACTCTCGACACCTGACAATGTCACCGTATCACCGTCAGACGCTGTTTGGTCAGCACCGGCGTTCGCTACTGGCGCCTCGTTAGCAACGATGTCGACATCAACTGTATCGATGGATGTTGAGCCAGCACTGTCTGTCACCGTTAATTGAAACGTGTGAGTAAGACCAATTAACGTCACTGTTTCTACGACAAATGATGGCGTTTCTGTGTCAGCCCCGACTAGGCTAACGGTTGGTGTTTCTGATATTTGAACCCAACTAAAAGACAAGGCGAGGCTTTCTGGATCGACACTTTGCGAACCAGATAATGTGACAGCATCACCCGTGTTAACGGTCTGGTCTTCGCCAGCATTCGCTGTTGGCGGTGCATTTGCGTTGATGGCGATATCAACGGTGTCGGAAGACGTAAAGCCTACGCTATCCGTCACCGTCAATTCAAAAATGTGCGTTAAAGCCGTCACCGAATTGGTCTCTACAACAAAAGATGGAGCCTCTGTATCAGCACCGATTAAGCTGACAACTGGCGATGTTGATATCTGCGCCCAACTAAAAGACAGCGTGCCACCCTCAGGGTCAGCACTCTGAGTGCCCGAGAGTGTGACAACAGCGCCGTCTGTCGCCGTTTGGTCTACGCCAGCATTAGCTGTTGGTGGCGCGTTAGAAAGGCTGGCACCGCTTGGTTGAGGCAGTGTGGTTGATGAGAACGCATCAAAATTGTTGTTCCTGAATCTCGCCAGTTCCTGATTAAAATCTATATCGCTTGGTAGCGCGAGCGAACTCTGCCCACCTCGCTCAATGACGATTGAATCGCCGAAGTATTTTCCGTCCAAATCACCATCGCTCAGATCTTTCGCCACGGCTTGTATTATCTCGAATGTTGGCGTGGCTTCGCCTAACTGCAAGCTAATATTGTTCAACGCGTTTGCAAAACCACCTAAAAACAACGCGTATTGCATCTGAGCGGCGGTTGCTTCGGTGGCAGGGTCAACGGGATTTGCGGGTATCGTGCTTAACACATCAAACCCGAGTTCTTCATCGATCAGCGACTTAACGATGTCAAACTTATTACTAAAGCCCCCTGTCTCTGCAGCTTCACTTTGCGCTCGTCTAACAAGAATATCGGTGAACGGCGTAATCGCCGCTGTTGAATTGTCAGCACGAATCAACGACAAAAAACCTTCGTCTGTGCCAAGGGTGATTCTTCGTTTTAACGCTAAATCTGGTTCTTGGTCAGACTCATCGACAAACACACCACCGCTGGTTTTTAGCAACAAATCCGCAGTTGAATCTACCGACAAAGAAAACGCGCCGTTGTCGTCAGTCTGACCTGTTGCCACAGCCGTGCTGAGGGGATTTCCGAAACCATCGATTTCAAAAAGAGACACATCTGCGCCAGCAATGGGGCTTTTAGATGCTAAACCAGTCACCGTTCTACCGCCATTAGTTGTCGTTGGCACTACAACAGGTCCGCTGCCGCCAACTAGTGCTTGCTGGCCAGATTCACCACCGCCACCACAAGCTGTTAAAAGAACGACAAGCGATAGCGCGGCAGATGATTTAATCTTGTTCAAATTTGTCGGTATTCTAATCTTCATTTACTTTTACCTTACCTCAATCTCTATTGGGCGCTTTACTGTGAAGTATCAACGGTCGAGCCAGCAGATGCGGCATTAAATACTGCCACGCCGCTTACTGTTCTACTGCTGTTGGTGAGCTGATAACTCAGACCTGCTGCACCAGGTACGCCAGCAGTCGAATCGCTAAATATTCCGCCAAAGGAACCAGAGGCACCTGAACTGCCATTCACGGTGACTGTGCTATATAAACCATTGAACAGGTTTGAAGTAATCGCACCGCTACCAGAAGCCGTCCAAACCTCACCCGCGATACCCAGCTGCACATCGCTTTCAACTATTGAATTCGTGAAGTCCGCGAAAAGACTTGCGGAACCCAATACACCTCTATTGCCAAGGTCATCGGTTGGATCAGTGTTGCCTACCAAGAGGTACTCAGCCGAACCGGTAATGACTCGATCAGGATTTGTGCT
>ENA-ORDA01002361-ORDA01002361.1-marine-metagenome-genome-assembly--contig:-NODE-2361-length-14447-cov-3.521781_pt1 | contig 14447 bp, 15 predicted proteins | sample MGYA00237778_ERZ508506 | MGnify/ENA primary metagenome ERZ508506 (study PRJEB26177, sample SAMN06267891) | marine metagenome | isolation source: Monterey Bay, California, USA | place: Pacific...
CTCCGGAGGCGAACGCGAATAGGCCTGTCCCTGAAGTTATTCGAGTGGCGGTGCCTATTAGTGTAGCCAAAAACATGACAAGCGCAGAAACTAAAAACACAAGAGTTATAAAGTTAGCACCGATAGATTTAGCCGCTTTCGCAAACACTGTGGAAAAAGCAAGCTTGCCATACAAGCGCTCTTCAGTAATTGAAGAGAATAACTTTACAAAAGAGCGGAGTAGTGAGGCTACAGTGCTCGGGACTAACGGTCGTGTAAGTTTGTCTGAAAAAGGAACTACAGAACAGATTCTGAACTCCTCTGGACAAGATAATTTACGCAGGCAAGATCAATATTTGGAGCTATCACAAAGGTTAACCGATGCGTTGAGTCGAAGGCTAGCAGCTCAAATTAAACAGGGGTCGTGGCATGTTGAAATAGAGCTACATCCCAGATCATTGGGGCGCATAGAGGTGCAGTTAGAAATGAAAAACGGCGAGCTAGAAGCACATTTTAATGCTTCACGAATTGCACGACGAAATGCAACACGGTCTTCCAACTGCTGAACAACAAGATCAGCAATAAGCGAGGCATTTGAATTAACATTTTTAACTTCTACAACATTAATTGTAATTTGACGATTATTTGGTATAAACTTTTTAATATTGGCTGCCAACTTTTTAATCTCAGAACCGTTATCCCCAACTAATATACCTGGGCGACCTGTTTCAATATTTAATTCAATTTGATCCCCTAAGCCATTTCGATTAATATAAATATTTGATATGCTAGCGAATTTTGCTAATTTATTAAGGTATGTTCTAATTTTATCATCTTCTTCTAATAAAATTGAATAATGTTTAAAATCCGCATACCAAGCTGAGCGATGTTCTTGTGTAATACCTAAACGAAATCCCAAAGGATGTGTTTTTTGTCCCATAGAAAAAATTCTTAATCCTTATTTTCTTAACTAATTGATTTTACAATAACTGTAATATGGCATGTTGGTTTTAAAATCTTAAAAGCTCGACCTTGGGCACGTGGTCGAATACGTTTTAGTTTTGGACCTTCATCTGCAAAAATTTCTGAAATAATTAATTTTTTTTTATCTAAATTATAGTTATTTTTTGCATTGGCCGCTACAGAATGTACTACTTGCCAAATAGGTGAACCGGCATCATAGGGTAAAAATTCTAATATCATCAATGCTTCTTGGTATGAGCGACCACGAATCTGGTCTAAAACTTGTCTTACTTTATGTGGAGATATCCGCACATATTTTGCTACTGCTTTTACTGATTGACCATTCGACATAATAGAAATTCCTTAATCGTTTTTACATGTGTTTAAGTTTTACAGAAAATCTTTTTTAATGTTGAAATATTATTTTTTCTCTTGAGAAACATTATTTCCATAAGCTAATTTAATAGTTATGTATTCACCTGACTCTAGATTTTGAAATTTTTGGTTCATAAATTTGTTGTTAATTGAAACTTTATTTATGTAAATTTCATATATCCACATATCAAAAAAATTTATAGATAAATTGTTTTGTAAAGAAATTACAATTGAATACAAAGCTTGTAAAAGAAAGTCTCGCTCAATTGGATTTGATTTTAAGAGATAAAAAATATCATCACGCACATAATAAAAATGTTTAAACTGAACACTTTGCAAAATTAATTTTGCAAGTGGAGATAACTTTTTTTCAGATTTAACATTAAAGGTTTTAATTTCAAAATTTTTTGGAAAATTTAATGTTAATTCTAATCGTGCCATGTTTAGTTTTTCCTTAACGTTTTGTTTTTTTATCGGCTTTAATGTGTGATTTAAATGTTCTTGTAGAAACAAACTCACCTAATTTATGGCCAACTAATTGGTCAGAAATAAAAATGGGAACGTGCTGTTTTCCATTATATACAGCTATAGTAAAACCAACCATATTAGGTAGGATAGTTGAACTACGTGACCAAGTTGTAATTACATCTTTTTTTCCTTCTGCGTTCATTTTATTAATTTTTTTTAATAAATGATACGCAACAAAAGGTCCTTTTTTTAATGATCTTGACATTTTTGAGAATTTTATTAATAAATTTTTATAAATTAATTATGAACATCGACGAAGGATGTAAGCATTACTCAATTTTTTTGTTTTTCGTGTTTTTTTACCTAATGCAGGTTTCCCCCATGGTGTTAAAGGTCTAGAACGACCAATTGGAGCTCGACCTTCCCCACCACCATGTGGGTGGTCGCATGGATTCATAACGGAACCTCGAACAGTTGGACGTTTTCCTAACCAACGTGTACGACCAGCTTTACCACTTTGAACTAAAAATGCATCATTATTACTTAATTCGCCAATAGTAGCAAAACATTCTTTACGAATTAATCGAATTTCTTTTGAGGGTAAACGTAAGGTAATATACTCACCTTCTTTAGCTAAAATTTTCGCTGATGTTCCTGCAGAACGGACAATTTGGCCACCACGATTAGGTATTAATTCAATATTATGAACAGATGTTCCTAAAGGTATTTCTTCTAATGGTAAAGTATTGCCAATATCTACTGATATTCCTTTTCCAGATAAAACTGTATCACCAACATTTAAATTATTTGGATGTAGAATATAACGTTTTTCACCATCTTTAAAATGTACTAATGCAATTCGTGCATTTCTATTTGGATCATATTCAATTGAATTAATAATACCGGGTATATCATGTTTGTTCCGTTTAAAATCAATTATTCTATATTGTTTTTTATGACCACCACCTCTATGTCGTATAGTGATAACGCCTCTATTATTTCGACCTTTATTTCGATGGTTTTTTCTAATTAAACTCTTTTCTGGTTTATCGGTTGTTATTTCTGAAAAAGATGAAAGGGCTCGATTACGTGTCCCTGGTGTATATGCTTTGTAAAGACGAATACTCATAAACTTGATTAATTTATATAATTGTTAATTTTCTTCTGCAAATAAGTTTATTGTATCGCCCTCTGCTAATGTTACAATTGCTTTTTTATAATGCGATTTCCAACCCATGTATTGACCAATTCGTTTTTTCTTTTTTGGTAAATGAGCTGTATTAATCTTTATTACTTTAACGTTAAATAAATATTGAATTGCAGCTTTAATTGTTGGTTTCTTAGCTTTAGGGTCTACAACAAAACTATATTGGTTGTTTGCTAATAATCTTGTAGCTTTATCCGTAATTATTGGATATTTTATCATGTTCGTACACTCCGAAACATGAGAACTGTCGATTATAAGTTCTTTTTCTGTTTTAGTATTAGTCACAATAAATCTCCTTTATATCATTTACTGCGGATGGTGTTAACAAAATTTGTTTTGCTTTTAATAAACTCAAAGTATTTAAATTTGAAGCAGAAATTAATTCAATATTTTTTAAATTTTGAATTGATTTTTTTAAGTAAATTGTTTTTTTAGAAACAACTATTAAAGTCTTTTGATCTAAATCTAAGTTACACTTCTTTAAAGCAATACAAAAGTCTTTTGTTTTAGGTTCCAAAATTATAGGTTCTAATTCACCAGCAATTGTTGTATTTTTTCTTTTATTGTACAGTAAAGTTTGTAATGCTAATTTACGTTCTTTTTTGTTTAATTTTAAGCTAGTTGTTTTGGGCTTTGGGCCAAAAATAACACCACCACCTCTCCAAAGTGGAGAACGGCTTGATCCTGCCCGAGCTCTACCCGTTCCTTTTTGCTGCCAAGGTTTTTTACCACCACCCCGAACTTCACTTCGAGTTTTTGTTGCAACCGTTCCTTGCTTTTGTGAAAGTTGGTGTCTTAGAATATCTCGATGAATTAAATAATTACCTGAATCTTCTAATATATTAAGTTTGAGTTCAGTAATTTCCCCATTTAGCCGTTTATATTCTACACTTTTTTGAACAGTCATATATTATTTTTCCTAATGTTCATTTATTTAATCATATTGTTATGCATTATTTTGCGGCAACAATACTAAGTAAATTTCCAGGCTTCCCAGGTACAGCACCTTTCACAACCAAAATATTTTCGTCGTTATTTACTTGAACGATTTTTAATTTTTTGATATTTGCCATTTTATTACCCATTTGACCGGCCATTTTTTTCCCTGGTAAAACACGCCCTGGTGATGTTCCCATACCAATCGAACCAGGGGCTCTGTGATTTTTAGATCCATGGGTCATAGGACCTCTTGCAAAATTATGACGTTTTTGAAGACCAGAAAAACCTTTACCAATACTTTTTCCTGTAACATTTATTAATTCTCCCGCAACAAATGATTCAACATTTAAAACTTGCCCAACAGTGAATTCAGCGGGATCATTAACACGAAATTCTTTTAAATATTTTAACGGTTGAATATTTGATTTTTGTAAATGCCCTAATTGAGGTTGTGTTAATGATTTTGGTGGTACATTTCCATAACCAACTTGAATTGCGTTATAACCATCATTTAATATAGTTTTAACTTGTGTAATTACACAGGGCCCAACTTTTAAAATTGTAACTGGAATAATATTCCCTGATTCATCAAATATTTGGGTCATTCCAATCTTGTTTCCTAATAAACCTAAAGACACAATATTTTCTCCAAAAATACTTATATATATTAATAGTGATAAAATTTAATTATAATTAATTTAGAAATAAATCTTTTGATAGTCATAACTATCAAATTATTTTATAACTCTAAAAAAATCAAAAGATTTTGTCTATATAAGAAAATTATACAATATTATAATTAAAATAGTAAATTTACTGTAATATAAACAAATTATAATTATATGTAAAATACAATTTTAATTTGTTTATATACAAAATTGTAGGTTTAAAGATTTAATTGTATGGTGTATAATATATAACAGTAAACATAAATTTATACAAAATTAAATAGTCATATGAATAAAGTAGTAGGAATTGATTTAGGGACAACAAATTCTGTAGTAGCTGCTATTGAAGGTGGACAACCAACAGTAATTACTAATGCCGAAGGTTTTCGAACAACACCCTCAATTGTAGCGTATACGAAAAAAGAAGAATTATTAGTTGGTCAACTTGCTAAACGACAATCAGTTGTTAATGCAGAAAATACATTTTTTTCTGTTAAACGATTTATTGGGTGTAAGGCAGATGAAGTTTCGGAAGAATCAAAAGAATTACCGTATAAAGTAATTAAAGATAATAATGGAAATATTAAAATTAAATGTTCTTCTTTAAATAAAGACTTCAGTCCAGAAGAAGTTTCAGCACAAGTGATAAGAAAATTAATTACTGATGCGAAAGAATATTTAGGTCAAGATGTAACAAAAGCTGTAATTACAGTACCTGCGTATTTTAATGATTCTCAACGACAAGCAACGGTTGATGCTGGTAAAATCGCTGGAATTGAAGTTTTAAGAATTATTAATGAACCTACAGCAGCTTCTTTAGCTTATGGTTTAGATAAAAAACAAAATGAAACAATTTTAGTTTTTGATTTAGGTGGTGGAACATTTGATGTTTCAGTTTTAGAAGTTGGTGATGGTATTTTTGAGGTATTATCAACCGCTGGTGATACGAATTTGGGTGGTGATGATTTTGATAAAGCTTTAGTTCGTTGGTTAGTTCAAGATTTTGAAGAAAAAGAAGGAACAAACTTAACGAAAGATATTCAAGCTTTACAACGTTTAACGGAAGCTGCTGAAAAAGCAAAAATGGAATTATCAAATGTTGAAAAAACGACAATTAATTTACCATTTATTACCGCAGATAAAACTGGTCCAAAACATATTCAACACGATTTAACGCGTGAAAAATTTGAAACTTTATGTAAAGATTTAATTGACCGTTGTCGTATTCCAGTTGAAAAAGCATTAAAAGATGCAAAAGTAGATAAATCTGGAATAGATGAAGTTGTGTTAGTAGGTGGTTCAACACGAATTCCAGCAATCCAACAATTGGTAGAATCATTAACTGGAAAAAAACCAAACAAATCAGTAAATCCTGATGAAGTTGTTGCTATAGGTGCAGCAATTCAAGCAGGTATTTTAGCTGGTGAAATAACAGATATTTTATTATTAGATGTTACACCATTATCACTTGGGGTTGAAACAGTTGGTGGAATTATGACAAAATTAATTTCACGAAACACAACAATTCCTGTTAAAAAATCCGAATTATTTTCAACAGCAGCAGATAATCAAACAAATGTTGAGATTCATGTCTTACAGGGAGAAAGAACCGCTGTTCAAGGAAATAAAAGTTTAGGAAATTTTAAATTAGAAGGAATTCCAGAAGCTCCAAAAGGGCGACCACAAATTGAAGTAACATTTGATATTAATGTAGATGGGTTATTAGCTGTGACCGCCAAAGAAAATGAATCAGGAAAAGAACAAACTGTAACCATTCAAGGTAGTTCTAATTTATCAGAATCTGATATCGATACGATGTTAGAAGAAGCAGAAAAATATGCGTCATTAGATACGGAATTAAAAAATCTTGCTGAAGTAAGACTAACGGCTACTAATGTATGTAAAACAGTAGAAGAGAAAATAGCAAATGATGAGCTTACGAATTGTACTGAAGATGAAAAAGAAGAAATAAAGTCAGCAATAAACAATCTGCGTGAAATACTTTCTAAGGAATCTGTAACGTCTGATGCAATAAAAGAGGCATTAGATCCATTAGAAAAATTACTAGAAGGAAAAATAACTGCATAGAAATATTTTAAGAAAATACTTTAAATTATTTTTTAATAAAAAAAAAATGGTTTAAAGTATTAAATTTTGAAATGTAAAACAAAAAATATTATTAGATGATTAATAGAATTCTTCGAATCCCGGAGAGACGGAATTTTTTTTTTATACCTTTCACTAAAAATTGATAATAAATGAAAAGACAAAAATATTTTGCAGCTTAATATTTTATATATTAAATATTATATAATGGGGACGGAGGGACTTGAACCCTCACGCACTATCACTAGGCAACGGATTTTAAGTCCGTCGTGTCTACCAATTCCACCACGTCCCCTTCACAAGTAGATATTATAGTATATCTTATATGTATATAAAAAAGCAATAGTATTGAACTATATTTTAAGGCGGCACCCAGATTCGAACTGGGGATAGAGGATTTGCAATCCACTGCCTTACCACTTGGCCATACCGCCAAAAATAAGGTTATTCATTACTATAACTATTATAGTGAAAACTAATTTATTATGCAACTATAGAAAAAACCCAGTTGATTGACGTATAATTTAGTATAAAAGTTATTATTATTATTGTATAATATAAATTTTAACGTGAATAGAAAAAGAACGTATTAGCAATATAAAAGATCATTTTTATTTAATAAAAATGAATAAGGAAATGGGATGTTTGAAAAGTTTACTGAAGGTGCTATCAAAGTCATCATGTTAGCACAAGAAGAAGCTCGACGTATGGGCCATAATTTTGTGGGAACAGAACAATTATTACTTGGTGTAATTGGACAACGTCATGGAATTGGTGGTCGTGCATTAGCACAATTGAATATAACATTAAAGAAAACAAGAAAAGAAATCGAAAAATATATTGGTCGTGGAACGGGATTTGTTGCTTCTGAAATACCATTTACTCCCCGCGCAAAACGTGTATTAGAAATGTCAATTCACGAAGGTCAAGATCTAGGTGTAAATTATGTTGGAACAGAACACGTTTTATTATCATTAATAAATGAATCTGATGGTATTGCAATGCGCACTTTAGATAAGTTAAAAATAAATGTTCCAAAATTAAGACATTTAATCTTAACTTATATTGAAGAACAACAAGAAGATATTTTAAAACCACCATTAACGGACCAAGAAAAATGGGCAATTGCTCGTGAGAAATCTGGATTAAAAACTCCTTCTTTAGATATTTATTCAGAAAATATTACACAAGACGTTAAAGATCAGCGTGTAGATCCTGTTATTGGTCGAGATGAAGAAATAAATGCTTTAGTTAAAGTTTTAGGGCGTCGTAGAAAAAATAATCCAGTTCTGGTTGGAGAAGCAGGTGTTGGTAAAACCGCTTGTGCTGAAGGACTTGCAATATTAATGCAAGGTATGGATTGTCCAGAATTTTTATATGACCATGAAGTACGAGCCCTGGATTTAGGCTCTGTTCTAGCTGGAACAAAGTATAGAGGGGAATTTGAAGAGCGGATGAAACATATTATTGATGAAATCAATAATCATGGAAAAACGCTTTTAGTAATTGATGAAATTCATACGTTAGTTGGTGCAGGTGCAGCTGAGGGTGCTGTTGATGCTGCAAACCTTTTAAAACCTTCTTTAGCACGTGGAACTTTAAGAGTTATTGGTGCTACTACTTTAGATGAATATCGTCGTTATATTGAAAAAGACCCAGCGTTAGAACGAAGATTTCATTCAATTCTTGTGGAAGAACCATCTGTAGAAACAACAATCGATATTTTGAAAGGTTTAAAACCGGAATTTCAACGCCATCATGCCTTAACATATAAAGATGATGCTCTTGAAGAAGCTGCAAAACTTTCAAGTAGATTTATTGCCGACCGTAATTTGCCGGATAAAGCTATTGATGTTATTGATGAAGCAGGTTCACGGGTTAGATTACGAAATAATACATTACCTACAGGATTGCAAAAGTTACTTGTAGAACTACATGAAACTATACAAGAAAAAAACGATGCAGTCATTAATAATGACTGGGGTATGGCAAAAGCCTTAGTTGAACATGAAGTAGAAGTTAGGACCCATTTACGAATAATGCGATTTGCATTAACGAGTAAAGAGCGGTATGCAAAATATAATGACCCAGATGGTCCACGTTTCGATCAAGTTACTGAATCAGATATCTCTAAAGTTATTTCGGCATGGACCGGTATTCCTGTAACAAAGATTAATCAGTCAGAAAATGACCGTTTAAAAATAATGGAAAAGATTCTTCATGAGCGACTTATTGGTCAACACCATGCTATTATAGCTGTTTCAAAAGCGGTCCGTAGAGCACGTGTTGGTATTCAAGATCCAAAACGTCCGATTGCAAGTTTTATTTTTGCCGGCCCAACAGGTGTTGGAAAAACCGAATTAACAAAAGCTTTAGCCGAATATATGTTTGACGATGAGAAAAGTCTTATTCGGTTTGATATGTCAGAATTCATGGAAAGACATACAGTTGCAAAACTAATTGGTTCACCTCCAGGTTATGTGGGTTTCCAAGATGGTGGTCAACTAACAGAAGCAGTAAGAAAAAAACCATATTCTATTGTTTTATTTGATGAAGTTGAAAAAGCACATCCTGATGTTTTTAATCTATTCTTACAAATATTAGATGATGGTCATTTAACTGACTCGAGTGGTAAAAATGTTAGTTTTAAAAATTGTATTATTGTAATGACAACTAACTTAGGTGCTCGGGTTATTGAAAAAGAATCGCCTATTCTTCCAAAAGACAAAATTGGATTTGGGCGTCAATTAGATGATTCGGCTTTAGCAAGAGAAAGTAAAAAAATTGAATTATTAGTAAATTCAGATGGAACTTTTTCATTAAAAGCTCCGGTTGAAAAAGAAGTAACAACTGAAGATGATGAAAAATTTACTAAAATAACAGGATTAGTACAAGAAGAATTAAAAAAATTCTTCCGTCCAGAATTCTTGAATCGAATAGACGACATTATTGTTTTTAATCATTTATCGAAACATGATATCTGGGAAATTTGTGGATTAATGTTAAATAGTTTAACTAAACGGTTAAAAGAACAAGGTGCATATTTAGAGATAGATAATGCTGTACGTTTCTTCCTTACAGAAGAGGGTTATGACCCAGTTTATGGTGCTCGTCCTTTACGTCGTGCAATTACAAAATTCTTAGAAGATAAATTAGCTGAAGCTTGTTTAAGTAATATTATTCATCAGGGCACAGAAATATACATTACACAAAAGATAAAACCAAATATCTATGGAAATAGACCTATCTATTCACCAATATTTGATGATATTTATACACCAGAAATTTTAGTTGAGTTTAATTATGATAATGTAGATTTTAGTAAAGTTCAAAATGGTAAAAAAGAAGAAGAAGTAACTGAAAATGAAGAGAATAAGCCTAACGTGAAGGCAGGGCATAATCGTGAAAAATATTATGCTGCCTCTCAAATTGGTGTTAAGTAGTAAATATTAAATAAAAATAAATTAATATTAAATAAAATTTTTTTTATTTAATATTAATACGAAACTTTAACTATTTTTAAGTTATATTTATGAAATTTTTTTCAAGTGACTTTATTATTTATTAAATTCAAGTTAAATGTTAATAAGTTTCTTAATTTTAAATTTCAAGTTACTCTATATCTAATATTTTTTCTATTTATTCGATTTGACTAATTTGAGTAATCGGTGAGCTAGGTGTTGCGTAATATTTTTTGTCCATTCGACCAGCTAAATAACCTAATCGTCCTGCTTGAACTCCCAATTTCATTGCTAAAGCCATTTGTTCTGGCATTTTTGCTTGAGCAACAGCTGTATTTAACAAAATACCATCAGCACCTAATTCCATCGCTAATGTAGCTTCGCTTGGAGCCCCAATCCCAGCATCTACAATAACAGGAATATTTGCATTTTCAATAATAATTTTAATATTAGATAAATTATTTAATCCTTGACCTGAACCAATTGGTGAACCGAGAGGCATAACGGTCGCACACCCTAAATCTTCAAGATGTAATGCCAACATAGGATCAGCATTAATGTATGGTAAAACAGTAAATCCTTTTTTTACTAAAAATTCTGCTGCTTTTAAAGTTCCTATTGGGTCAGGTAATAGATATTTTGGATCAGAAATAACTTCTAATTTAACAAAAAAATTATCTTCTTGACCTAACTGACAAGCTAATTCATGACCTAAAAATGCCATACGGATAGCATCTTCAGCTGTTTGTGAACCAGCTGTATTTGGTAATAACCAAAGGTTTTCCCAATTTAAAGATTTGAGAAAACTAATATTATCTTGGTTAATAGTCGTAGGTAAACGTCGAATAGCAACGGTAACAATTTCGCATTCACTTGTTTTAATACTTTTTATTGCATCTTGACTAGTTCTATACTTGCCAGTCCCTAACATTAAACGTGAAGAAAATGATTTCTCCCCAATTTTTAAAGGATCAAACATATTATTCATAACTCTTTATAATTTTATTTTAAACTCCCCAGGTAGGATTTGAACCTACGACCAATCGGTTAACAGCCGATTGCTCTACCACTGAGCTACTGAGGAAATACCTATTACATAGATATTATCATATGCTTATTTTGAATTCAAGTTAATAACGTAAAAAAAAATTAAAATTTTTTTACGTTATTTGTTTTATTTAAAATTAAGAATCTTAAAACATTTGAATCAAATTTTAAACTACTTGAAAAATTTTCAATATGTTTTGGAATACTTGAAAAATTAATTTGAATAAAATTTCCACGTTTTTGATCTGCGATTTCATAAGATAAATCCCGTTTACCTCTTGAGATTACTGAAATTTCAGATGCATTTAATTTTCTTAGTGTTTTAGCATAATTAAAAGCCCAAGTTTTTAATTCGTTATCATTAAATTCTTCGGTTAACAAAATCATCATTTCGTAGTTTATTATTTTTGACATAAAAACATTTATATATAATTAAAAATTATACTACTTTAGATTAAACTATAATGTCAAATTTTATTCACTGTTTTGTGACTACTATTCGTTATAGTATATAAGAAATATAAGATATTAAATTTTCGTTAATAAAATAAGAAAAAATTTCTTGCTTTATTTGGATATTTTATTTATGCTCAAATGCCTTAAAATATATTAACTGGAAGTTAATATAGAACTCATGAACTTTTAAATTTTCTGAAAAAATCGGGTTACTATGTTTCTCGATGAAAAATACTTATCTATTAAAAAATTAATTTTATTAATTATGGTATCAAAAACTTTATTATCTGTTGGAATCGGGTTAGTTACGGGCTTCTCGCTATTAAGAAATAGTAAGTTAGCCGAATTCATAATTGTAATTACAGGGGGTTAAGTTAAATGTTAAATTTAGTTACAGATTGGCTTCCATATTGGTTTCCAGGTGGCCGAACGTTGAAGTTAGTAAAAAATGGTGTCAACATCACAAATTCAACCAATCCATTAAGTGTGGTAAAGAATGTTACATTAACAGTGGTTGATTATTGTGCTCCACCACCAATAAGGTTGGTTGCACATGGCGGGTGCGTTAATAGCGGCATCCATTACGAGTCCGAATCCTCTTACAATTGGTTCAGCTATTCATTTAATTGACGAAATTTATGGTGTTCAACCTACAGAAACTGTTTTTCAATTATTGAAAAAAAGTAATTTGATTAAAGTCTAGTCTCAAATTATATTCACGATGGAATGTTTCGGATTAATAATAAACTTTTTTTGATTATTAATTCAAAATATTCCACATATTTTTTAATTAAATTTTTTATTATTTGGTATTCAAACTAATATGTCACACTCCAACATTCGTTGTCTTTAAAATGCTTTCTTTTTTAGACCAATCAGTTTACAAAAAGAAAGATACTTAAATACTTGGTTTTTAAGTAAAATAGTAGAGTATAAAACTAAAGATAGAAATAATTTTTATTGGAGAAATTTAATGGATTGGAATATTACTCAAAATTTTTCATCGAATATTGTTTTTGGTATTTTACTATTTGCAACGATTGTATATTGGGTTAGTCTTTCTCTGTTTAGAGGAACCAAAAATTTAACACAAGTTGGAAAAATAGGTGCCATCGTAGCAAATCTTTTGTTATTTTTTATTCTTTGTTCAAGATGGATTGTTGCTGGTTATTTTCCATTGAGTAATCTGTATGAATCGTTATTATTTTTAACTTGGACATTATTAACAATATATTTATATTTAGAATTTAAAACTAAAAGTAAATTATTAGGTGCTATTTTATTACCTATTGCATTATTAATTAATGGGTTTGCTAATTTAACTTTGTCTGCGGATATGCAAAAATCAAGCCCATTAGTCCCTGCGTTACAATCAAATTGGTTAATGATGCATGTAAGCATGATGATGTTAAGTTACGCAACCTTAATAATTGGGTCATTGTTATGTATTTTATTTCTTGTTCTTTCAAAATTACAAGATGTTGATTTACAGTTAGTAGATGAATCAACATCTTTAGTTTTTTATAATAATATTTTTGATTATTATGAATCTTCTTCATTATTAAAAGAAGCTAAAGAAATTGGATTAGCAAATCACGTTGTGCCTCTTGAAGATCTAAAACAAAAATGTGAAGAAGTTGCCAACCAAATATTAAAAAATGGACCAAATGCTATCGCAAAATCTTTAGAATGTATACGTGAAGGCGTAGGACTTACAACTAAAGATGGTCTAGATTTAGAAGTAAAGAATTTTAGTAGTTTATTTAATTCAGACGAAACTAAAGAAGGCTTATCTGCTTTTGTTGAAAAACGAGTTCCTAATTTTAGAAAATAGTTATGCAAAATAATCATAAAACTCCATCGATAATTGATGCTTTAATTCCCATATTTTTGCTTATTGTAATGTTATCCATGTCAGTATACTTATATGGGGACAATTCATCATACGGAGCAAATCAAATTGCTTTAATTCTTGGAGCCTCAATTGCTGCATTAATTGGTATTAAGAACGGCTATACTTGGAAAGAAATGGAAAAGGGTATAGTAAAAGGAATTTCAATGGGTATGGGTGCAATTTTGATTTTATTGGCGGTTGGAGCTTTGATAGGAACATGGATCATGTCTGGCACTGTTCCAGCTATGATCTATTATGGATTAAAAATTTTATCACCTTCCATATTTTATTTTGCCGCCTGTATAATTTGTGCACTTTCAGCTTTAAGTATCGGAAGTTCATGGACAGTTGCGGGTACGCTTGGTGTTGCTTTAATTGGAATATCGTTAGGGTTAGGCCTTTCTCCTGAGATAACAGCAGGTGCTATAATTTCGGGTGCTTATTTTGGTGATAAGATGTCACCTTTATCAGATACCACAAACTTGGCCCCCGCAATTGCTGGAACTGATTTGTTTACACATATTCGTCATATGATATGGACAACAGGTCCTAGTCTAATAATTGCATTAATACTATTTTTGATTCTTGGGTTTAAGCCAACCTCAACTGGTGATACTCAAGGATTAGCAATCATTCAAGATACCATAACAAGCGCTTTTAATATTAGTATGTTCTCTTTTGTCCCTTTAGTGGTGGTATTTATTTTGGCCTATAAGAAAATGCCGGCATTCCCAACGGTATTAATTGGTGCATTATTAGGAGGGGTTTTTGCTGTATTTCTTCAACCTCAGATTGTTTCAAATTTTGTTAATAAACCAGATCTTTCAAAAGGTTTAACAATGCTTTCTGGTGTTTGGACAGCTCTACATTCAGGGTTCACATTT
>ENA-ORDA01002373-ORDA01002373.1-marine-metagenome-genome-assembly--contig:-NODE-2373-length-14376-cov-3.281628_pt1 | contig 14376 bp, 19 predicted proteins | sample MGYA00237778_ERZ508506 | MGnify/ENA primary metagenome ERZ508506 (study PRJEB26177, sample SAMN06267891) | marine metagenome | isolation source: Monterey Bay, California, USA | place: Pacific...
CCCATAAAGACGTATTCAGTGCTTACGTCTACGCCAGTTGAGCGCCCTGCTGCGGTGTCTACAGTTACTAGGTCAAAACCTAAACCCTCTGTGAGAGTCCCAAGCTTTGCCCCTGCGGGTGTCACGCTACCATCTACATAATAACCCATTACAACCTCCAAAAAGCCCCCACCGAAGCAGGGGAAAACCCCCGCCGAAGCGGGGAAGGGCTACATCAAGCGTTAACGTCTAACCGGCCCTGGAACTGCGCCCCAGAACATGTTAAGTTACCCGCCCAAGCCAAGATTTGCACTTCGGCGTCTTGGTTGGTTGCGTAACGACGGTTAGGTGACAATGGAACCATGTTACGAGCACTGTGCGGACGGTAGTGGAGATAGTCCGTGTTCAAGAAGAACGCCGTGCCCGCAGGACAGAATCCACCGATGCCGCCATCAAGGCAAACGTCAGCGTCCATGTACTTGAGAGTTGGGAAGCCGAGGTTTCCTGTCTCAGGGCTGGTGAACCGCTGTTGGGCTTGCAAAGACTCTGTATAAACAGACCACGCCGCGTTGTCAACCATGATAAGGTCAGGTCGATCTGTGCCACGTACAAGGCTTGACCACAAAGTGTTCATAAGACCTTGAATGGTGTCTTTGTCAGCGCCGGTTGCGTCTACAATCTGGCTTCTCCAGAACGTCCACGTAGCGCGATCAATGCCGCCATAGGTGCCCGTTGTGGGGTCTAGCGGGACTGCTGCGTCTAGGCCGTCGATTTCCTTGCCGGAAGCGCCTGTGCCGTCAGAGTATAGGCCGCCTGAGATAAGGTTAGCCAAAGTAGACTCAGCTACGCTGAGGCGGCTTTCCATCAGGTCGATCATACGCTCTTTACCTGCGTTCTGCAGCATTTCAAGACCAGACATAACAACGGGAACCGCTGCTTGCTTGATGTTGAATTCTGCAGCACTGATAACATCACTTACGCCTACAGGCAAGATGTCGTAGCCTGAGTACCATCCGGCATTAGTGTTTTCAGCAAATGAAAGCTCCTGCATGATTTTTGAGCCGCCCGAGAAAGTTTTGATCTTTCCCTTGCTCTCAAGCTTCATGAGAATAGCGTTGTTCTTTGTTACGTTGTCAGCAATCTTGCGGGTGCGAGATTCAATGGTGGTTGCGAGGATGTCGCTAATGTTTGGAAACGCCATAATAGTTCTCCTAGATAAAGTTGGCGTGAATTTAAACTACTGCCTGTGAGATGGGCCTTGCGGCTTCTCCTTACCTAGAATCACCTGCGCGGGGGCTGGGGCGTTCTTAGTCATTGGAGCCACCCTAACACCCCCGCGCAAGAAGTGCAACCCTACATACGGTTAGCAGTTTCCCAAGCTTGTTCTATGGCCCCACGCATATCCGCAGGTTGCTGGCTAGACCCCGGACCTCCAGGACTGCCCGCCACACTACTACTCGCGCGGCGCTTGCGCTGTACGCTTTGCTGTTGCACCCGACCATCCATAACTTTAGATATCTCGGGGTTCAGTGCACAAGCTCTTCTGTAAGCTTCCTGCAATGGCATGTCCAACCCGCGATTACTGGCCATATCTAGTATGTCTGCCATGTCCATTCGCACGTCCCTAAAAAATTCATTTTTGGGGTCTTGGGCAAACGCAGTTAGCTCACCAGAAATTTGACTTAACTCTTTCTGGTGCGCTTGCTGCTGGTACTGCTGCACTTGCTGCATGTGCTGCTGATAAGGAGCCACGGCTTGCTGCACAGCTTGGTTGATGGCTTGGTTGTTTTGCTCTTGTGGGGCTTGTTGGGGGGATTCCCCCACTAAAATTTGATCCAACGCTTGGACATCAACCCCAAACTGGTGAATCAAATTGGCCACTTGCTGCGCTTTTTGCAGTGGAGCACCTGTTTGAAGGCTGGCCGCCGTGGCGAGTAGTTCGTGCATAGTCTTGGGCGGGTTGTTGCCATTCATAGCGAAGTACTGCCTGAACGGGCTTAACGACTGATCCATTTGCGCGGCGCGTTTTGCTCCCTCCGCGTGTTTTTGGATGCCTACCGCGTAATCCTTCTCGCGCTTGGCTATTGCGTCTTTCATGGCTTGTGGGGTGTTTTTCCACTCCTCTCTAGCTGCGGCGGGTAAGCTTACAGGGCAGCCCCCGTCGTCCTTAGTATCGATCTGGCTCGGGCTATCCGCCTCAGCACTTCCGTTGGATCCAACGGGCTCTCCCGCATCTTGCGTTGTATCCTCGACTCCTCCGCTTCCAGCTGAAACCTCCGGTTCATCAACACTACCTTCGGGTTGATCATCCGCGAGCCCTTCAAGCTGCTCGGCGTTCTCTGTGGGGGGTTCGACATCAGTAGGCTCCTCTGCCGCGTCCCACGCGGCGGCTAAATCGTCAAGTGTGGTTGTCGCTTCGTCTTCAGTCATTTTCTTTCAGCCCTCGTAAATGCTTCGTAAAGTTCTTGTTTTCTTTTTAGTTTCTCAGCTTTGCCGTGTTGGCCAGTGTAGAAAGACTCTCGCTCTTTGGCTTTTCTTGCATAGAACTCTGGTGAAAACTCGGCAGAACTAACCACGCCGTGTTTTTGATTGTGCTCCCGCAGTTGTTTGCGGTCAGATATAACTTTCCCGTCAATGGGCGATACAAACGGCTGGATGTCCCCGTGAATTGAGGCTCCTGTTTCTTGCCGCATTGCTGCTTCATCAATCGGGATTAATTTCCCTGTTTTGCTGTCTTGCCTCCAACGTGGCATTTTGATGTTCCTCCTCCATCTCTATGAGCGTGTGCTCGTGGTCTACCTGTAACTCTGCTGCTGCGTTCTGTGCCTGTGCGACCTCTTCTTGGAGGCTGGCGTCTAGCTTGGCTGCGATTAACTGTAAATCTGCCCGTAGGTCTGCCATAATCTTTTGCGTGTCTGCTGCGCCCCGTGCCTGCTCTTGCTCCATACGCTGCTGGTGAACCGCCATGTTCTTCTGCATTTCACCTTGTAGCTTGGTTTGAGTGAGCTGCATGTCAGCTTGAGACTTGGCTTGAATTTTCTGCATTTCCATCTGCATTTGAGCTTGCATCATTTGCTGCTGTGGATCTGGCTGTGGGTTTTGCTGGGCTTTTTGTTCTGCCTCTTGAGCCGTTTGGATAGCTTGGTCCATAATGCCCTCTAGGTAGTTGCTGCCCTTAAAGCCGGCCATCCCCCACTTGAGCATTTCCATCAACACAGGTAGCGATCCTGGCATCGCTTTTGCAGCGGCCTGAGCACTTTGAATGTACGTGGCCATTGCGTTCAAAAACTCACTACGCTCCTGCTTGAGCTGCGCGTAGTCTACCATCGCTAGGCTTTCGGGCCTTATGTCTACCCGCCACTTGGATTCTTGGCTTTGCATAAGCTGAATAGCAGGGCCAATTTTATCTTGGTCTGCCCTCGGTAAGAACTGGGCGCTTGACTGCTGTATGATGGTTTGTTGGCTGTAGTGCTTGCTTATGACTTCACACTTAATCTCGTCTAGCTCACTAGCGAACCTAGCGAACTGGTCCTGCAGAGCTTGCACCCTGATTGAACCCATTTTCGCTTTTAATTGCTGGGTTCCGGCTGCTGCATACTGGTCGGTGTTGGCCCCGCGCAATATGTCGCTCATTCCTGTTACTTGGTACAAAAGCTCTATGGTTTGGTCTCTAATACCGATCAAAACCTGCAAAGTGCCGACCACATCTTGGACTGGAAACCAGTCAATTTGGCCCTTTAAACCGCCCTTTTCAGCGAACATAGCCCAGTTATCTACTGGTATTAGGTCGTTTTCGGTGCCTTCTTTGAGCATACGGCCTACGCTGTCGCCCGCATTCTTATCATACACCCCTACAACCTTGACAGCGCGGGTAATAATCGCCACCCGAGACTGTAACTCGTCAATTTCGTTGTATAGGTCTTGAGCAATGATGAAATCAGCCCTTGGCACGAACATAGTAGTCGTTAAATTGGCCATTAGGGGCTGTGGGCTAGGAAAAAAGCCTGAAAGCTCTAGTGGGTCGTCTTGACAGTCCAATATTAGGGGTGCGCCCTCGCTGTACCAGTAGACTTTCTCACTTTCCTTACACCAAACCTCCCAAATCTCCGCTTTTTGGACATTGTCCTTTTGATCGGGGTCTGTGAGGTCTTGGTTTTCGTCGTTGCCGCTGGGTAGTTGGTTTTTAAACTCTAAGTTCTTACATACGTTGTCGCCAAAGCGTTCTGTACACTCTTCTTTGCTCATCCACGCCCTGTAAGCAACCCACGGCACCTCTTTCCACGTGCGGCCCCAGCCCCAACGGAAATCTTGCCAGTGTACATACTCCACGGGGGCATTTTCGTAGGAAAGCTGCTCGCTTTCTTCGACAACTGCCTCGCCGGTGTTAATATCTATAACTTCGGCCTGAACCATCTCAAATTCGGCTTCGTAACGTACCCGCGCTACACCCATTCCAGGGAGTAACCTGTCTTGCAAGCTGGCTTTGAGTGCGGTGGCCAAATCGCTACCGCTGCTGGCAACATCAACGTCTAAAATGCGCTGAAACATAACTGAGGCAACCCGCGCAACGTCGTCATCTGGGTCGTGGTGCTCCCTACCTACTTCAATCTTAGGAACACTACCGTAGAGCATGCTCATAAGCGTTGTAACATTGGTGTGGAACAAATTCAACCTGAAGGGCGCTTCAGTTGTGTACCGGTCTATGTCGTTGGCGCTAAACCGCTCGTCCAAGTACCGCTTAACAATCTTATTGCCTTGGTTAGTCCACTGACGCAGGCGCTTTCGGGCACTGGTCATCTCTTTTGTCCAATGCGCCTGTAACCCACTAGGAGACTTACCGAGGGGGCGGCTTTCTTCAGATTCGTATGATGTTGTTTCGCCAGCCGTTTCTATCATTGTCGCGAGCCTCGAATAGTTCGTCTAGTTTATACTCGGGAGCCTTGAGTAGTGGTTCCTGCACCCTAGCAGCTTTGGCGGTCCCCTGCAAATGCTCTTGAGTAACAAGAGCCAAATATCTAAAAGCGTCACTGCCATTACTGGCCCAGTCATGCACGGGGGATTTGCCGTATTGTTTGCTTACCTCGTTGTAGCTGCGGCGGTAAGCCCGCAAAGCTTCTATTCCATCGTAACAAGAAACTTCGTCAAAGTAACACAGGTTGAGCACTTTTCGAGCGGCGTCTATTCCGTGCTGCACCGCCAACTTAGGCGTAATTCTGCAGGGGAACTCTGCCTCTAAAAATTGCTCTATGGTACTGCGCCCTGTTTGCAGCGATTTTGCTTTGGCGTCATGAGGGAGCCACACCGTTTCGTACGTGTAGCCTTTACTGTTCAGCAAATCAAAATAGAAGGGCAGAGCCTCCCCATCGTGCTCCTCGTAATCTATCACCTTGATACCGTCGGGCGCTAGCTGCCAAAACCACATGGCGGTGCTGTCGGTAAAGCCGAGGTCGGTAGCTACGAACACAGGCTGGTCTGGAGTCCAGGGATGTTTGCCCATATGGCCGGTGGTCTCTAGCACCTGAATTTGGCTCGCGTAATAGGTGCCCTGCACTGCGGCTTCAAACGAGCATTCCATTTCCTGCTGGTATTGGTCGTCTGACATTTGACCGCGTATTTCTTGCAGGTCGTTAGGGTCTAAAAGGCCGGATTCGCTGGCCTTTAGTGTCATTTGAAACCAAGAGTCTTCTTTCTTAGCTCTTTGGTTCATTTGCCAAAAGTGGTTCTTGCCTTTGGGCGTACCAATGAACACAGCCCAACCTTTGCGGTCTAGCAGTGTGGGGAGTACAACCTCTGCCCACAGCGCGGGGCGGCAATCACCGAACTCATCCAGAATTGCGCCGTCAAAATAAAGCCCTCGTAGGGCGTCGGGGTTGTCGGCTCCGTAGAGTGTTATCCATGCGCCGTTGGGCAGCTCTACACGGAGGTCGGCTTCGCGTGTTTTAACTGCGATGCCTTCTGTCATATCTTTTAGATATTGCCACGCCACGTCTTTGGCTTGGCGGTAAAACGGTGCGATGTACGCATATCGCGCGCTCTTTTTGGGGGTGTGTAGCGCTTTGGCTACGGTATCCCCAATGCAAGCGACTGTCTTACCCGCCCGCCGATGACACACCAAACTACTAAACCGCTGCCTACGGTTGTGAAACTCCTCAAACTGCGGGCGCGGGTCATAGTCTATGGTTATGGTTGTCATTCTAAGCCTAGCGCCCTCACTACGAGTTCCCGCACGGGTGGGTCATTCTGGGCTAGGTCGCTAAGAGCCTGAGCAATTTCCTGTGGGGGTGCTTGGGCAAGTTCAGCTACGATTTCTTGAGCATCTTGCAGGGCGTACCGCTGCGCGGACTCGTCTAACTGACTAAACGTGGCGGGTGGGGTTGTGTCGACGTTTTTCATGTAGTCCGGCATATTCTCCCCGACCGCGTTGTACAGGTCTTCGTCGACTCTCTTGAGCTCCATCACCTCGTCAATAAGCTCTTGCCCTTGGAGGTCTGCGTCTTGGAGGTCGCCGATGTAGTCTTCGGCGTAGTGCCGGCGCATTTCCTGCGGGGTGGACTGCTCGTCGTACCGCCACTGGCTTTCTTTGGGTAGGTCGTCGACATTGGACCTGCGAATTGCCTTGGCAAAGGCTGCCGCCCGCCCCAACATAGGCACCGCCGCGATATAGTTCCAGGGGTCGCTGGGGTCTTCCTTTAGGTCTTGAATCCCGCGGATGGTGCCGTAGGGTTCGGTAAATTGCATGGCGAGGTCGGTGCTTTCTCTATTCTCTGGACTCACCGCTCTGGCTAACATACGTCCACGATCACTGCGACGGCTGGGCATGGGTTGCTCCTACTGGTCTAGGGGTCCTGGCTTGATTGCCATCTCGATTTTTAGCGTGTTGGCTTCCCCCAACGCACTACTACTTTGACTAGGTAGCAACCGAGCGTACAGCTTAAAAAAGTCAGACTCGTTGTCATTTGCCCACAGCGCTAGGCGGGGCACACCCCCAATAAGCTGAAACGCACTACTAAACGCATCCACAACATCCTTACGGGTGAAGCTGGGATTCTTGGGGACTCTGATAGTCTTCCCATTGGCGATATGGTGCAAAGGTTCCATGTCCATGTAGAGCGTTGTGGTAGGCGGTGAGGACATCACTGTGTTTGATTCTGTACTCTCTACTATGGGCTGTGTAGGTGGAGTACCACTTGTCGATACCTTTACTGAGTCTGTCATGATGACCTCGGGCCTTGTGTCTTGCGTAGGCTAACAGCTTTGGCGGGGTGAGGGCAACTACTATTGGATGGAATTTGTGCTGGTGGGCTAGGGCGTACCACCACTCTTTTTGGGCGCGGGTGGGCGCTGCCGTAGTGAATACAAAGTTCTTGTGCTGGTGTAGGGCACGGGTGAGTGCGTGTTGCCTTTGTCGGCGTTTTGATTGGTAGCTGCCGGCGTACTTGTCAATGTCGATGAGTGGGAGGTGGGGGTGGTAGGTGTTGTAGATTGTGGACTTGCCGGCTCCGGGAGGTCCTGTGAAGATGAAAGCTACGGGAAGTTTGAACATAGACTGGTTGTATCCGATACTGTGTGCGCCATAATACAAGGTATGGATATAACCGTAAACAAAAGTGAACAAAGAATCTGGGTGGGTCATTGTCACTGCCGCTACACCGTGGAGAATGATGGTTGCTGGCATGTGGTTCGCAAGTTTGGTAAGGGTACGAACAAGCCTGTGCTCAACGGTAAGTATTTAGCGCAGTGGTTGAGTGGTTGGAACGCATGGCCCGAAATGGCCCTGCACCGATGTAACAACTACCTGTGCGTGAACCCTGAACATTTGTATCTTGGTAGCCACAAGGAAAACTATGAAGATAGGTTCCTTCCTGGTGGCGATTTGAGTGAATGTTAGTCGATACTGAGTTTGCGGAGAATAGTTTCGAGGTACCTCGAGAAGACACTATATCTTTTTTCTTTTTAAAAAGGCAAGGGGGGTGTGTAAATATTACCGGCTAATTTTGCTTTTTAAACTTTTTTGCAACTTTAGCCTCGGAGTTGGGCTGGCCCCCCTACCACACCCGCACCCCCATTGCAATGGCAATAATACCACTTTATTTGCGTGCGGTCTATTGCACTTACACACGCGTGTGCTAATATGTATTTGTGGTTTGGGGCACAACGCCTACAACACACCCTACCAAAGGCAACAAATTATGCAAAATGTAAAACTAGCAAAAACTGTAACCCACACGGCACGCACTGCTTTTAATGTACAGGTGTGGCAAGCGGTACAAAATTGCAAGGGCATTAACACGCCAGCCGGTGTACCCTTTGCAACACTGCAACAGCATATAGTGGCCCAAGTGGCGCAAAGCCCGCACCATGCCACGTCGCACATAAAATACCTACTGCGTAGCAAGGGTGCGCTGGTGCCGGTAACCGCCAAAAGTGCCTAGCACACCCAAGGGGGCGGCGCAAGCCCCCCCACCTCCCAAGCCGGCGTACTACCCGAGCAAGTATTATTTTGTGCGAGTGGCCATAGCGCTGATGGGAATGTAGCACCCCAACCCCACCCCGAGTGGGGTTTTTTACACCTGCCTTCCTCCGACTTGCTTGTTGCAAACAAGTAAGTGCCGGTTGGACTCCGAACAGAACTTGCTTGTTGCAAACAAGTAAATGCCGGTTGGACTCTGACTTGCTTGTTGCAAACAAGTAAGATCCTTGTTCGGAACAAGGAAGTTCCTTGTTTGGAACAAGCGAGTGATCGGGGTTCTCTGATCTCGGTTGTTCTGAAGTAATGAAGCTCCGAGGCTTAGACAGTCTGACTGGAATTGCAAAGGTCGGGGTATTGACACTCCGAGGCTTAGGCAGTCTGGCTGGAATTGGAACACCCACCCTCCTAGTTCACTCGGGTGAAAGGGGGGGCTGAGGGGAAATTTGATTGCTCAAATGTTCCTCTGGGTGCAAACCCCCCCCTTAATTCCACCTAATTGGGACTAATTTACTGCGGAGCTATGCCCCCACGACGAATAAGATACCCTACAAAATCTGTGTGTTGCGGTATCTTACTCTCAATGGTGCTTAGGCTAGCAGGGAGTACACTGCACACCGCAGCATAGCTCTCTACATTCTTTTTTGCTTTGGGATTATACTGGCCAGTGCTGGCATACATCCCTGTCTTACGTGGGGTCTTATCCCCCCTAGTCTTCTTGGGGGTAGGGGTGGTAGCTTTAGCGGCTACCTTCGCTTTCTTTTCCTGAGGCATAATGCCCTCCTTCTTCAGGGTTTGTGTTGACTAGCAATACCCAATCAACATTGCCATTATACCGTACCCAGTAATCTAGTAGTAATCTAGTTGCTCTTAGCAGATGTAGGTAGGTAGGTAGTTAAGGGGCACTCCAACCAAACCCCTGCCAGAAAATAATATACGTATACATACAATATATGAGTTTTTACTACATACAACTACCTACAAACTCCGCAAACCCAGCTATACCAAGGGTTTCGGTAGAGGTAGTACCCTCCATTATACTACCTATCACCACCTACAATCCTAGCCCCAGCTACCTACATTTCCCCCAAAAGTTCGTTTTGTGGCACCAGCTCTCTATTGATAACATACCCTGAGCCTGGAGGACTACCTGCAACCCTCAAATTTTTGGCGTGGTACGTGGCCCACCCTCTACTGACCATAATGTCCTTTAGTGGCCCTGTAATACCTCTATTTTGCACATGGTTATTCATGCCCAACCCTTCCAACAAGCTAACCATCTTAAACCTATCCGCTGGCCACTGGCTCAGCCACGTTTGCACCTGTTCTATTAAGGGGTCATCACCACTGTACTCGCTGGCGCTTTGCTCCCGCACTTCCATGCTTAGTTCGTAGTAGGGCACGGTATCCTGCTCCCAAAAAACCAGTGCTTGTGCCCAGAGCTGCTGTAGCTCATCCTTAAACCCTGCTACATCTAACATGCGGCTAGGCTCTAGTACACCAAATCGGCGTTGGCCGGTGTCATCGTGCCTTAAGAATGTTCTGTGGTTGCTGGTGCCATACAGCACACTCCGGCGGGGCATAGTTACCTCTGCCACACCGTAGGGCGGGCGGTAGGTATCTACCTTGGTGGTTATCATGGTTTTCCAGTAGGTCATGTCCCGCTTGTTAAACGCGTCTAGCTCGTCAATACACACCACCAATCCCTTGTGCATCTTGGCGGCATCATCCTTGGCGTTGCCGCTGGCCATAAACGTGATGCTATTGCCCTTGGTCACTAAGCTAGCCCACCAGCTCTTGCCAATGCCCTGACCCCCCAACGTAACCATCATCCAATCCATCTTGCAGCCAGGATCCATCATCCTAGCGCACATACCCACCATAAACTTAGTACTCACCTCCCGTGTGGTGGGGGTATCTGGGCAGCCCCACAACCGAATAGCCCAATCACTTAGGCGGTCGGTGTTGTCCCAATCCTTGCTCCTTATCCAATCGACAAATGGGCTGCGGGAGTTTTCCAAGCAGAGCTCCTGCATACTCTCCCTAACCCGTGGGCGGTTGAGGTTGTGCATCCCAAAATAGTGTTGCATATAGCAGGTAATCTGGTAGTCCTTACGTTGCCAGTCTATTTGCTCGCTGCCAAGGTGCTGGGTGTTGTTGTCGGTGTTGGTCCACCAACCGGCGCTAAACGCAGGGTGATGGCCCAGCAAGCGGTGGACGTTAGTGTCGTTAATGGCTATCTTGGGGTCTTTGCCCACGGTAGATAACCCATATTGCATCGCTAGTGTGCTTTGGTCGACCACCAGCTCCGCGCCACTGAACTTTGGGAGGGTGCTAAACCACCCCTCAGCTTCTATACCCCAACCGACTAATAAATCATCTATCTTATCCTCGGGGTCTGGCAGCCGCACTAAATCCACCCCTACACCCAGCAACCGCAGTTGATCAGCCAATGTGCCGTAGGCGGTGCAAATGTCGTAGCGGTTGATGTCACCATCGGGTATGACCACCACCTTGCTCACACCGTGCATGGTTATGAGCTCTTTAATCCATGGGTGGAGCTTTTTCTTAATGCCCCAGTTCCAGCAACCCCCTATACCGATAGCGGCCACCCCTAAAACATCCATTACGCAGGCGGCTTTCTTTTCACCCTCGCAAATGTAGAGGGTTTGCTGCTCTTTGGCGTAGTCATGCACCTGTGGGAGCACGTATGGGATTGCAGTAGGTAACCCAAACTCCTGTAAAGCCGTTGCCGTAGGCTGACTATACCGTTGAGCCGCCCCATACAGGCGTATTCGGTACATGGTCAGCCCACCACCGCTACGCATAATGGAGCCGTCTAAGTTAAAGTATGGAATGTAGTACCCGCCTTTTGCGACCTTGCCGTCCTTTAGTTCCAGGGGCATTATGTCGTCTACGTAGGCGCGTAGTTGGTCGGGCCTTAGCCCGCTGGCTGCTAAATCCTTTAGCATGTGGTGTTCACGTTCTTTTACGGTGGATTCTAAGTATGCTGACCTCTCTCTTACAGGTACAGCCCAGCGAGCATCGCCGGTTAAATCTGGGAGCATAGCCCTCTCCTACATCTGTTGTGTTTGTTTGGGAGGGGTGCTACCATATGTAGTGTTATGTGGTTGAGCACCCTCCGCTCTGCCCCCCGGACCTCAGTAGTGTAAGCTGCTGGGGTCTTTTTACGGGGTGCATTTACCACCATACCCGCACAGGCGCTGATGTACAAGCCAAACCGCCAACTCTTAAATTAAAGACTACTAGCTTCTACCCACTCTACTGGCATAATGGGGGGTGCAGGTAAAAACCTGCTCTAAAAACCTACCTAGGAGCAACCACCCCCATGTTATTCGCTATTGAGGAACACAAAATGAGCTACGGCTTAGGCAAGACCCCACTAGACGTGAGGATTGAGCGCTATGCGCTTAGTCACATCGACGCAGACTACATACCCATACACCCCAAAGAATACTTGGAGCTTATGGACAGCCCAAAGGGAGTTGAGTTTCTTAGGAACCAAGAGGAGCTGCACGGCTTGCCGATTGTTCCCTTGGGCTACCGTCCTTAATCTGTTATGTAGTATCTGCTATTTGCTGGTGCTACTATGGCTTTTAGTGCAGTTGCCCGTGTGGGGCGCTGCTCTAATACTAACTATTTTGTGGAGTAACAAAATATGGAAATAACACAACCAATCTTGTTCAATATGATTGCCCAGAAATCAGCGCTCAAGTTAGAGCTAGCGGGCCTTAAACATTCGCGCGGCAGCGTGTACGCCCACATCAAAAAAGCGTACGGACTGCGCGGCAATAAGCAGAGCGTTTACACCCAGTTTTGTGAGCTTGTAGAGCGGGCCAAGGGGGGCGAGCTATGAGGGTACAAGTCACGTACGAAAGCGGCTTGCTAGAAGTTACCGCTTTGTTCAACGTAGACGACACCGCCGAGGATGCACCCCTACTGCTAGATGTAGTTAGCTGGCTTGTAGAGGGTGTAAAGATGCCAAGCGGTGCTTTATCTAAAGCCCTGCACGATGAGCTAGTCAACCTAGCCCTAGACGAAATCTACGAGGCTAAGGGGCACCAATTCCTATGAATATCTTTGTACTAGACTTCAACCCGCGCACCGCCGCCATGTTCCACTGCGACAAGCATGTGGTAAAGATGGTGCTAGAGACCGCGCAGATAATTAGCACCATTACGGGCGAGGGCTACCGGCCCACCCACCCTAATCATCCTTGCACAAAATGGGCGCAAGAAAGCGCCGCTAACTTTTCATGGCTGCGGCACCTTGGTGTCTACCTTGGCAACGAGTACACAAGGCGATACTTCAAGCGGCACAAGTCAAGTTATGTAATAGAAAACTCACGTGTTCCAGAAGCATTGCCCAAAACGGGCATGACTCCCTTTGTGCTGGCTATGCCAGATGAGTACAAGCAAGAATGCCCTGTGGCCAGCTACCGAGCCTACTACTTAGGTGAGAAAAGCCACATGCTCAAGTACACAAATTGCGAGGAGCCTAACTGGGTAGTATCAGCTAGGCGGGCGTGTTAAAATAGTATTCCCTTGGTAGGGGTAGGTCAGGGTTATTCATAGCCCACTCCATCAGGCTTGGCACTCCTGGGACCGCAAACGTGCCATCCCTTTAAGCTATTAAGAGATTAAGTTATGTCTAAAAAAGAACTAGCATCGTGGCAAAGTGACTTAGCGGCAGCCGCTAAAGCAATCGCCAAAAACGAGGGCACAGACAGCAGTGCCATCACCATTCAACATGGTACTATGATGTACCACGAACAGGCAATACCCAACAACGAGTTGGAGGTTATTGTCGTAGCCAGCACCGCCGAGAACTGCTACTACTCCGGCGCGTACGACCCCGATAAAATAAGCAGCCCAGAGTGCTTTGCACAATCGCTGGACCCCAAAAGCATGGCACCTCACAGCAACGTAGCTGAGCCAATTGCAGAAAATTGTCAGGTGTGCCCTTACAATGAGTTTGGGAGCAAGGGCAAGGGCAAGATGTGCAAGAACTATCGCAAGCTTATTATGATACCCGCCGGCACCACCGCCGATGAAGTAGCAGGTGCAGAGCTGGCTTACCTCAAGGTGTCCCCCACCAGTGTAAATAACTGGAAGAAGTATTGTCAGCAGTTGGTGGCAAGTGCTGGGATTCCACCGTGGGCAGCCAAAACTAAGATCAAGGTTGTGCCCGACAAGAAAACCATCCACCAAGTGACCTTTCACGCTGTAGAGCCTGTGGGTGACGATGCTCTGCTGGCCGCAATACATGGCCGCATAGAAGAGGGTGAGTCTCAACTGCTCCAGCCCTACACCTACGAAGAAGACGAAGTGGCAGAAAGCTCCAAGTACTAATCCCCCCAGCCCCTACGGGGGCTTTTCCCCGCTCTATTTTGTAAGAACACTTGCACCCTTAGCCTCCCCGTGTAACCATACGCATATGCGCTGGCACACCGCTGTCGCAGTAAACGCCTTGGAGGCAATATGAAAGAACGTAAAGCAATTATCCGCATTGGGTACAGCGAAAGCATCCTAGTCCCAGCCGGCGACGCCCTCAAAATAGCCGCCCTATTAGATGGCCAAGAAACAGTACGGCAAGTCTACGGGTTGTACCCCACTGGCGAGGAAGTGTACGAGCGGCGGGGGCCATTTTCAACCATAATTGAACTACCCTCCTACACCGCTGTCTACCTCAGCGAAGAGGAAGTAGCCTTGGAAAAGGCAGAGCAGGAAGAGGCAGCAGCAGCCGCCCTAGAGGAGGAAGAACATGCCCTCTAAAATCCAACCTTTAGGTATGTTCCACACCCACAAAACTTTTGAGTCTTTGCAGCGTTGGATTGACTCTCTAAGTGGTAGTGAAAAGGCGATGGCCTACATGGCGATGGGGCTTACTTGGAACCACCTTTCGCATGT
>ENA-ORDA01002374-ORDA01002374.1-marine-metagenome-genome-assembly--contig:-NODE-2374-length-14375-cov-3.604210_pt1 | contig 14375 bp, 15 predicted proteins | sample MGYA00237778_ERZ508506 | MGnify/ENA primary metagenome ERZ508506 (study PRJEB26177, sample SAMN06267891) | marine metagenome | isolation source: Monterey Bay, California, USA | place: Pacific...
TGGATGATGCTGATATCATATCTGTGACAAGCGCGGAGCACGGCGCTTTCTCAGCAATGTCAGCTAATGCTGTCTTTATTGATAATACAACTGCATCAGCTGATGTTGCGCGTGAGCTTTATGCCGCAGCTAAGGAGGCAGGCCTGCATTTCATTGATGCGCCTGTTTCGGGTGGTCAGGCTGGGGCAGAAAACGGCAAGTTAACAGTAATGTGCGGCGGTGATGATGCAGCGTTTTCGCGTGCTGAGCCGCTAATGTCCTGCTACGGGGCGCGCGTCACGCATATGGGCGCTACAGGCTCAGGTCAGCTCACAAAGATGGTGAACCAGATTTGTATTGCCGGTCTTGTGCAAGGACTGTCCGAAGCCTTGAATTTTGGCAAACAGGCAGACCTTGATCTAGAGAAGGTTTTGGGCGTGATTTCAGGCGGCGCCGCACAGAGCTGGCAGATGGAAAATCGGGGCTCAACAATGGCGCGCGATGAGTTTGATTTCGGGTTTGCGGTTGACTGGATGCGCAAAGACCTGCGGATTTGCCTTGCTGAGGCTGCCAATAATGGAGCAGAGCTTCCCGTAACAGCGCTTGTGGCCCAGTTCTATGCAGCCTTGTCTTATCAGGGTCTTGGCAGAAATGACACATCAGCGCTTATCCGTTTATTACGCCGATAGCATCACCTCGTTTAAAAATAATCTGTTGCGGACAAAAAAGGCAGGGGTTATAGCGCCCCTGCCTTTTTTACTATCATGAGTGGCTTGCAAGCCTAGTCTTAGACGCCGCCAATAACCATCAGCTTGATTTCCATGAATTCATCAATCCCGTATTTCGAGCCCTCGCGGCCAAGGCCTGATGCCTTGACGCCGCCAAACGGGCCAACTTCTGATGAATAGGCGCCTGTGTTGGACACGACCATGCCATATTCCAGCGCTTCTGATACGCGGAAAATCCGTGAGACGTCCTTTGTGAAGAAATAAGCTGCCAAGCCAAAGATTGTATCATTGGCAGCTGCGATAGCCTCTTCTTCCTTGTCGAACTTAAACAGTGCTGCGACAGGGCCGAATGTTTCTTCTGAGAAGAGTTGCATATCACGCGTTGCGCCGGTTAGTACGGTTGGCTGATAGAATGTGCCCCCTTTTTCATGCGGCTTTCCGCCGGTAACCACAACACCACCCTTGGCGGTAGCATCCGCGATATGACGCTCAATTTTATCAAAGCCCTGCTGGTCAATAATGGGGCCTTGCACAACCCCCTCTTCAAAGCCGTCACCGACTTTCATTTCGGCAACTTTTCCTGCCAGAGCGGCAACAAATTTATCATGAATTCCTGACTGCACAAACATCCGGTTAGCACAAACACATGTCTGGCCGGCATTCCGGTATTTCGATGCAATCGCCCCTTCAACAGCTTCAGTGAGATCAGCATCATCAAAGACAATCAGCGGGGCGTTTCCGCCAAGCTCAAGGCTGATTTTTTTGATTGTATCAGCAGATTGGCGCATCAGAATACGGCCAACCTCAGTTGAACCAGTAAAGGTGATTTTGCGCACCCGCTCATCAGCACAGAGCGTCTCGCCCATTGCTGGTGCATCCATCCCTGTGACGATATTGATAACGCCCTTTGGAAAGCCTGCACGGCGGGCAAGTTCTGCAAGTGCGAGCGCTGAGAGCGGGGTCTGTTCTGCTGGTTTCAGAACACAGGTACAGCCAGCAGCAATGCCAGGTGAGACTTTGCGCGTAATCATCGCATTCGGGAAATTCCACGGGGTAATCGCCCCAAACACGCCAATGGGCTGTTTCAGAACGATGAATTTTTTATCTGGAAACGGGCTTTCCAGCACATCGCCAGTGACCCGGCGGGCTTCTTCGGCAAACCAGTCAATAAAGCTTGTCCCATAAAGAATTTCACCTTTGGCTTCAGCGAGTGGCTTGCCCATCTCAGCAGTAAGGATAGCGGCAAGGTCGTCAATATTCTCAAGGCATAGATCATTCCATTTGCGCAAAATAGCTGACCGTTCTTTGGCGGTTGTGGCTGCCCAGCTATGGCGGGCTGTGTCTGCTGCATCAATGGCGCGCGCAATATCATCCGCCCCGCAATCAGCTACTTCAGCAATTATTTCACCGTTCGCAGGGTTCCTGACAGCAAATGTCTTGCCGTTTGGCGCTGCGGTAAACACGCCATCAATAAACGCATTTGTTTGTAGCAATGTTGGATCGTTCAATATAAGTGAAGCCGACATGATAAAATCCCCAAAAATGAGTTAAGAAGAAGGTTTGATGGCATCAGGCCTAGAGGCCTTTATTGTCTGGATATGTCTTGCTCACAATAAATATGATGCTGGACATAAGGCAGTAAAGCACTGCGCAGACTGGTATTATGCTCAGGAACGTAAAAAGTAATATAGCGCCAAAATCAGGCTCCCTATGAGGCCCAATTTCGGCGCTATGATTATGTTATTTCATGCGTGATGCAACATTTTCCCAGTTAACAAGGTTATCAAGGAAGTTAGCAAGATAGACTGGCCGCTTATTGCGGAAATCAATGTAGTAGGAATGCTCCCATACATCACAGCCAAGCAACGCATTTTCACCAAAACAAAGCGGGTTTACCCCGTTTTCAGTTTTTGTCACGCTGAGCTCGCCATCTGCCTTTTGCACAAGCCAGCACCAGCCTGAACCAAACTGGCCAATGCCTGCTGCGGTAAAGGCTTCTTTGAAAGCATCTACAGAACCAAACTGCTCTGTGAGAGCTGATTCAAGCTCGGACGGCATAGCTCTGCCTGTTGGCCCCATCATTTCCCAGAACTGGACATGGTTCCAATGCTGTGAGGCATTGTTAAACACACCATTTTGAGCAATAGCGCCGGCATCGTATGTTCCGGTGATGATCTCCTCAAGAGATTTATCTTCCCACTGTGTTCCTGCAATCAACTTATTGCCGTTATCTACATAGGCCTTGTGATGCAAATCATGGTGGAATTCTAATGTTTCTTTACTCATGCCTGAGGTTTCTAACGCATCATAGGCATAAGGCAAATTTGGTAAATCAAATGCCATTGTCATGTCTCCCTCTTGAAACTTTTTAGTGGATGCTATGGTGAAATAGCGGAAAAATTATTCAAACTGCTTTTAGGGTAATTACCCTAAGCTTACTTTATACGACCTTGCATGCGCGCCAGATGGCAAAAACGAAAGACCGATCGCACGGCTTAGAATATAGGCTAAAATTTTGCGTCTTAACACTCTAAAGTGAATGTCAGTTCCGTTTCTTGCCGGCTTGGCCTTAAAAGTCAGTCGAATGAAAACGTTAATCATAGTATTATATAGCGGCGTTCAATTCTCATTATGAGAGCCTTGTTTCTGCCCTAAAGCTGACTGAATTCTGCCCTTCTTTTTACTGTACAACATAAGCTGAGGAAAAGGGTATGGGTCTTCATGCGGATAGGCCCACCAAGATTAATGTTGAGGATGTTATTATGATTGCTTTATTTGCAGGCTTTGTCTTCGTTGCCGGGGTCACATCAGACGGATATAGAGAATTCTCCCAGCATTCAAATGGGAATAGTGACTATGAATTAGCCTTTGTTGACCAGTGCAATACCGGTGAGCATGGCTCAGGATACGCGCTGGCCCCGTTAAAATTTGTGATGCTCAAGCAAAAAAATCATGACGGCACGATAGGCTCTGTTTGCACCGAGTAAGGTGTTAGCAAAAATCTACAGCTTGCGCCGCGCCATGGCTGATACGCGCAGCCGCAAAGCATTCAGCCTGATGAATCCATGGGCATCATGATGATCATAATCAGCAGCACCTTCTTCAAACGTCACTAATTCTTCTGAATAGAGAGAATTGGGTGAGGTGCGGCTTGTGATCATAATATTGCCTTTATAGAGCTTGGCCTGGACTTCGCCATTCACCATGTCTTGGCTTGCATCAATGGCGGCCTGCAACATTTTGCGCTCAGGTGAAAACCAGAACCCGTTATAGATTATTTCGGCATAACGGGGCATTAGCTCATCTTTTAGATGGGCGGCTTCTCTATCAAGGGTGATGCTCTCCATCGCACGGCGCATCGCAAGCAGGACAGTCCCGCCCGGTGTTTCATAAATACCGCGTGATTTCATCCCAACAAAGCGATTTTCAACAAGGTCAAGACGCCCAATACCGTTCATGCCGCCGAGCCTATTTAACTCAGTTAGCAAGGTTGCTGGCGACATCGCTTTTCTGTTCAGCGCAACAGGATCGCCGCCTTTGAAGGTAAGGGAAATTTCGGTTGCTGTATCGGGGGCATTTTCTGGGGCTACTGTGCGCGAGAAAATATATTCTTCAGCTGCTACAGCCGGGTCTTCTAATACTTTTCCTTCTGCTGAGATATGTAGCAGGTTAGCATCTACACTGAATGGCGCTTCGCCGCGCTTATCTTTTGGAACAGGTATTTGATTAGCTTCTGCATAGGCGATCAGTTTTGTGCGAGATGATAAATCCCATTCCCGCCACGGAGCAATGACCTTAATATCAGGCTGCAGGGCATAATAGCCAAGTTCGAAACGGACCTGATCATTTCCTTTGCCTGTTGCGCCATGCGATACAGCATCAGCGCCAAGCTCGCGGGCGATTTCGATCTGGCGCTTGGCAATGAGCGGCCGGGCAATGGATGTGCCGAGCAGATACTGGCCTTCATAAAGGGCATTCGCCCGAAACATCGGAAAGACATAATCAGACACAAATTCTTCGCGTAAATCTTCAATGAAGATATTTTTGATCCCCATCATTTCGGCTTTGGCACGCGCTGGCTCGATATCTTCGCCCTGACCAAGATCAGCTGTGAAGGTAATCACCTCGCATTTATATTCTTCCTGCAACCATTTCAGGATGACTGATGTATCCAGACCGCCTGAATAGGCAAGGACAACCTTTTTAATTTTTTGCTCGCTCATCGTCTGTGCCTCTGCTTTTGTCGTACTGGTATTCTGGCAGTTCTTTTAGCCTACTTCATTGCAAACCGCAAAGCCGCTTTGGGCTATAATGTCTCGCGCAAATATGGCCCTGGCTTCTGCGAGAGCGATCGGAGCGCGCCAATTAGCCCAAGAAGAGTGGTTGCGCCGCTGCCAATAAAGGCTGTGAGGATGACTGTCTGCATATCAAGAATAAACTCAGCCTTAAGAAATAGTGAAATAAGCGCCCAGCTTGCAGCTGTCCCAATAAGGCATGCAACAAGAGCTGTCAGCAGTCCAAGAAGGCTATATTCAAATAGCCATGCAAACATGATATCACGGCGTGTTGCGCCAAGTGTTTTCAAAATTATACTATCTGAGAGGCGTTGCGATTCGGAAATAGCAACAGTACCCGCCAGCACCGCCATGCCTGATATCATCGTTACTAGTGCTGTTATCTGTATTGCCTGACCGAGAAGGGTTAGAATTTCCACGGCCTTTCCAACAGCTTCTTTCACAGAAATTGCTGAGATGTTTGAAAAGCTTGTACTTATCACCTGTTCTATCTCAGACGCTGTTTTCTTATCATCTGAGAGCGTTGTGGCAAGCCAGCTATGAGGCGCTTTATCCACCAGCCCGGGCGATGCAATAAACAGAAAATTAATATTGAAGCTTTCCCATGTAATCTGCCGCGTGCTGGCAATGGTCATGGTGATATCACGGCCCAGAATATTTAAGCCGATTGTATCGCCAAGGGATAAGCCAAAATCAACAAACATATCATGGCTTACCGAGACAAGCGGTGGTCCTTGATAGTCTTTATCCCACCAATCTCCCTCGACAATTTCAACGCCGTGAGGGGGTTCTGGTGACCATGTTAGCGCACGGTCGCCATTAAGGATCCAGGCAGACCCTTCCGGCGGCTCAATATCAGCTGATGAAACACCTTTCACTGCGGTAACCCGGCCTCTTAACATGGGCGTTTTATTGATCAATGTTGCAGGCCCGCCAGTTGTTTCTGCTAAGGCAAGGAACGGTGTGATTTGGTCAGGCTGAATATCAATAAAAAACCAGTCAGGGGCTTTATCGGCCGCTTGTGAATTTAGCTGGCTGGTCAAATTGAACTGGCTAAGTGTCACAGTAACAAGAACAGATAAGCCAAGACCAAATGAAATCACGATAGCGCGTAAGGGCGATCCGGCGCGGGTAATAGCCGATAAGCCAATGCGGATAGGAACATAAGCGGGGCTGCGCACCCGCCGCAGCACAGCTAAAACGGCCTCTGCTAATCCTGCCAAAAGAAGGAGGCTTGCAAATGTGCCGCCCATAAATGAAAGCGAAAGAGCAATATTGCCGGTTGCTATAAGGGCCAGCCCCAGAAGCGCTAGGCTGCCTGCTGCCACTGCCAGAACAGCTCCAATGCCGGGCCATTTTGAGGGCAGCATAACGCGGGTGCGGAACAAAAAGGCAGCCCGAATATGGCGGGTTTGTGCAAGCGGCCAGACCGCAAAGACAAAGGTTGTCAGAAGCCCAAAACAGGCTGCAACAAATAAGGGGCGAATATAAATACCCTTCACAAGGGTAACGCCGGCATAATCACCGAGTAAAAACTGGGCCAGTGCCGGCGAGATTATCGCCAGCAATAATCCGCCAAAAACCCCGATAGCTGCCATTGCCATGACCTGCATAATATAAATTCGGAAAATCAAAGCCGAGGATGCACCAAGGCATTTAAGAGTGGCAATGACATACATCCGGCTTGTCATCCACGCCCTCACAGCACCGCCAACACCAAGGCCGCCGATCAGCAAGGCTGTCAGGCCAACAAGGGTAAGGAAAAGCTCTCCGCGAGTGATAAAACGATCAATGCCAGGCGCCGCATTGGCTGTGGTACGCAATCTAACATGGGTATCTGATAGCGCCTCTGTGATGCGTGCTTCACGTGCCGCGCTGACAGTTTGTTCTGGCAGAATAAACCGGCTGCGATATGTGATAAAGGCGCCCGGACGCCGTAGGGCTGTTGCTGTCAGTGTATCCATATTGACCAGAACGCGCGGTCCAAAGCTGATGAAGCTTATGGAGCGGTCCGGCTCATATAGCAAGAAGGCGGAAATGCGTAACGTTGCATCCCCAAGCCGCACAGTATCACCAACCACAAGCCCCAGCGCCCGCCCCAGCGCTTCATCAATCACAATGTTATTATCTGATAAGGCCTTCTCCAGACTGAGGCCATCGGATAATTCTGCCTGCCCTACGAGCGGCCAGGCATTATCAACCGCCTTTAATTCAACGAGTTTGCGCCGACCATCCAGCGTATTCAGCATTGCGCGCATCTGAATGACATCGCTACTCTGCCCAAGGGATGATAATTCTGTGCGCAGAGCGGTATCTGGCGGCGTATGCTGGCTAGATAACTCAAAATCGCCACCAAGTAAGCTGCGGGCATTTTCAGTAATTCCCGCGCGCATTGAGGCAGCAATAGACCCAACAGCGCCGATGGCTGCCACGCCCAACATTAGGGCAGCAAGAAAGACCCTGAACCTAGCAACAGAGCCGCGCATCTCGGGCCGTGCAAACTGCCACGCAAGATGCCAGCTTACCGGTGCGCCACTAATGTGGTCAGGCTTCATCGTGCCGCACCTGTGTTTTTGGACGCCTTATCAGTTGGGCTGTTCATCATATCATCTTTTATGCGGCCATCTTCGATACGCAAAATACGCGTGCATCTGCGCGCTAATGCTTCATCATGGGTAATCAGCACAAGACTTGCCGATACCTGTTTTGCTGCTGCAAAGAGCTGGTCGATAACGCGTTGACCTGTTGCACTATCAAGATTGCCGGTTGGCTCATCAGCAAGCAGAATGGTCGGGCGCGGGGCAATCGCGCGCGCAATGGCAACACGTTGTTGCTCACCGCCGGAAAGTTGATCTGGCAGATGCGTGAGGCGGTGCCCTAGCCCAACAGATCGGAGCGCTTCTGCGGCCCGCGCTTCGGCATCTTTATGTCCTGCCAGTTCCAACGGGACGCAGACATTCTGCACAGCTGTCATTGAGGGGATAAGCCGGAAGGCCTGAAAAATGATACCAACATTATCACGCCGCAAGCCAGCAAGACTGTCTTCATCCATATGGGTGATATCATGTCCTGCTAAGTCTGCTGTGCCGGAAGTTAATTGCTCGAGCCCAGACATCACCATAAGCAGGCTTGTCTTGCCAGCGCCGCTTGGACCAAGCACAGCTATTGTTTGACCTTGTGGCACCCGAAGCGTGATATTACTCAGAATATCAACGCGCCCCTGAGCGCCATCAAATGACAGGCTTGCCTCTGACAGAGCAATGACGTCCTGCACCGAAGATTTATCGTCAGCAGCGTTATGCTGTGTCATTTTTTTGGGTCGTGAGACGGTCATCGTAATAAAAAACCCTGCCTACAGGGGATGAAATGCCCTGCATAGATGTTACATTAAGGGCTAATAAAGCAATCACGCCCGTTTTTGATATGGAGTGTGAAGAGGATAATGCCAAGGTGCAAAAAGCGTATAATAACAATATAACCTATAATAGCCATATAGATGGCCGGCGCACGGGAATATGGATGGCGTTGCGTGCCTTGTTTGCGGCTCTCTTTTTTCTATCTGGGGCGAATGCTATCGCACAACCGGTAAAGATAATGGTGTTTGGCGATAGCCTTGTTGCAGGGTTTGGCTTGCCACCTGGGGCGGCTTTCCCTGATATTCTCGCGCAAAATCTCATCCAGCAAGGGTATCAGAATGAGATGATAAATGCTGGCGTATCAGGTGATACCACCGCTGGCGGGGTAACGCGAATAGACTGGGCGCTTGCTGACAGACCAGACGCTGTTGTGCTGGTTCTGGGCGGTAATGATATGCTGCGCGGTTTGCGGCCTGCGGCGAGCGAGCAGAATTTACGGATAATCCTTAGCCGGCTTGCTGATGAGGGTGTACCGGTTTTATTATGCGGTATGCTGGCGCCTGAAAATCTGGGAGCAGATTATGCAGCAGAATTTAACCCGCTTTACCCCCGGCTTGCAGCGGAGTTCACCACATATTTTATGCCCTTCTTCTTGCAGGATGTTGCCTTGGTGCCAGCTCTTAATCAGCCAGATGGGCTGCATCCCAATAGTTCTGGCATTGATGTTATTATTCAGAATTTGATGCCAGAGCTTCTGGCTCTTCTCGCGTCTGTTGGCGAGAAGAAAGGCTGATAATGATATCTCAGAATATTGTTCGATTATTGGGATATGGCGGCGCCGTCCCGTTTTTAGGTGGCGCGATATTGCTCACATCTGATAGCCAGCTACCAGGCATAGAGACACGCACGGCCCTGCTATATTATGGGGCTGTTATTCTAAGCTTTCTAGGCGGACTTCAGTGGGGCCGGATAGCCTCCAGCACGCATCACTCACGCTCCTCAGATACAGCATTTCTTGTCTGGTCTGTTGTGCCGCCGCTGATAGCATGGGCAGCTCTTCTTGCCGGAGAGGTAGCCGGCGTTATCGTTATGATTGGCTGTTTTTGCAGCGCCTATATTATCGATAGGCGACTATGTGTGGCTGGTGAGTGGCAGGAATGGATGGGGGAGATCCGCCGAAACCTTACAGTGGCGGCCTGTGTGAGCCTTGCACTACTTCTGGTTTAACCAAAAGCAGGCAAGCCTTTATTTCACAAGGAGGCTGAAGACCCGGCCAAATGGGCCCGCTAGACGGATATCACCTTCATTCACTGCGAATACAATACATTCACCATCAGCATCGGCGACAGGTTTATGTACCTCGCCTGCTTCCTGAACAGCAATATCACCCGGCCCAAAGGTGCCGCTTTCATCTGAGAATCCGCCCGCTAACACCAAAGTGATTTCAGAACCGGTGTGGCTATGTGATGGCACCGCTCTGCTCGGCTGGATACGATAAATGGTTGCACGCATGTCAGACTGGCTGAATTTTACATCATGGCGGGCAATGCCAATCCCAGCACTGCGCCAGCTTTTGGTGCAAGATAAATCAGGAATATAGTCTGATATCGGACGCGGCAGGAAGCTATTTTCTGAATGAGTTACCTTTTGTAGCGGCTCTTCATCTTCAGCAATGGCGCTCATTACTTTATCTAATGCATCTTCTGACAAAGATACCGGCTCACATTCTTCAAGAAGAATACCGCCAAGTTGCATGAGCATCTGCATTGTCTTGGCACTTTCTGGGTTCATTGCCAGATGTGTTTCAATGAGAATCTCAAGAGGCTGCGAGAGTGCGCCAGCTGCATAATCGACCAGCAGCGCGTCAAGCACTTGATTGTTAAGCGAAACCTGATCGTTCATTACGGTGTTATTCCTTCATCTTCATCTATTTGCGCACGCATTCGATTGAGCGCGAGCCTTATCCGAGATTTAACAGTACCAAGCGCAACACCGCTCTCTTCTGCTATCTCTCTGTGACTCTTCTCTTCGTAGTACGCAGAAAAGATCATTTTGGCTTGCTCTTCTGGCAAGTTTTTCAAAGCGTGGCGAATTTTCTTCTCTTGTTGCATGCGCGCGACCTGAATTTCGCCTGTTTCGATGCTTTCAGGCATCACGGCTGGATCGGTCATATCAGGCAAGGGGCGGTTTTCGCGCCGAAGTCTGTCGATGCGTTTATTGCGGGCGATTGTGAAAATCCAAGTGCTTGCCGCTGATTGTCGTGGGTCATAGGTTTCAGCGCGCCGCCAGACCATAATCATAGCTTCTTGAGCAATTTCTTCTGCCAGCGACATGTCGGTGCCAAATCGCAGCAAGAATGACTTCACCCGCGGGGCAAAATAGTCAAAAAGTTCTGCAAAAGCGGATTTGTCACGGTCGCGTCCAACGCGAACGAGCAATTCATCCCATGTCGACAATTTCTTAGAATTGTCGTTCATCAAGCTGGTTCCCATCGTTTGATCTACCGTTTCTTGTGGCTTGAAAACAAGCTGAAAGTGATTAGATTCACTGACTACATCGACTTTTAACTCAGAAATTATCATTTCAGAACCGAATAAAGTGTTTTATTTAACTGCTGTATCGTGCGTTAGATCGTTTTTTGCCTCTTAAATGCCACTTTATCGCATTAAACATGCTATGATGCTCTTGCGTGTTTCACTTAGTTTTGCGATTTTAGCACGCAAGAACTACTCATCTTTTCACCCTTCGGCAAAGTCGGACGCATGTTCGCTAGAGAAGAAACTATGAACGCCCAACGTTTTTCCCCCGTCCTAACTTATTTATTTCCTATCTTTTTAGTGCTGTTGGCCTGCTTTTCGTTTGAGGTTCGTGCTGAGCCAAAAAAGCTGGAAGATTTTAAAGACTGGTCTGTCTACAAAAAAGACACTGATGCAGGCCGTGTTTGTTTCATGTCGAGTGTCCCCAAAAAGCTCCGAGGTGATTATAATCGGGCTAATCGCGGTGATACCCGAATATTTATCTCACACGGCCCGGGAAAGTCAGAGCGCGATGTCGTCTCTGTAATTGCCGGTTACCGTTATTTGAATCAGAGCACAGTCACATTTGAGATTGATAAACGAAAGACGCCGCTCTTCACGCTTGAGAATAGAGCCTGGTCTCAGGGACCAGAAGATGACCAGAAGCTCATTGTTGCAATGAAGCGTGGCGCCAAGCTCATCATCACCGGAACATCAAGCCGCAATAATAAGACGGTTGATGAATATTCTCTGAGTGGCTTCACCAAGGCAAAGGCATTTCTGGATCGCGCTTGTCCATGAGCGAGCTAAGCGACGGGCCTGGGGCTGAAACCATCGTTAGTGAAAATGCCCCCACTGAATTGCTACGCCGTTCATTGCTAAGCTTTGAGCCTGACGCCCTTGAAGCTGAAATGATAGCTCTTGGTTTGCCAAAATTCAGAGCGCGCCAGCTTTGGGGCTGGGTTTGGCGCCATGGTGTTACTGATTTTTCAGACATGACTGATTTGGGCAAGCCCTTGCAGGCGCTTTTGTCCGAGCGGTTTCATGTTGATAGGCCAGCAGTTTCGCGCCGGCAGGATTCATCTGACGGAACAATTAAGTGGCTCATAAAGCTTAGTGATGGTCAGGAAGCAGAGACTGTCTATATTCCCGATGATGGCAGAGGCACATTATGCATCTCTAGCCAGATTGGTTGTACCCTTACCTGTTCGTTCTGCCATACCGGCACCCAGCGCCTTGTGCGTAATCTTAGCGTAGATGAAATTTGTGGCCAGATATTGCTGGCAATGGATGAATTGGGAGACTGGCCTGCGACAAGGCCGGGGCGGCGCCTCACGAATATTGTGCTGATGGGGATGGGTGAGCCTCTTTATAATTACGATTATGTTGCGTCTGCGATGCGCATTATCATGAGCAATGAAGGCGTTGGGGTTTCCAAGCGGCGCATTACCTTATCTACATCTGGCATTGTGCCTGAAATTACACGCTGTGGTAATGATCTCGGGGTTAACCTTGCTATTTCATTGCATGCGGTGCGCGATGAGCTTCGGAATACACTTGTGCCAATCAACCGGAAATATAATCTGAAAACGCTGATTGATACGGTGCGTGCTTATCCAGGCCTGTCCAATGCCCGCCGTGTGACATGGGAATATGTCATGATAGATGGAGTGAATGATAGTGAAGCTGATGCGCGCGCTTTGGTGCGTTTGATTAGCGGCATTCCGTCGAAAATCAATCTGATACCCTTTAATCCATGGCCCGGCACAGACTATAAATGCTCAAACGATGAGACCATTGATAAATTTGCGAAAATTGTAATGAAGGCGGGCTATGCCTCGCCTGTTCGCACGCCTCGAGGCCGGGATATTCTAGCGGCCTGCGGTCAATTAAAATCTGATTCTGTGCGGTTGCGGGCCTCCCAGATGGCAGCGGGTTTCGACGCTGAAGTGGTTCACTCCTAGAGCACCAGATATTGGTTTCACGCAGGTTCCTGCAAAAACTGTATTTAAGCAGACCCATTTGCCTTGAAACTGTCAAGATTGATGCTTACATTCGAGTCTACGGAAAGAATAGCGACAGAGCTTTAGACGTGAAGAGCTGTCATAACAATAAAATTTCAGGAGTTTTACCATGCTAGATAATCGCTTCGCGTCACCTGCTGCCGCTCAGAGTGCTGCTGTTGATGCAGGTCTGCGCAGCTATATGCTTGGTGTCTATAACCATATGACAACGGCACTTGGCATAACCGGTTTTGCTGCTTTTGGTATGAAATTAGCTGTGATGGCTAACCCGGCCCTTGGTCAGGTTCTGTTCACAGCGCCGATGATTTATGTCTTGATGTTTGCACCATTTGGCATGGTTATGTGGCTGAGTATGCGTATTAATACAATGTCAGCAACTAAGGCACGGTCCTTGTTCTACATCTATGCAGTGATGATGGGTGTGTCTTTGACCACTGTTTTGTTTGCCTATACAGGGGCTAGTGTTGCCCGCGCCTTCTTCATTACAGCAGGCGCTTTTGCGGCATTGTCTATTTATGGCTACACAACAAAGCGTGACCTGACGGCTCTTGGCGCATTTCTGATTGTCGGCCTTGTCGGGCTTATTCTTGCCTCTGTCGTCAATATGTTTGTTGCTTCATCGCAGTTTGAATTTTTGATTTCTATTGTTGGTGTTCTGTTGTTTGCAGGCCTTACCGCCTACGACACACAGAAAATTAAATCGATGTATTCAGCACGTGATGACAAGACAACAGCGGCGCGTAAATCTATTTTTGGTGCGTTAACGCTTTACCTTGATTTCATCAATATGTTCTTGATGATGCTGCGTCTCTTCGGAAATCGCGAATAGTCTTTTAGACATCATACATAAAACGTTATTTTTGCCCGGACAGCTATCTGTCTGGGCATTTTTTATGCTATCTTTAAGAAGGCGTGTCATGAAACTTGGTTTCATATTCTTTTCATTAGCTTACAGGATGTAGATCATAATGGCTGAAACAGCCTTCTTCCTCTCAGACTATCTCGGCCAGCAAGAATTTGAAGGCCATATTTCAAGCGAGGGATGCCGCGCTATTCTCAGCCTTGCCTCTGCGTCAGTGAAAATTGCTGCATTATCCCGCCAGAACGGTCTGGGGGAGCAGTTGGGTGCCGTGCTTGGCGGTGAAAATGCTGACGGCGATGAGCAGAAGGCCCTTGATGTTGCAGCTGATGAGCTTATCGAAGAGGCTCTTCGCACGGCTTCTGTTGCTGCCTATCTCTCAGAAGAGCGCGAAGGCGCTGTCATGCTTTCTGATAAGGGCACACTTCTGGTAGCATGCGATCCGCTTGATGGGTCATCTAACATTGATACTAATTTGACGGTTGGTACGATTTTCTCGCTCCTGCCTTTTGATGGCAGCACGCTACTAATGCCCGGCGATATGCAGATAGCATCCGGATTTTTTGCCTATGGTCCGCAAACCACATTGCTGCTGACTGTTGGGAATGGGGTGGAAGC
>ENA-ORDA01002379-ORDA01002379.1-marine-metagenome-genome-assembly--contig:-NODE-2379-length-14354-cov-4.708482_pt1 | contig 14354 bp, 5 predicted proteins | sample MGYA00237778_ERZ508506 | MGnify/ENA primary metagenome ERZ508506 (study PRJEB26177, sample SAMN06267891) | marine metagenome | isolation source: Monterey Bay, California, USA | place: Pacific...
ATCTTGATTAAAAAGACTATTCCTAAACATTGCCTTAAAGTTTTGGACTTTGCCTACATCCCAGTCCCCTATATCTTGATTGAAATCCATCCGAGTAGTACCTGACCCAGAAAAATTACCTCCTTTACCAAACATAAATTCCATGGTTGTTACGTTAGAAGTATTCCAACTCCCTATGTCCCGGTTAAATAATCGAGCTTCTTTAAACATCGAACTCATATCGGTAACATTAGAAGTATCCCACGAACTAATATCTTGATTAAATGTGGCTTGATTAAAAAATAAATCGGACGTGTCCGTAACAAGAGAAGTAACTACTCTATTCCAATCGGTATCACCTATAGATTTTGCATTAATCGAAGTATTATCATGAGCCGTATAGGTAAGCCCTCCTACAATACCTGTATCCCCTGCAACACAACCAGTACATTTTACCGTAACACCATTTGAGTCTAAGAAAAAAGTACCTTGAGCGAATGATAAAAATCCACAAAAAATAAGAGCAAAAAATATAAAAAAATTATTTTTTAAATTATTCATTTTCTTGGGTTTCTATATTATTATCAATCTCCTCGCTTTTTTTGCTTTTTAGCTCTAGACGGAGCATTACCTCGTGGGTTGAATTTCTGATTGCCAGCCTATCACTTCCTGATGGAAATTCGTATCCGTATCCTAGATGAAATCCTTTTTTACTTTTTAATTTAAAAAAAACTGCCATGGTATTATTATTAGTGTAGACTGTCCCAAGCGAAAATTTATCATTATAATCCATTTCAACAATTGAATTGATTAAATGAGGTTCCTTTGGAATTGATCTATAAACTAAGGATGGATTGATTGAGAACTTATCTGATAAATTAAAGTAAAGACCACCACTTACATGAAGATAGGTGTTGTCCCTAGTTGTTAATTCCCATTTTTGATTTTGGTTAAAACCTATCTTGTTTAGTAATCCTGGAACCGCAACTCCCAAGTAAGCTTTTTTAGAAATATAGCTTAACCCTGCTCCAAAAATTGGCGAAAAATAATTTCCAGGAGATGAAAGGGATTGATTAGGTTCATTGAAAATTCTGGGGATATTATTGAAATCGACATTAAAAAATCTTCCTCCAGCTTTAAGACCCAGGGAGATATAACTACTGTTAGATAATTGAAGTTTGTAGCTGTAATCAACCGTTACTTGCGATTTATTTTCTACAAAAACTCGATCATTTTGAATGGTAAATCCCAAACTTGCATTTTTTCTCTCAGGTAAATGAATAATTAAAAAATTCGTCAAAGGGGCATCACTAAGTCCTAGCCACTGTGCTCTTGAATTAACATTAATAGCAGGACCCTCAGCACCTACATAGGCTGGGTTAAAAATGCTAAGATTAAATCTATTAAAAATGATACTTGACTCCTGAGAAAATAGAGACGAACTAAAAGCAATTAATATGTAAAAGAAATATTTTTTCAATTTAAAAATTGTTGTCAAATTATTGTATAAAAAAACCACCAACTTCAAAATCCCCTTGTGTGTCCAAAATATGAATAGTTCCATCTATCCATATGCAAGGATAACCAGTGTCATTGTTTACTTCTGGTCCATCACCATATCCATAATCAATTTGTACTCCATATGAATCTAATATGGGAGCACCTGTCAACATTCCAACTGCTACCACTTTTCCATCAATAATTGCTATATCGGTAGCTTTACCTTGATCATATCGTGTACCATTAACTGTTGCCCCTGGAAGGAGGTGTTTGGTTTGATTTTTCCAATAGGTTGGATATTGTCCCTCCATATTCATGGTCCAACCAGCCTGATAAACAGTATTTCCATCAAGATGCAGCCCATGAACGCCAGAGTCTTGCCAGCCTTGGTTAAGTGACCCTATATCACACGATTTTCTTTGAGTTCCCTGCCAATAAGCCGGTTTATTTATTGAGCCTAACATGTTATTTGATACTGTTGCAATACCTCCAAAAACTGCAGTACCATTTGATTTTAATTTCACTGTAACTGCATCTCCATCTTGTTGACCAGGTAATGATAAGTTTGCTTTTACATTATTTTTCCAATATGCTGGTATCTGATAGTGGTGGCCATTTAAAAAATAACCTGCTGTGATAACATCACCATTAGGTTTGACAGCAATACCAAAAGCTCCATGATCCCCACCTCCTGAATTTTTATATTTAACTCCATCTTTCCAGTAACATCCATAAGCCCCACTCATCCCATCAGCATGAGAATAATATCCACCTACATAAACACTATTGTCTTTTACTACAATAGATTGAGCTTCACCTTCAAATCCTGGAAGATCGTTCTGAATTATATTTTGACCATTTATTTCCCAATATTGGGCTCCTGATCCATAGGCATAACCACTAACAAAAACTTTACCATTATCTACTGTAATATCACTTGCAAAAGAATTTACATTTAATGCGTTTTTTTGCCCATTAACCCAATAAACTGCCCCCTCTGTTTCAGATGTCCCAGCTATAAAAATATCATATCCAGAGATTTTTTGTGGACAATCACTACAAATAATGATTTCAGTATTATCTTCTATAACTTCTATATCTTCAACTGGGGTATCCGTATTATCTTCTGTGTCTTCAACTGGGGTACCACCACTATTATTTTCTGTATCTTCATCTGGGGTATCCGTATTATTTTCTAAATCTACATCTGAAGTATATGTTATGCTTCTCTGGCCATTACAGTTTTCAAAATCAAATTTAGCTGATATGATTGTATCGCTATCGTTTACAATTATATCAGTAATTGTTCCAAGTAATGTTTCACTAACCAGTAAGCTAATAGTTCCATTTTTGATTTCAAACGGTGTGCTATCGAAAGAAACACTAAAGCTTCCAGAAATCGGATCTTCGGTTGTAGAATATAACACAAAGGTTAGGGCTTCATTTTCATCATTAGAAAATATTATTTTGGTTATAGGACAGTTATTTTTCGAAGCGGAAGGGTCTGAAGCTGAAGAAAGAACCCATTCACCGATTATCGCTTCAGTTGGTTCAGATGCTGATTCTCCTGATCCTCCTGATCCTTCTTGTGAATTTACTTGTAACTGCACATTATCTAATTGTAGCTGGATTCGAGCTATTTCCCTTTGAGCAGCTACTAATTCTTGCATTAAATCTGCAAGGTCATCTAGATCCTCATGGTCATGAAAATCTCTATCAAGATTATTAATTGTACTGTAAAGATCTGTAGTAATTAAGTCAATTCGAGTAACCTGGTTTAAAAGATTATTCAAATCTCCAGATAAATCTCCAGACTCCTCAATCAAATCCCCAATATAATATGAGATATTTTCTAAGTTATCTTCAATATCATTTATGGCATCAGAAACACCATTTACTTCATTAATCGCTCCTTGCAACAATTCAGAATTTTCAGCGGCAGCCTCAGCGTTTTCAGCGACTTCTTCGTTTAATTGAGAAACATCTTGAACCAAACTAGAGGTGATTGCATTTTGTTTAACTAATTCTTCAGTCAAAACACTAACTCTGTTGGTAAGACTATCTATTGTACTTCTTTGCAATAAATAATCGGCTTGTAAATCATCTATAGTTTGACAACCACTGTTAGAAATTAAAGAAAATGTTATAATTCCAGAAATAAATATATACCTGATGTGTTTATAAATAAAATTCATAGTGATTGTATTTAAAAGTGTTTTAATCAAATGCTAATTGAAAATTTCAAATTATTATATTTCAACTGTTCCAGCTAAGGAAAACCTATTGTGATGCAAACCTACATTGTTAAGTAAACACAGAAGAACTAAAACCTAAAGACTATGTGGCAAATATTAATAAAGTTCTTAGTTTTAAACTCTCAAGCCTATTTTTTGAGAATATTAAAAAAGGTTAATTCATGATTTAGCAACTAGTTTACTTAATTCTGAAAATCTTTTAACTTCAAAAAAAGATAATATGGGTTGAACGCTATTGCCGTAAATTTCCGTCTTTAAAGATTGAAGTAAGAATTAGATTTTACTTCCTTACTCTTATTGAAAATAGAGGCTTTATGCTTTAAATATGCTAAAACAAAATATTGACTCCATGTCAAAACTCAATACTTAAATTTATATTCGTCGAAAAATCTGATTATTTATCTTTTTCTTCTGGCAAACTTGCATCAGATGATTTAACTGATTTTTTAGATGTACTGAATTTAACGTAGATTTCGTGAGAGCGACTGTTAGCAGACCCAGTCCAATTTCCTATTTGTGATGTAACCGAATATCCTATTGAAAGGGCAGGAATTAACTTAAATCCTGAAAAAAAACTTAAGTTACCACCGGAGACATTTGGCGAAATAAAGCCGTTATCAGAAGCTCCATAATTTACACCAAACCAAAATAAATCCTCGTAGAAAAGCATGGTTGAAACATCAATACTTGTAGGAGTATTCGAAGCTTTTTTTATTAAAAAATTGGGGTTTATTATTAATTTTTTATTAAGCTCTTTTTTAAAACCACCCGACAAATAATAATGTCTTTTTTTATTTATTATTTTGGTCTCAAAGAAATAGGGTATTGAAAAAGAAAAATAAAACTGATCAGAATAGTAACGAAGTCCAAAGCCAATGTTTGTAATAAAATAACTGTCTTTTGTTCTAACATTTGGATCAGTTATGTCATCAAAATTAAAGCTATTTAAGCTGATGTTATGGTCGTTTCCACTTAGTTTAATACCTAGTGAAAGTCTATGAGAGTTCTTATTTAGTTTAAGATGATATGCTGCGTTAATTGCTGCAAAATTACTGTTGGTTGGACCAATTTTATCACTAATCAGTTCCATGCCTATTCCTAAGTTATTTTTTAATTTGGCGTCTAAAAAAATAGCATTAGTTGTTGGATTCCCCTCAAAACCTTCCCATTGTGAGCTATTAAGTAAGCTTATTGTTAGGTTCTCTTCCAATCCAACAAAAGCTGGGTTAAATAACTGACTATTTAACATGTAATGATTAAAATTTAGTTCTTGCTGTCCTCGAATTTGATATATACTCAAGAATAATAAAAGGACAATATTTAAAACTATATGTTTATTCATCGTTCATCCTTGTTATATAGACAGATCCTTTTTTCACACTTGATCCATCTCCATTTAAGTCCAAAACATAAAAGTATGTTCCAACCGGAAGATTTGAAGAACTGGAGGTGCTCATGTTATTATAAGTCCCGTCCCAGTCATTTTGATATCCACTAGTTCCATATACTTTTATTCCCCATCTATTGAAAACAACGATTTTATTATTGGGATAATTTTTATTTAAATCTCCTCTGACTGTCCATTTATCATTGATTCCATCTCCGTCTGGTGAAAATGCATTTGGAATTTCTAAGTTGGTCAGTATTAATTCGCTTGATTCCGAAATGACTTCTCCTCCACAAATATAATCTGGCGTGGAGGTTATTACTCTGAATTTATATCCTTCCATGTTATAGGAAGAATTATAAACAGTTAGTTTATTTGTATTTGTACCACTGTAGAATTCATTATCTGAGATTTCAACCCATTCGTTATATGGCGCCGAAGAAATTGACTTTTTACTCACTTGCCATTTATAATTAATTGCAGATTCAGAATTTGCAAGAATATAAATTTCATTTGATGATCCTTTATTAATTTTTTGCTTTGCGATTGGCTCTAAATAGATTTCTGCAGATGATCCATTATCTAAAAAATCATATATGCCATTAGCGTCATTATCTGAAATTTCTATGTATCCTTCACTCAACAAGATTTTCCCTTGAAGGTCAATTTGAGTTGGTTCAGATCCAATTATACGTTCTAAGTCGAGATCAGAATATCCAGCTTCAACTGTGTCAGAACATCCATCTCCATCACTGTCTAAATCGAGGTTATTTGGAATCCCATCATTATCTAAGTCATCAAAGCCTTCCTGTGTATCCTCAATACCATCATTATCGTCATCTAAATCTTTATTATTCCCTATCGAGTCATTATCTGTGTCATTCCATTCATATTTATAGAGTGGAAATTTATCGATATAATTGTCATAACCATCTCCATCACAATCAAAATTATTCCATTGTTCATCTGGCTGTGAATTAACAAATTCTGGATCAAAATCACATCTATCTTGGGGGTTAGTTTTACTTTTTACAATTTCTTGCCAGTTGGTCAAGCCATCTCCGTCACAATCAAACCCCCTGATTGGAAATATAGTTATGCTCTCAAACCTGAAATCACATCTATTGAAGATATTAGTGCCATCTCTTAGTTCGTTTCCGTTTAGAACTCCATCTCCATCACAATCTTGTGCCTGCCATGCAAGACTTGTAGTTGTGTTTACATTACTTAATACGTAACTACATCCATTATTTTGATTGGTATTGTCGTTCACCTCAATCAAGTTTGAAACACCATCCCCATCGCAATCATCTTGTGAGGTTACAACCTGAGTTATACTATTTAGATTATAGCTACAAGCATTACTTGGATCAGTATTATCAATCAACTCATCTCGATATAAAACCCCATCTCCATCACAATCTCTACCAATAGAAGTTATACTTACTGTAATACTATTTACTAGATAGCTACAAGCATTTCTTGGATCAGTATTGTCAATTCGTTCATGTCCATTTAAAACCCCATCTCCGTCACAATCCAGATTATTCCAACTAGAAGATAGATTATCGAAGACTACACCTGGGAAAAAATAATCACAGGGATCTGAACAAATTGTTCCATATAATATCTCACTTGCACAACAAATACCATCACCATCTATATCACAAGAAAGGGTACAATCTTCTTTGAGCTTAATAGTTGTTGACGAAGTAAAACTTCCACAAAGGGACGGGACTTCATAAAAAATACTATATGAGCCGTGAGTTGAATTTTGAAAATCAATTTTTCCAGTTGTTGGATTTATGTCAAGGCCAACTGGTAAACTGGAGAATGTGCCCGAGACGGAACCGCTAATAGAGGGCCTAATATCATTGTCATCTGGACAAAACTCAGTCCCGAGAGCATATCCATAATCAAAACTACCAGTGTTGAGAGAGGATATGGTTATAGAAATGGTAGTACTACTCACACATCCAAGTGTAACAAAAGGATAGGTTAGAGTCTCGGGAGTTGTATATGTAATATTATAAATGCGAGGAACTGAATTAGCTGGATTAATAATTCCTGTTATTTGATCAATTGAAAGCCCTGATGGACTGGATGTAAATGAACCACCTAAAGTTATAACTGTTGGTGAGGCTAAAGAAGAATTTTCTGTACAGAATAGATTTGAATTATAACTGAAATTGGAGTTGTCAATAGCCTTTATTTCAATTGTTGATGAGGATGTGTCTTGGCAATCACCTGCTGTAGTATATCCGATTGCATAACTACCAACCGATGATAAGCTAGGAATTATATTTCCTGTGGTTAAATCTATGTTAAGGCCCAATGGACTTACTGTGAATCTTCCTCCAGGCGTTTCTATTATTGGTACAACAGTTGATAGATCGCTTATGCAGTATGATAAAGCCGGATAGTTGAAACCGGGATCGTTTTTAAAATCATTAATTACTAACGTAAAAGATGCTGTTCCTGCACAAATACCTACTGAAGTATATTCTATTGTGTAGGTTGAAACAGCAGATAAATTAGTGTCAATTTCACCCGTAAGAGAGTCAATATCTAATCCTGAGGGACTGGATGTAAATGTTCCGCCAAATATAGAAAGGGTTGGAGTTACTTTTTCTGTGGTTCCTTGACAATAAGCATTAGCCGGATAAGTAAAAGCAGGATTATCTACTGGTTCAATTATCAGTGTAAAAGTAGATGTTGAAGAACAAATACCTGAGGTAGTATGTTCAATGGTATAAGTTCCAACATCAGAACTAGTAGGTGAAAATCCACCAGTTGACATATTTAAATCCAATCCTGTGGGACTAACACTGAATGTCCCTCCTATATAATTTAATGTTGGCGTCACTATTTCAGTGGTAGACTTACAATAAAAATTGATAGGATATGAAAATGTGGCATTATCGGGTGCTTTTATCTCCATTGATAAGGAAGAAGTAGTTGAGCAAATACCATCAGATGTGAATTCGATTGTATAGGTTCCAGCTGTTGAAATGGAAGGTGAAATTGCACCTGTTGTAGCGTTTATAGGTAGCCCTAGTGGACTAGAAGTAAAAATTCCTCCTGACGCAGCTGAAGTTGGTGTTACAGAGCTAAAGTTGGTTTGACAATAAATATTATCAGAATAAGTGAAAGTAGAATCATCCTCATTATTAATAATAATAATAGTTGATGTAACTGATGAGCATAAAACTCCAATGGTGTATTCCAGAGTATATGTTCCTGTACTAGATATCGCTGGATTTATTGCTCCGCTAGATGCATTAAAAATTAGCCCAGCTGGACTGGAACTAAAAGTTCCCCCAATTGTACTTATAGTAGGAGTAATTGTGCTAGAGAAACTTTTACAAAAAGAATTTTGAGAGTAATTGAACGTTGGGTCACCTGCAGGGTAAACCTCAAACATAACACTTGTTGCTCCCGGGCATGATCCTGGAGTTGTATAAACAATCGTATAGGTTCCAGTACTAGAACCAAAGGGAGTTACAATTCCGCTAGTTGAATTCAAATTTAATCCCGAGGGGGAAGAAGTAAAATTCCCTCCCGCTATATTTAAAGTTGGATTAAAATTTAAAGAAGGATTTGCATTTTCACAACCAGTATAACTGGAATATGAAAGTGAGGGCACATCTGGTGCATCTATTTGAATAGATCGAGTTGAAGTTGAAGAACAGTCTCCTGCTGTACTATACTCAACAACATAAGTTCCAGGTGATGAGGAGTCAATGTTTATTCTACCTGCTGAATTGCTGTCCAGACCTGCAGGATTTGAAGTAAATGTTCCAGTATTAGTTACTACAGGATTTATGGAAACGGAACTGCCCTGACAATAATAATTACTGGGATAGCTGAAACTCGCATCTGCTAAAAAATCTGTAATTGCTAGAGTAAAAGTAGATGATAAAGAACACGCACCAGAGATAGCATATTCAACTGTATATGTGTTTACAGACGATGCGGTTGGCGAAATCACTCCTGTTGTAGAATTAATCGCCAAACCAGCCGGAGAAGCACTGAAAACACCTCCTGCATCTCCAGTAATTGTAGGGGTAATTTCTGAAAGAGTAGACTGACAATAATTATTTAAAGGATAACTAAACCCAGCATCTGGATCTTCAATGGTAATTGTATTGGAAGAAGTGTGAACTTGTCCACTTAAAGGCTCTGTCCAAGTGGCGGTAATTTCATATGTACCAGAAACGGAAGCTGAAACATCGATGATCCCAGTAGCTGGATCAATATCAAGTCCATCTGGGGGACTGGAAGCATTTGCAGGGGCTGCTGAGAAAGAACCTTTGTATCGAAGAGCAAACATATCATATTCATATTCAATTTCAGATTGAGTTAATTCATGTGCAAAAATTCTTATTGGACCAAATTCTCCTACAAATTTCCCAAAATCATTTACAACACCTTGATTTGTTTGATTTCTGCCAAAAATCATATCCCCCAAAGTGTCTAAAGTTCCAGAAGGAGTTCCGGTATCAATAGAATTTATAACTCCATCAATATATAGTTTGACAATTCCTCCTCCTCCAGGGTTTCCCGATTCATCTCTAGTAAATACCAAGTGATGCCAATTATTGTTTGTCATCGAATTCATATTGGTTACCTGACTGGTTGTTCCCGAAACAATTTTCCAGCGAAGATTGCCTGAAGGAGAAATAGTGGAAAGCCATATTTTTTCATTTCCCCCAACCATATAGTCAAAGATAAATGTCGTATTGGACCAAGCGGATTCCTTTACCCACATGGAAACAGAGGATGATTCGAGTGGAAAATGTTCCTGACCCACCCCGTCACTATCTACAATGTAATTATCCTTGGAAGCTCCGGGAAGAAATTCCCATGAATATCCGGTTTTGTGAACTATTCCATTATTATCTGTTACTATTTGATAGTTTGGGTGATTATTCGAGTTATCCGCAACAATACCATCTTCCCAATGAGTAAAGCCTGAGTTATTAGTTAAATTAACTATTGTTTGACCATTTGGAGCATTCCCTATATTGGGATAACTTACTGGATTCCCCGGATCTAGGTATATTCTAGGAACTGTAGCATGAGAGTTTGTCGGTATTATTGTAGGGGTAAGCGTTCCACCAGTACTTCTACAAATTGGACTAGATGCATAGCTTAGTTGATACCCTGGATCATTTACAGAGCGAACAGTAATTGATGTCGTGTAACTTTTACAGGCGCCCGTAGAATAGGTTATATCATATACTCCAGCTAGAGAGTTCGATGGGTCAATCTCACCAGTAATGGGATCAATATCTAAAAAATCGGCTTTACCAGGACCCCATTGATTATTTCTATGAAAAAGTCCTGAAGTTATTGTAGTGGTAAAAGTTCCACCAGAACTCACAATAGTAGGAGTTATTGACTCGCTATCTTGAGCAATTGTTAAAAGTTCAAAATCAATTGATGGGTCGCAGGGTTCCCCCCATCTAGGTAGAAAAAGTGGTTTTGAATTTATAGGGGAACTAGCGCTAAAGGATGATCTACTAGGGTTGTGAACAACGCACCAGCAGTTGAGATCTTGATCAAATAAAGTTGCAGCTGCAAACATATTATTCATCGTAGTGATTGATGTTACATCCCATCCACCCAAAGGGTGATTAAAATTTGTGGCACCATTGAAAAGGTTATTTGCATTTGTAACATTACTTACATCCCAGCCACTGATATTGCCATTAAATGCGGGTGCACTTGCAAAAGTAGATTCAATAGTTATAACATTTAAAGTGTTCCAATTCATAATAGTTGATGAAAAGCCATTTGCAAGCCCATTATTAAAAATGGTTGCTCCATTAAACATTCCTTGAAGAGAAGTTGCGCTAGAAGTATTCCAATTAGAGAGATCTTGATTAAAAACAGATGCATTAAAAAACATTCTGTTCATTCTAGTAACATTACTTACATTCCATCCACTTATATTACCATTAAAATTGGTTGCATTTTCAAACATATTATCCATTCTAGTTACACTAGAAGTATCCCACTGAAACGTATCGGATACACCAGAGGATTTGGCGTTGTTAAAGACAGTATTTTGAAATGTCTCTCGCATATTTATAACACTACTTGTATCCCAGTTTGAGAGATCTTGATTAAAAATATTATTATTTTTGAAAGTTCCACCCATGTAAATAACGCTAGAAGTATTCCATCCATTTAAATTTTGATTAAAACTATCAGCATTATAAAATGTGTTATTCAGATTTTCAACATTAGAAACATTCCAACTATTTAGAGGTTGATTAAAAGTTAAAGCGTTTTTAAACATTCCAGACATATCTCTTAGACTTGTTGTAACCCATCCAGAAATATCTATATTAAATACTCTAGCGTCATTAAACATTTCATGCATATATTCAACATTACTAACGTCCCAGGAGGTACCATCTAAGGCACTGCCATTATTGTTAAAAGCTCTTGCTCCGTTAAACATATCCGACATATTTTTGACACTACTAGTATCCCAATCAGATAGATCTTGATTAAAAACCAATGCATTATTAAATGTACCTCGCATTTGTATAACACTACTAGTATCCCAACCAGATAAATCTTGATTAAATGTTCTCGCTGCAAAAGTAAAATTCAAATTTATTACATCTTCAATATCCCAACTGCCAATTGCTTGGTTGAAGTTATTTGCACCATAAAACATAGATTGCATATCTATCAAACTAGAAGTAATCCAACTAGAAATGTTTCCATTAAAATTAGTTGCTCCTTGAAACATCTGAGACATATCCCTAACATTAGAAACAATCCAACTATTTAGATCTTGATTAAAAACGGATGCCTGAAAAAACATCTGAGGCATTTTTAAAACACTACTAACGTCCCAGCCATTTAGAGGTTGATTAAATACTGAAGCACCTCTAAACAAAAACTGCATATATTTAACATTACTAACGTCCCAGCCGTTTAGAGGTTTGTCAAATGCTGAAGCATCTCTAAACATATTTGACATAGAAATAACATTACCAACATTCCAGGTCCCTATAGGTCGGTTAAATGATGTTGCATTTCTAAACATCCCATCCATAATAGTTACACTACTAACGACCCAGGTACTAATCGAGTCACTACCACCATTGTTAAAAGCTACAGCTCCATAAAAAGTTTGTTGCATATTAAGTACATTTCTAACATCCCAATAGGATAGATCTTGATTAAATGCACTCGCTCCTCTAAACATATCCTCCATAGTAGTGACACTTGAAGTATCCCAAGAACTAATATCTTGATTAAATGTAGCTTGATTTAAAAATAAAGAAGACATGTCTGTAACAATAGTAGTAACTACTCTATTCCAATCGGTATCAGTAATATTTTTTGCAGCTAAAGATGAATCATCATGAATAGTATATGTATCCGAACCTATAGCACCAGTATTTCCTGCAGTACAGCCTGAAGTACACTCTACTATACCAGTTAAAGTGAGACTAAAAGTGGCGGAACCTTGAGCGAATGATAAGAATCCACAAAAGAATAATACAACCAAAATCATTGCATTATTATTTTTAGAAGCCATCGTATAATCTCTATTGTACTGGTAATATTTCATCAGACGTATTAATTATTTTATAGATGTGATGATTCAAATAAAATTTAGTTTAAGAGTACTGTTAACTGGAGTTGCTAAGAATAGCATCACAAATTTGATCATTAGATGACTGGAAAAAGGTTAAACCCGCCGTAATTAGCAGTAAGAAATTAATATAGTACTTAATTTAAGACGGAAATATACACGGACTATTTTCAGAAGATTGCAAAAAGATTAACTTTGTATAATAACAGTAGTAAGAAATTAATATATTACTTGATCCAAGATGGAAATATACCCAGCCTACTTGATGTTTTTTGTCCTTACACTCATAGTTTTTAGGTTACAAAGAAGCATTACTAATGAAAATAAATATCATTTAAGATATCTTGTTTATCATTTTATATTTCAGACTATATCAGTAATAAACATTTCTTTATATTTAAGTTTTGACCTTAAAATCCCTCTTTTAATTGTTGTTATAGCAAGAGTTTTTGTTTACATTTTTTTCTTTTTTTTCTTAAAATCTATTTTTAAAAATGAAAAGACTAAGCTTAAATTTAACAACGTTTTCCCCATCTTAATATTAATTTTAACCTATAGCCTCAACGCATCTGGAATAAGATTATTCTCTTTTGTGGATAAGATGATTAGTCAAGAAAATATAATGGGATTCAATAGTATAGATTTTATTGGTATGGATGATTTTTTTGTGGTTTTTTGCATCAATATTCTTCTTTACACGTATTTAATTTTTAACAAAGCTTTTCAAATATCAAAATGTGAGTTTCTGTCAGACAAAAACAAAAAAAAGATATTTAATTTGCTGAAATATTATTTTTCAATATTTACAATTTTAGCTTTTTCTACCCTATTTGTTCTTGGATTATTTTTATTAAATATTAAGTTGCCTAATATTCTTGTTATGATCAAGTTATTGGGAATATTAATCGTAATGGTTTTGATTATAAAACCTCAAATATTAACAGGAATTATCCACATCAAAAATTCAGACAAATTAGATCAAAGCCTAAAGATTTTATATGACAAGATTGAATCTTTATTTACAGAAAGTAATCACTTTCTTAATTCTAAATACACATCGGCTAGTATTACTACAGAAACTGGAATAAGAAGTGAATTGGTTAGAAAAAGCATAAAATTATATTCAGATATGAGCGTACCAATGTATATTAATTCATACCGAATAAATCATGCAGTTAAATCCATAGATGAAGGTTACTTAAAAAATTATTCTATGGAGGCGCTTGCAGAAAGTGTTGGATTTAGATCACAAGAAAATTTTAACAGAGTCTTCAAAATGTTAAAATACTGTACGCCATCTGAATACCTTAATTCTAAAAAGTAAAAGTTTAAAATATTATTCTTAGTTGCTGCATTTATACATAATAAAGAATACATAAGAGGAGGCTTTCGGAAGAAGGTCTTTTAATCCAGTTAATTGATTCATTTCTTGTAGCGCATTTGAGAAAAATTTGCAGATTTCCAATAAAAAAATATGACTACAAATAGAGAAATTAAGTTCAAGGTCAAGGTCAATGTGTAACATAAACTAAAATTCCCTAAAGTTGGATCGAGGAAATCACTTAGTATTCCAAAACAACTCAGATTTGTTTTATTATATTGCTATGTA
>ENA-ORDA01002383-ORDA01002383.1-marine-metagenome-genome-assembly--contig:-NODE-2383-length-14337-cov-3.539481_pt1 | contig 14337 bp, 7 predicted proteins | sample MGYA00237778_ERZ508506 | MGnify/ENA primary metagenome ERZ508506 (study PRJEB26177, sample SAMN06267891) | marine metagenome | isolation source: Monterey Bay, California, USA | place: Pacific...
TTCATGTTCACAAATATGCGCAATCCCTTACTTTTGAAACAGATGAATTTTTCCAGTAGAAAAATAGAACAAGCCGTAGAGGAAATCTCTCGGTTGCCAGGTATAGGTAAGAAAACTGCCTTGCGGTTAGCTTTGCATTTGTTACGTCGACCGGAAGGTCAAACGGATGCTTTAGCAGCCGCTTTAGTCGATTTACGCCAAAACACGACGTTTTGTGGAACGTGTCATACGCTCTCAGATACAGAAACCTGCAGCATTTGTGCCTCGCCAAAGCGCGATTCTAGTATTGTGTGCGTTGTAGAAGATGTGCGCGATGTTATGGCCATAGAGAATACAGGCGGTTACCAAGGGACTTACCATGTTTTGGGCGGATTAATCTCCCCTATGGACGGTGTTGGACCGGGCGACTTAACCATTGATCATCTAATTCATAAGTTGCAAAGCGGGGTCATTGAAGAATTGGTTTTCGCTTTGAATACAACCATGGAAGGCGATACGACCAATTTTTACCTCTACCGCAAAGTAAAAGACTTCAATATTAAGTTCACGACCATTGCGCGCGGCATTGCGGTCGGTGATGAATTGGAATTTGCCGATGAAGTTACGCTAGGCCGCAGTATTCAACAGCGCATTCCATACGAACAAAGCCTCCCGAAATAGTGGATCTTAGCATCGTCATAGTCAACTTCAACGTCAAAGAATTTCTGACGCAATGTTTGGAGAGCATCTACAGAAGCCAGACCAACTACCAGTATGAGGTGGTGGTTGTCGATAATGCCAGTGCAGATAGTGGTCAAGCGCTCATTATGAAGGCTTTTCCAGCGGTGCGGTGGATCCAAAACACAGAGAATGTCGGCTTTGGACGGGCTAATAATCAAGGATTTGAGGCGGCGAAAGGAGAATACACCCTGATTCTCAACCCCGATACTGTATTGCAAGAAGATACGCTGGAGGTTTGTATCAGTTACCTAAAATCGCACCCAGAAGTGGGCGGCTTAGGCGTTAAGGGCATTGATGGCGCGGGCCAATTCCTTCCCGAAAGTAAACGCGGTTTACCTACGCCGTTGACCGCCTTGTGGAAGATCACCGGATTGTCGAGGATGTTCCCAAAATCGGCTTTTTTTGCGCGCTACCACATGGGGCACTTAGATCCGGATGCCAACCACAAAGTGGACATTTTAGTAGGATGCTTTATGATGGTGCCCACGGCACTATTGCGCAAAGTTGGCGGGTTTGACCCGCGTTATTTTATGTACGGTGAAGACATTGACCTGAGCTATGAATTGCTGAAATCGGGCCATGAAAACCACTACATCAGTGATTCTCAAATCATACATTATAAAGGAGAAAGCACGAAACGCGGCAGTTTGAACTACGTTCGAATGTTTTACCAAGCCATGGTCATCTTCGCAAAGAAACAATTCAGCGGTTCCTCTGCCCTGGCCTACACCCTACTCATTTATTTGGGCATCTACCTTCGGGCGGGATTGGCCTTGTTGGCCCGGTTAGCAAAAAGCGCCGTGACACCCGTTATTGACGCCTTCCTTTTGGCGCTGACATTGGACCAATTAAAAACCTATTGGGAGCACAACCACCGCTTTATCAACGGAGGCTCTTATCCAGATACTTACACCTACTACATTCAAGGATCCTACATCCTCTTTTGGCTTCTGGCACTGGGTTTGAGCGGGGTCTACACTAAAAATGCTCGACCAGCAGTCATTGCACGCACTATGGCGGTTGCCACGCTAGTTATTGGTTTCTGTTACGGATTACTGCCCGAGGCGCTTCGCTTCTCGCGTGCACTCCTAATTTTGGGAGGATTGAGCGGCATCACCGTTCTGATATCCTGGCGCTCCGTGATCGGATTCCTCACTGGAAAACACCTTTTCACACGTCCTATTCAACGTCCAAGAATGCTCTATTTAGGGTCCGATTCTGGAAAGCAAAAACTTCAAAAATTACTGGCTGAAAATGGCATTGTTCCAGCGTTTTTCTTGCAAGATCAGGTGGCAACAAATGCTACCGTTGATTTGGAAGAAGTGGCGGCAAAAATTCGGCTCTACAGCATCAATGAATGTATTATTGATTCGACCGCTTGGCCTACCTCTACACTGATGAAAATCACGGCTGAATTGGGCACTCAAACGAATATTAAATCCCTAATCACACAAGGGCCGTACATCGTTGGTTCGAACAGTAGTTTGAACCAAGGCGAGGCCTACGGTTTGGGCCGATTCAATGTTGCAAATGCAAATTACCGCCGCCAAAAACGCCTTCTCGACCTTGTTCTTACCTTTCTTCTTTTCGCTACCTTACCTATCACTGGGGCCTTAGCAGTGCTCTTCGGGCGTACCAAGGGCGTGGCGCTTTGGATTGCGAAATCAGGCAAATTACTTACCGGGCAGGCAACGTTGATTGGCTATTCAACCGATGCTGCAGAAAGAAATCAACTCCCAAAACTGGCTTCTCCAATTTTTGATATTGCAAATGGAATCCCAAAAGTTTTAAACGTTTCGCAAAGCGAATCTGCACTTGTTACCAACTACGCAAAAGAAGCTGAATTAAAGTCCGATTTGCACCAACTCTGGCAACTGAGCAAATTCTAATACAATAACGATAGTGGGATATTTTGCCGTAAATTCGAGGACCGAAAAACCCGAATTCAATGGCTCAGTTTGAATTAATCCTGCCCAAAATGGGCGAATCAGTTGCGGAAGCTACCGTGACGAATTGGTTGAAAAACGTTGGTGATGTGATCGATGCTGAAGAAAGCGTTGTCGAAGTAGCCACCGATAAAGTGGACAGTGGTCCCCTCGCCTGTAAGCGGAACCCTAGTAAAAATCCTGGTAGATGTCAATGGTGTTGCCGAAGTCGGTAGTCCCATCGCTATTATAGAAGTGGAAGGCGAAGGCAGCGGCACAACCGCGTCTGCTGCGCCAGAAGTTGCCCCTGAACCAGCCGTGGCAGTAGCAGAAATTGAAGCCCAAGTAGCTGCAGCCGCCGCTACGGTAAGTGCGCCTGTACCCTCTGGACCTATTGCTAAAAATTCAAATGGAAGATTCTATTCGCCGTTGGTTCGCTCCATGGCGAAAGAAGAAGGTATTGGACAAGCAGAATTGGACCAAATTTCTGGAAGCGGCAAAGAAGGTCGCGTAACGAAAAAAGACATCGTTGCCTACCTCGAAGCTGGACGCAAAGCAATGGCTCCTGTAGCTGCTAGTCAAACACCTGCAACGAGCCCAGCACCAGCGGCACCCGTTAGCGCTGCACCTGCTGTTGCACCTAAACCTTCAGCTCCGGCGATGAAGATTGGTGAAGGAGATGAAATTATAGAAATGGACCGCATGAGAAAACTCATTGCGGACCATATGGTAAACTCTGTACATACTTCCCCGCACGTTACCAGCTTTGTAGAAGCGGATATGACGAAAGTCGTTCTTTGGCGTAACCGCATGAAAAATGAATTCCAGAAAAAGCACGGTGAAAAAATCACATTTACACCGATCATCATGGAGGCCATTGTGAAAGCCATTCAAGATTTCCCAATGATCAACATAAGTATTGAAGGAAATAACATTATCAAGCACGGAAGAATCAATGTAGGAATGGCCGCGGCGCTTCCCTCGGGGAATTTAATTGTTCCTGTGGTTAAAAACGCAGATCAACTAAGTCTTCTCGGGTTAACGAAAGCTGTAAATGATCTTGCTAACCGCGCACGCAACAACCAACTTAAACCCGATGAAATTAGCGGAGGCACCTACACTTTGACGAATGTTGGAACGTTCGGTAATGTAATGGGCACGCCCATCATCAACCAACCCCAAGTAGCCATTATGGCTGCCGGTGCTATTGTTAAAAAGCCCGCTGTTGTTGAAACGCCAGAAGGCGATGTCATTGCTGTTCGTCACAAAATGTTCCTAAGTCATAGTTACGACCACCGCGCAGTGGATGGTGCCTTAGGAGGTATGTTCGTGAAACGCGTTGCCGAATATTTGGAATCATGGGATTTAAATCGGGAGATTTAATTCCAAAATTTATAACTTTATAAAGCCGCCCTTAGGGGTGGCTTTTTTTTGAATCTAATCATAGTCTAATGAAATTGAATCTTTCCCGTCCCATTTGCTTTTTCGACCTAGAAACTACAGGGGTTAATGTCACCAGCGACCGCATCGTAGAAATTTGTGTCCATAAAATCCATACTGACGGTACGGAAGAAACACATACTTGGCGAGTGAATCCCACGGTACCTATACCCAACGGCTCCTCTCTAGTTCATGGAATTTATGATCAAGACGTGGCTAACGAACCAACCTTCAAAGAATTGGCCAGTACCGTTTACCAACTCATCAGTGATAGTGATCTCGCGGGGTACAACAGCAATAAATTTGACATCCCTTTATTGGCGGAAGAATTTTTGCGTGCGGATATTGATTTTGAAATGGGTAAGCGCAAAGCGGTAGACGTACAAAATATATTCCACCGTATGGAACAGCGCACTCTGAGTGCTGCGTATAAATTCTATTGCGGTAAAAATCTAGATGGAGCACATACGGCTGAAGCAGATGTTTTAGCTACTTATGAGGTATTAAAAGCTCAGATTGAACGCTATGAAGAGCTGGAAAATGACATGAACTTTCTATCCGATTTTTCGAACCGTCAACGCGTTGCAGATTTCGCAGGGTTTATAGCGTTTAACGACGATGATGAGGAAATTTTCACTTTTGGCAAATACCGTGGTATGACAGTGAAATCGGTACTTCAAGAAAATCCAGGGTATTTTAGTTGGATTCAGAATGCAGATTTCCCATTGTACACAAAAAAGGTACTGACTGCAATTCGTCTTAAAAATTTCAACAAATAGAAAAATCGGCGGCGATGAAAATTATTTGTATCGGCAGGAATTACGCTCAACATGCAAAAGAACTCAATAATCCTATCCCGGAGGAACCCGTAGTTTTTCTCAAACCGGATACCGCCATATTGCTAAAAAAGCATCCGTTCTTCATCCCGGAACACAGTAATGATGTACACCATGAGATTGAAGTCGTCGTTAAAATCAACAGATTAGGCAAACACATTGAGCCCCGTTTCGCTCATAAGTACTATGATGAAATAGCCTTGGGCATCGATTTCACAGCACGTGACGTACAAACCCGGTGCAAAGAAAACGGGTTGCCTTGGGAAAAAGCCAAAGCCTTTGATGGATCGGCCGCAGTTTCACGTTTTTTTTCATTAGATAAAGTAGGGAAATACATTCAGGATATTAATTTCCACCTTGATATCAATGGCAAAACCGTTCAGGAAGGGAAGACATCGAACATGTTATTCCCTGTTGATGAGCTCATTAGTCATGTTTCAAAATATTTTACGCTAAAAACCGGTGACTTAATTTTCACAGGTACTCCTTCGGGAGTTGGACGGGTAGAAAGGGGAGATTTATTGGAACTTTTTTTGGAAAAAGAACGCATTTTCTACTTCAACGTCAAATAGCTTCTAAGCATTCATTCGTTCATTGGCACATTAAAGTGCCACTTTTGTTGACTTTCAGGTCGGGCGCATTCCCATTTTTATATATTTGTAACTACCCTGAAAATACGTTAACACAAACGCGTTAAAATGAAGAAAAGCTTACTAGCTGTACTCCTTATTGCCCTCGCTTCCCCAGCGGCCTTTGGACAATTTGCACCGCCAATTGATACCGTTTACACGGAAAATTTCGATGGAACCCTAGGCGCCGACTCTGTTGCTGCCAACTACAACACGGATTCTACCAACGCCACGCGCTCTTGGAACGACACGTCGTACATCAAGACTACGGGTAATGCATCCTTCCATACGCAGATTTATGCGAATGATTCCATCATTTTTGAAACAGATGCGTTTACCACAGTAACGTACACTAATGTGAGGTTGACGTTCGACCACATTTGTAAAATTCGCTACATTCAAAAAGCCTTTATTCAGATGTCGCGCGACAACGGCGCCACATGGGTGAACCTTACCAGTACTCACTATCAAGGCGGAAGTCCACAGTTCAGCTCTCAAGGTTGGTTTAACGAATTGTCATACCCTTCACAGCTTTTAACGCCTTACTGGTATGGCCCGACCATCGGTAATTCAAATACCGGTACGGATGTTACTCCAAATACCGCTTCAGATTGGTGGGCTCGTGAAATATTTGACCTGAGCAGCTATTTAGGGGACTATGACAACGCAAACTCACAATACGGTTATGCGAATTGTAAGCTGCGTTTTATCATGTCGAATAAAACAGGTACGCCTTCGCCTGCCTCACTACAGGGCTGGTTTGTAGACAACATTATGGTAGAAGGTGCCCCTTGTGAATTAGAGCCACCAACTATGGACTGGGTCAATGTAAGCGTTCCCGCCAAACCTATTGGAGCACGGTACATGCCTACGCAAGCCGTTCGTGTTAAAGGAAAAGATAATGTTGGAGTCGATAGTATGCGAATCTACATGCGTCGCTATGACTATTCTGCGGGATCTTGGGGTACTTGGTCAGATTCTTTGATGAGTTCTTCATTCTCAGCCAGCTGTCCAGATTCTTCGCAATACACCTACACCTTTGGCAATATTGATATACACGATACTATCGAGTGGTATGTGCGTATTTTTGACTGTGCCTGTCCTAATGTGGTTAGAGATCCCTTAGAATCTGCTTCCATTTTCGCTTACAGATTCTGGAGAGATGCTGGTCTGCCACCCATTTGTGGTACTACGACACAAAACTCATTCCCTTACTCAACTACACTTCCCGTTGATCAAGACTTTGAGAACAACGTCTACTGGGTAGCGGGTTCGGGAACCGGTGCTACAGGCGTGAGCCACCGTGGTAACTTCCCCGATCAAAATCCGCCTTATGGTCAAAACTATAAGGTAATACCCAACGAAAACACAATAGGTTTCGCTTGGTCCATCCGCACAGGGAGCACGGCAACAAACCTTACGGGTCCAGATGGGGATGCTTCACCGAACGGTGGAGGAAAATACATTTACACAGAAGCAGAGCAAGGATCTTCAAATGATAAAGCGCATTTCATTACGCCTTGTTTGGACTTAAGAAGCTACAACTGTGCTATTCTTGAATTTGACTACCATATGTATGGTGCACATGTCGACTTTTTAGCGATTACCGCAGATACTGGATTCAATACTTCTGCTTACACCGGATTGGCGCGTATAGATGGTGAACAACAATCTAAATCCAGCGACCCGTTCAAAACGTTTACTGTTGCCTTGAATGATATTACAGGTGACTATGCGCGCATTCGTTTCTCAGTCAATAGAGGAAACTCATTGAAAGGTGACGTAGCGATCGATAATATTCGCATTTACGAACCGCCAGCCTACGAGGTAGCGCTACGTGATGTTTTCAATCCTGAAAACGGTTACTGTTCGTATTCGAATAACGAAACCATTGATTTATGGATTCAAAACAACGGCTGTACGAGTCTAGATAGTGTTCCTGTGACTTGGGAATTTGACTACACCAACACCGCAGGTACAACAACAAATCAAACAAATACGGAATACATCACCCATAAAACTCTAGAAACTGGTGACTCTACCTTCTACACCTTCGCTACAGGACCGAACTTAAGCGGTTACGGTATCTATGATATTTGGGTATACACACAACAGCCTGGTGATACCGTTGGTACAAACGATACCATTGGCCCTATCAGAATTGTACACGAAGAACCGTATTCTACCTTCCCTTACGTTCTTAACTTCGATGACGCAGCAACTACTTCAGGAAATAATACAGCTGCTAACCCAGGGAGTTTCCCAAATAACGTTTGGACTCCTGTACCTGCAAGTAATAGTGGTGAATATGCCTTTATGGTTGGTGACGAATGGACACCAACCGTTGGATCCGGCCCAATCTCAGATAAAAGCGGACAAGGAAATTATCTCGTAGTTGAAGGTAATTACGGTGTATCGCCAGCTTCAGCCACCCTGGTTTCAAAGTGTTTGGACCTTACCAACATGACAAAACCTGTGCTTCAGTTCCGTCACCACATGTACGGCGCCGATATCGGTGCGATACGTGTGCAATGGATCAAAGACGGCGATAACTTCTGGACGAATCCAATGACACCCTATACCACTACACTCACTGATGAGAAAGATAACTGGTCTTTCTATGAGGTTGATTTAAGTGGACAAGCCGGAAACTTGATTAAGCTGCGTTTCATAGCACAGAAATCAGGGTTTGGCGTTGCCGCTGATATTGCCTTTGATGATATTGTCATTGTAGACAAAGCAAATGTTGATGTGGGTGTGGACGCGATTACTAACCCAGCAGCACGTATTAATCTTGTTGGTGGCCCTGCCCAATTAAAAGCAGGGTTCAAAATCAGAAACTTTGGTAAGAATGCACAAACGAATGTGCCCATTACTTATACCGTCACTCCAACTTGTGGTTCTAATGCCGGTGTAAGCACAACGTATACATTTACGCACAGTGCATCTATTCCAGCAGGCGGAAATATCACGGTAACTGACAATACGAATACCGTTGCTTGGCCCACCGGAACTTTTGAAGTGTATGCCTACACTGGAAAAGCAAACGATAACAATTCATGGAACGATTCTGCTTATGTCAAAACTGCAGGATGGCCTGAAGTATACATTCAATCAGGCTTCGTAGAGGATTTTGAAAGCTGTAACGATGGTGATTCATCGGGCTTCTTTGTATCTGGAGCATTGAACCTATGGAAAGTTGATCAAATCAGCGCCTTAGGAGGTAATAACGGAATGAGTACCCGCCCTAACCAAAACGTGCCAGGCGGCCTCGAAGAGTTCTTGTATTTCCCAAGATTTATTGGTTTCGATACCATCGCAGGTGCCGAATTACGTTTGGTACATGACGTGGATTTAGGTGCAGGTGATGTTGCACTCATCGAATTCCAAGGAGGCGGTACATGGAATACCCTAGGCTTCTGGGATCCACAAAATGTAGTAAGTACCAACTGGTACAATACAGGTACGTCAAGTGTTGGAGATGCTTGGGCAGGTGCACAAGGACAAATGAGTTCTTCGTGGCCATTATCTACTTGGAATTTCTCTGCAGCGCCGTTAATTCTTCGCGCTCGTATGAAATCTGGAACGGGCAATAGTGACGGTTGGAATTTGGATAAGGTAGAAGTATACATTCCACCACAAAATAGCGCCGCTCCTATCGACGTTACGACGGTGGAATACCTACCCGTACCTGATCAAAACAATCACCTGAAAACCCTCATTAAAAATACGGGTGCGAAGGTATTAGATAGCTGTCTTGTTGAATACAGTACGGATGGAGGAACGACATGGTCTAACCCGGAGCAGGTTGTTTTCAATCCGCCATTGGTTCCAAGAAAAACAGCTTGGTACGAATTCTCTCAAGATTGGGTGAACCCAACTAGTGGGCTATATAATGTCTGTATTCGCACATCACGCCCAGACAGCAAGCCTGATAATGACCCAAGTGACGATCAAATTTGTGCAGATATCACTGTATTGGATAAAATAGTCATGTCGGTGGATAGCTCGTACTGTAATGACTTCGATGATCCTTCATTGACGCCGTGGTTGACATTGAATGCATTCGTGAAAGACGGACTTACTGCATGGGAAAAAGGAACGCCTGCAGTTGCACCTCTAGTCAGTGCGAACAGTGGGTCTAATGCATGGATGACCGATTTGGACTCTAATTACAAAAAACGTGATTCCTCTGCCCTTTACACGCCTGTATTCCGTCTAGATTCGGGCCAGACGTATACCTATGAATTCATGCACGCCTTCTCTACAGAGATTTACCATGACGGCGGTACAGTAGATGTAACTTTTGACGGAGGTATTACATGGCATACCGTGGGGACTAATCTGTACGGTGCCACATGGTTCAATACCAGTTTTGTGACCTCACTAGATGTTTTCAAACCTGGCTGGACTGGATTGAGCAACGGGTGGCAGCAAGCTAAACTTAACCTTGCCGTGGATACAGCCCGGAACGCCATCTTTAGATTCCGCTTTGGATCAGATGAAACCATTAACAAAGCCGGTTGGGCCATTGATGATTTCTGTTTCTACAAGACCAGCGATGACACAAAAATATTCGTCATTGGTCAAGAAGAATTGGAACACAATATAGGCGTAGGAAATATACATCCGAACCCTACCTCAGGTGTTGCCCAGTTGCCTATCAGCTTCCAGAGTGATGCGGACGTATTTATTACTGTACGTAACACTCAAGGTCAAGTGCTTCACCAACGTACTGCGCACGGAACCTCGGGCATCCAGACGTTCACCATTGAAACTTCATCGTGGGCTGCAGGTATGTATTTAGTTGAGACCGTAACACCTTTAGGAACGGATGTTCAACGATTGATTGTAGAATAATACTAGAATAAACTCTTTTTTTTCACCCTCGCACTTCTTTCGAGAATGCGGGGGTGTTTTTTTTACCGCCCGTTTGTCACATAAAGCACTGATTATGAGACAATATTTCATGTTATTAGCGTAATCCTAGACGAATTGTCACCACAAAACGGTAAACCACTCATTGGAACGCCTTTTGAAAAGTAGTATACGAAATACCCAAGCCTTATGAATATCGAAAAATTTACAACGAAGAGTCAAAGCGTAATTGCCAAGGCCCAATTCTTGGCCACGGATAAAAAACATTCACAAGTTGAAGGAGTACACCTTTTATTGAGTCTGCTTGAAGAAGACAATAGTGTCCTCCCCTATGTGGCTCAGCAAGGTGAAATAGCTTTAGATCGTTTAAAAACTGCATTGAAGGCAGCATACCACGGTTTACCAACGCAGCCCACCTCAGGTGAAACCTATATGGGTCGTGACGCTGCGTTTATTTTACAAAAAGCGGTGCAAGTTGCAGAAGGCATGAAAGACGAATACGTTGCCACAGAACATTTGCTTTTGGGACTTCTTGAAGACAAAGGAAATGCAGGAAAGATGCTCGAAGATGCCGGCTTTAATAAGAAATTGGTGCAAACTGCTGTCGAAAGTTTGCGAAGAGGACGTTCTGCAAGCAGTTCTGGCGCTGAAAATACTTACAATAGCCTGGATAAATACGCGAAGAACCTCAATAAAATGGCTGAAGAAGGAAAATTGGACCCTGTCATTGGCCGAGGTGATGAAATACGTCGCGTCTTGCAAATTCTGTCGCGTAGGACAAAGAACAACCCTATCCTCGTTGGAGAACCGGGTGTGGGTAAAACGGCTATTGCTGAAGGTTTAGCGCAGCGCATTTTAAATGGCGATGCACCGGAAAACCTGAAGGATAAAACGGTCTACAGCCTAGATATGGGCGCACTCATTGCGGGTGCGAAGTACAAGGGCGAATTTGAGGAACGTTTAAAAGCTGTGATCAAAGAGGTCACCCAAAGTGCCGGTAACATCTTACTGTTCATCGATGAAATTCATACACTCGTTGGTGCAGGTAAGGGCGAAGGTGCTATGGATGCGGCAAATATTTTAAAGCCCGCGCTAGCGCGCGGGGAGCTTCGTGCTATCGGCGCCACCACCCTAGATGAATTCCAAAAGTATTTTGAAAAGGATAAAGCGCTGGAACGGCGTTTTCAAAAGGTACTCGTCGAAGAACCGGATCAAGAAAGTAGCATTAGCATATTGCGTGGGATCAAAGAAAAATACGAGACACACCACAAGGTTCGCATTAAGGACGAGGCTGTGATCAGTGCCGTTGAATTGAGCACGCGTTACATCAGCGACCGATTCTTACCGGACAAAGCCATTGATTTAATGGACGAAGCAGCGGCAAAGATTCGAATGGAGATTAATTCGAAGCCGGAAGACTTGGATATTCTAGACCGAAAAATTCTTCAGCTTGAGATTGAACAAGAAGGGATTAAACGGGAGGATGACAAGAAAAAATTGGCCGCTATTAAATCGGAATTAGGTGATTTATACGAACAACGTGATGCGCTTAGTGCCGTTTGGGAAGGCGAAAAAAATAGAGCCGAAAAGATTCAAGAAATCAAGGAACGCTTGGAACAATTGCGCTTGGAAGCTGAAAAAGAAGAGCGCTCCGGGAACTACGGACGGGTGGCAGAGATTCGCTACGGTTTGATGCAAGATGCCGAAAAGGAATTGGAATCGGCTGAAGAAGCCATGGAACGTAGCGAACGAACCATGATCAAAGAAGAGGTCACTGCGGAGGATATTGCTGAAGTTGTGAGTCGTTGGACGGGCATACCGGTGCAGAAAATGCTAGAAAGTGAACGCATGAAACTATTGCGCATGGAAGAGCAGCTGCACAAACGTGTGATTGGTCAAAATGCTGCCATAAAAAGCGTTAGTGATGCCATACGACGCTCTCGCGCAGGCTTGGGAGACCCCAATAAACCCATTGGCAGCTTCTTATTCTTAGGGACTACAGGTGTTGGCAAAACGGAATTGGCGAAGGCATTGGCCCAGTATTTATTCAATGATGAGGGTGCATTGACGCGAATCGACATGAGTGAATACCAGGAGAAGCACAGCGTTAGCAGGCTCATTGGTGCGCCTCCAGGATATGTAGGCTACGACGAAGGCGGTCAACTTACTGAAGCGGTGCGTCGCATGCCCTATAGCGTCGTACTCCTGGATGAGATTGAGAAGGCACATCCTGATATGTTTAACATACTACTTCAGATGCTTGACGACGGTCGTTTAACAGACAATAAAGGCCGTACAGTGAATTTCAAAAATACCCTAGTCATCATGACCAGTAACATAGGTTCTGCCGTCATTAATGAGGCCATGGACCAGTGGGAAGGGGCACACTATGGAGATTTAATGGACCGATTAAAACCAGAACTCCTAGGGATGCTGCAGCAAGTAGTAAGACCCGAATTCTTAAATAGAATAGATGAAGTATCGGTCTTTAGTCCTCTTGATAGGTCCGAAATGAATCGTATTGTGCATTTACAATTGGACCTCGTTAAAGAGCGACTTGCAGAACAAAACATTACCCTTGAAGCCTCCCGCGAGGCGGTGGAATACCTTGGCAAAATTGGATTTGATCCGCAATACGGCGCAAGGCCAGTGAAAAGGGCGATACAAAATGAAGTCCTCAATGCACTTTCACGATCGCTTATTGCTGGTGATGTAAAACCCGATGATGTTATTTTACTGGATGTTTTTGAAGGTACCGTCGTTTTTAGAAACGTAGAATTACCTAGCGCGACCTAAAGCCGATGGAGAAGCATGGAACTAACAAAATGGACCGCCAAGAGGCGGTCCTTTTTGTTAGCGGTAAATTTTGCGGCTGTTGAGCCAATTCGTCCACTTACGCTGATTGACCAGGTGTCCTGAGTAATTGCGCGCATAAGCATGGTAACCCGGCTGATCGGGGTCCGCACACATAAAGATATAATCGTGCTCTGGCGCTTCTAACACGGCTAAAAGTGCGGCCTTTTCAGGAACACAAATGGGTCCGGGCGGTAAGCCTACATTTTTGTAGGTGTTGTATGGAGAGTCGATGGTTAAATCTTTGCGTAAAACACGTTGGACGACTGCGTCAGGCTTCTCTTGTTGTATGGCATAGATTACGGTGGGATCCGCTTGCAACTTCATTCCTGTAGCTAATCGGTTCAAATACAAGCGTGCTACTTTTGGACGATCGTCGGCTTTACTACTTTCTTTCATGACGATGGAAGCTAATGTACTCACCTCCCCTGGTGTTAAGCCCAATTCTTTCGCCTGCCTAATGCGTGAAGGTGTCCAGAAAGAAATGGTATTCTGATAGAGCTTATTAGCGACAGTCTCTGCACTAGCATTCCAATAAAACTCATAGGTGTCGGGTAAAAAGGCACCTTGTTTTAAAGGGCCCTCCCATCCTTCCATCGGTGCTTGTAATGCAGCATACAAAGAGGCCGTATCGGTGAGCAGCTGAGGACTTAGTTGGTCCGCGAGATCATGAAGATCCTTCGCACTGTTGAAACTTACTTTCACCGGCGTTTGCAGTCCCGCTTTCAACATATTCACAATTCCATTGCTACTCATGCCCTCTTCAATGAAGTAATGTCCTGTTTTCAAGGTATCTAACCCTTTCTTCTTGCCGATCAGATAAAATCCTTCCGGCTGCAGCAATAAGCCCGATTCAAACCACTCCTCATAGACCGTTTCCAGCGTTGTGCCCGGGGCAACGTATAATTCGTAAGGAGCCAATTCAGGATTTACATTTGCTTCGAAAACAGCATTGTAGCCTTTCCAAACCAATACGAGTAATAGACCTGGAATGACCACGCCTACTGTAATTACCATCAGTTTTCTCATGAAACTAATTTTTGAAAGAGTTGTGCA
>ENA-ORDA01002384-ORDA01002384.1-marine-metagenome-genome-assembly--contig:-NODE-2384-length-14333-cov-5.452932_pt1 | contig 14333 bp, 14 predicted proteins | sample MGYA00237778_ERZ508506 | MGnify/ENA primary metagenome ERZ508506 (study PRJEB26177, sample SAMN06267891) | marine metagenome | isolation source: Monterey Bay, California, USA | place: Pacific...
CGACATATCGCCATTCGCATCTCTGTGACTGAATGTGTAAGTGTCTAGTCCGCCGCCGGTGGATTCACCAGCTAGGCTAGATGCCCATACATACAGTACTCCAGCCAGAACTACAGTGATTGCAACCATTAGAATGGTAGCGATAACTGGGCTGACTGCCTCATCGTTTCGGTTCTCGTTGTTCATATTTTTGTCCTCCTCCCCCAAGCGGGGGATATGTTCCCGACAGCAGCCAGAGTATTTAGTCTCTCCGCCGCCTAAAGTCTAATTCAGGCCGAAAAAACGGGCTACTGCGCCAATGTCCACAACACCCCCCTATCATGAAAAGTAACACCGAACGGAGTGGTACATACAATTTGTATGCGCGAAAACACACGATTTCTATCTTTACTGATCCAATACACTACAAAACAATTCAGCCTTACGGCTAATTCGAGTAAAAAGGTGAACAGGGTGAGAGCCAACGGAGAGGGGATGGGATGCACTCAACGGGAACTTCAACAGCCCTGTTCAATTCAGTCCCAAGGTGTCACGGCAAATAACCGTTTTGACCTTTAATTCAATTATTGGTACTTTTCAGTAGAGATATGAATTATAATTAAATCACTCAACAGTAAGAATCTCTGGCCCGCCTGAATGTACCATTACTGTATGTTCGAATTGACCTATCATGCCGCCATCTTGACAACCTAATGCGTGGTATGTTTCAAGGAACCTTATACTGATCAATTTCTTCACAAGTGCATTCCACTTACTCTGTCGATTAGCTTCATCAGCATCAGGGAATGGCTTTTCCAGCATTGGGAACGCCCATCTTTCTGCGAAGGGAAGAGTTGAGTAGCGTTCCTCAAGGTTTCTAGCTAATTGTGCACCCAGGGGTTTCAATTGTTTACGAGATAGCGCCTTTCTCCACAAACCCTTACTTGTTACTCTGTAAATATTTGATGAGTTTCTTTCGCCTATGTTTCGAATCAGACCGCTATCTCCGGTCGTATTGAATGGCTCAACAGCATATACACTACCTTCCTCTACAACGCCTCTGAACCCCGGGTTCTCTGCTCCGCAAGCATATGATGGGACGCTTACCCCAGCATGCAGTTCCCATGGCTTTAGTTGGTGACCACACAGGTTGCGAATTGGCTGGAATCCAGCATCAATAGTTGGCTGTGCCGCTGCGGCTCCTACTTTGTACCAAGGAGTACCAGGGTGTAACATCTCTACCGCAGCATCTCTAGAGTCTCTTGATGCTTTGATCTGGTCAGTATGCTTACCCTTATTGCCAACTTCCAAAGTCAATGCATTATCTCCGATATGGCCGTTGATGTGAACTCCGACATCTAGTTTGACTAGATCTCCGTTCTCAAACACCATATCTCTCTCCCAGCCTTCAGGAGCAATCGCTCCATGGTCGGTTGTGTAATGAGCAGCAAGGTCATCGACTGCAATTGTGACTGGGAATGCCGGATTTCCGCCATTACGTCTTATGAATCTCTCAGCAGTTTGGATGACAGAATCCCAAGTTTTGCCCACGGTGATCTCTTCGCGCATTGCTTCTAGAGTTCTACGAGCCACATGGCCCGCATCGTGCCAATACTTTAGGCTGGAATCGTCCACCATGTCATCACGTCAGAGGGAGGTACAACGCCCTCTCTCATAACGGTTAGCCTCCAGCCCCGAGTCTCAGATTCGTCTACTTCTAACCGGATAATTGTACTTCCACGGCCATTTGGGCAGGTTCCCGGAATAAAATCGCCCACTCCTAGTATTTTTGCAGCAATTTCGGTATCACATTCAGAATCTTCTCCAGATTCGTTTGCGCTTGTCGCAGTTATTGGCCCGTATTCCTCTGCAAGTTTTACAGCAGCCGGATGAGAGAACACTCTGATTGCAACTTGATTGCCGCCAAGCCGTGAGTCTAATTCATTAATTGCAGGAAGGATAGTTGTAATTCCTCCTTGGATGAATTGATCTAACATCATAGGTAGGAATTCAGGGATCTTAACAAGCGACGAGGCTTGTTGTAATGCTGCAACGCCTAAACTAACAGGCATATCTTCAGGGCGAGACTTTGTAATGAATAGATTATCTAATCCCTCAGAGGTAGGCATGCATCCTAATCCAGGCAGCGTAGATGTTGGGTATACAACCAATCCACCTGCTTCCAGGCGATGCTTCATCTTTCACACCTTTACCCATTCAGTGACATGACTTTTCGCAATCTGTGCAGCCAAGTCCTTGTCTTCAGTTTTCACTAACAACTTACCACTCGGGTAGAGTGTTAATTCAGCAGGACCCGAGAATGTCCAAGCAAGCCGGGTTCTGATACCAATGGTATATCCTGCTGCTTCAATATTCATGCCTACAGGTTCGAGTTCAATTCCGTCAATGCCCCGAACTTCTATTTGCCAGGCAGACTTGTTGCCACACAATTCCATTACAAACGAATCATCAGACAATTCCTCACCTCACAAATCTGTACTTTCCTGCATCTCAGGTTTGGCAGGTGGGCTAGTTGGCGGGCCCGCAGGAGGCCCTGCAGGAGGCCCTGATGGTGGGCCGGTAGGAGGCGACGGCGGTCCTGAAGGCGGTCCGAGTGGACCTTTTGGAGGAGAAGGAGGCCCTGCAGGAGGCCCTGCCGGTGGCCCACTTGGAGGCGATGGCGGCCCGGGTGGGCCTTTTGGAGGAGAAGGAGGTCCCGCAGGAGGGCCAGTTGGTGGATTTTTAGGAGGAGTTGGGGGGGGAGTTGTAGGCCCACTCGGAGGCTTGGGAGGACTAGGTGGACTACTTGGGGGAGAGAGCGATGGAGTGGTTGGCCCGCTTGGAGGAGTAGGTGGACTTACCACGGAATTAAGTGGAGTAAGCGGAGTTGCAGAAGGACTTACAGACGGCAGAGCAACATTCTCTGAAGCAGGTTCTAATGCAGCGTAGTCTCTGACAGAAGGCGATGATCTAACATGTGCAAGAAGTGGATCCTCAGATCGAGATGGCTGAGGAAGAGGTGCTTCTCTAACTGGATTTGAATTGAGAATTGGGGCATCGAGTGCTCCTTGGCTAGATGTTGCAGTTAGTCCAGTAGACAATTCGGCAAGGTCTGTTTTGATCAATGTCTCTCCACCTAACGAATTTTCAGCTGCATATGAGGTCATTTGTACCTTGGTGGGGTCAATCATTTCCCTTTCTTTGATATTTCCAAAGTCACCTAGGTGGTTATCAAATGCACCTGAGAACAACGAAGAGCCAATGTTGCTGGCTAATTTGCGGCCTTGAGTAACACTGTATTCGAAATCGAAGGCATAAGGGCCCATCTTAATTTCATCAGAAGAGCCTCTCAGAACAAATGTCCATTCTCCAGAATCAAGAGGGAACTCAAATGTCCAATCTCTTTGGACGCCAGGGCCTAAGCTTGTAACTCCCTCAATCGATGGAAACTTTTGACCAGTATTGGTAATCACACTGACATCGAGACCACCCATTGGAACAGGGGCCTCGTTAGTAATCGAGACATTCGCAACTATGACATCTTCGTCATCATCGTTGATGTCCATTTTGATAGTTAGAACTTCTGCTTGCAACGAACCACTATTTCCGGAAGTTGGTACACTCATGTCGCTCGCCTGACTTGCGACTAACGCAGCCATACTTGAAGACAACCATGTCGAGAGTGTTAGATTAGCCCACCGCGAGTTTCCACAGGGAGCGACCAATCAACAGCAGCAACAGTATGGTTTGCTAAGTCAATCGGGCTTCTTTTGGTTTCATGAGTGTATATTTTGAAAACATCCCAAAGGCCGAATAAAACTCCAAACAAGGGAATGACATATTTTGTTTTGTGAGCGGCCCTTCGACCCCAATGAGCTTCCCCTAGTAGACTACCATCGTCATGAACAATTGCGATTCTCATCGCTCTCTGACCCAACGATCTTCCGTAATTCCGGCCGGTGTACTTGAAGTAAAGCCAGTAGAAGGTGAGATGCATGATCCATGTTGCTAGAACATACCCTGCTTGTTGGGTAACCAGTAAATCAACTGCCACCAGGTATAGGAAGAACGTACCACTTGTGGGTAATGCAACCAATAATGTAATCAGAAAAGCGTCGAGACTTATGGCCACAATTCGCTTCCAAATTGGAGCGATTAACATCCCTTCTGGAGAAGTAGCCGCAATGGCTGCTTGAGCCATTGTTCCGGGCTTGTGCACGCTTACAGGTGAGTCCGCCATGGCGGGGGGTTGGGTCGCGCCTTTGAAAGGATGTGCTCAAGAATTGACAACATGCCATGCCATGAGATTGGACTCAGATATCCAATCAAGCCAACTTGCCCACGTTGGGTCATTACGCAAAGTCCTGTCATCTCCAATAACAATTAGACCGCGTTTTGCTCTTGTGAGCGCTACGTTTAATCGGCGATAATTGGACAAGAAACCGACTTTACCTGCATCGTTTGCCCTTACAGTTGATAGCACAATAATTTCCTTTTCCCGGCCTTGATATCCGTCAACAGATTTCACTTCAAGTCCTTCAATAACATCGTCTACCATACTTCGAATCAGTCTTACTTGGCCAGCATATGGTGATATTACTCCAATATCCTCTGGTGTTAAGTCACCAGGTGCCAGCAGGTCATTGACAACCTGCACAACTATTGCGGCTTCATCCATATTCGATCTTGACGATCCTGACTCTTCTTCGATCTCAGATCCATGAACCGGTACAAACGCTACAGGTTTATCCCAATCTGGCCATAAAAATCCAGCCACTGGCGGTCTATCGGATGAAGAGCAACCGTCTTCTAATTTATTCTCATAAAACCTAGAAGACGGAAATTCACGAATCGTAGGATGCATTCTGTATTGCGTGGTTAACATGTGAGCGGGAAGTCCATTGGATAGCAGACGCTCGAATAGCGGAATATCCAATCCGCCTTCTTCAGCACTGCGGCTCGTTACTGTTGGTGGTAATTGACGATGGTCTCCAACAAGGATTAGTTGTCTAGCACCTTTCACAATAGGTACTAACGCAGAAGGTTCAGTAGCTTGGGTAGCTTCATCGATTAGTACAATGGAGAACTTTCGATTAGTCAGAGTGAAATGGCCGGCGCCAATATTTGTAGTACACAATACCTGAGCACTGGCTAAAACATCATCAGTTATTCTTTGTTCCAATTCTCTAATTTCGCGATAATTCTTGTTTATATCGCGGTGCGCTAAACCCTTATCTTTACCCTTCAAGTCGTGGAGTTTGGACCTCATGCCTTCGGTCTCTTCACGTATGAAAGCAATCTCATCTTGCTTTGGGTGACTAGAAACTTGGGCATCTAAAGTGGCTTCTCTAAGACTTTCACGAACCTTAACAGGCCTACCAAGTCTGATTGCTTTAACATCTAAATCAAGCAAACCTTCTAGCAAGTTGTCAACGGCGACATTTGATTCAGCACAAGCCAGTATTGGGCCACGCCCCATTTCTATCAATGCGCTTAGTAGGTGCACTGCCGTATGGGTTTTTCCTGTACCTGGCGGGCCTTGAATCATGGTCAATCTTTGTCCCACAGCAGTTTCAATAGCCTCTGCCTGACTATCATCTAAAAGCATCCCTTTCAAATTAACAGGGCGGATTTTTTGTCCATGAATTTCAGGAGGCCTTTGCGCTGAGGAAACCAAATCATGAGGCTGACAAAGTAACAAGTCTCTCAATACAGTTCCACCATCACCTTCAGTTGAGTGGAATGAAACCAATGCTTCATGCATACGATCATGTGCTACTCTATTGGCACCACGGTCCAATCTCCACCCGCCTTTACGCAAATCTCCAGGTTTGTCTTTAGCTACAATTCTAATTCTGCGATTATTTCGATCCAATACTACACCTTCGATGACTTTCTCACCCCAAGGCCTTGCTCTGGAAATAATCACCATGTCACCGTGGCCAAAGCGGTGGAACGGTAGTGAACCCCCGCCTCTTGCTTCGAATACAAGAATAGGGTCTCCAAAGAACCTACCCGATGTTCTACCTACTAGATCGAATAATGCAAGACCTGCGCCAAGCATCTTCTGTTTCGACCAATTCTTCCATCTCTCTTCCACTTGATTCAATTCATCTTCAAGTTCAATGCCGATGAGGTTGGTAAAACATTGAAAGTGGTCCTGCGACTTCCTCCACTTTGCCTCATGTGCAACACTTGTTGCCCTTTTACCATTAGAGCGGGTGCTCATTCTTCGCACCCCTCCTTTCTCGGCCATGACAAAACGGTAGCACTGCTTGTATAGCACGCTGTCGGTGCTCGGGAATAGGTGAGGCTTAACAACGAAATGAGTCGCCGAATATCTGCTGGTGACGATGTTCCGACGTAAGGAGGCCGTAGATATTGAGGGCGAAGTTTGCCCTTATTGCGAGTTCGTTAACGTAGTAGGTTCAGCAACCTGCGCCCAATGTTATTACGAATTAAACAAGGCCCCACGGGACCAAGGAGAACCGGTTTCTAACGAAGTAAGCAACTCCATTTTTGATGAATTAATGTCTGATGAAGACGACTCGTGGGAAGAAGTCGATGCGCTAGACGTTGTACTTACTATGGACCAAGCCCCTGTAGATGTAGATCAATATAGCGTTACAGACTTTGAATCCGAAGAACCAGAAAAGGTAGGATATGTGGAATCATCATCACCAGAACTTCACAATACTGTGGCTCACGAGCCCGTGGATGTGACTGCAGAAGATATGGGCGAGGCGATTCAAGGCGTTGAGAAAATCGAGTTTGCTAAAGAAGACCCGTTTGCACAAATCCCCGAACCGGTGCATCAAGGAAGAGGTGCAGTGTTTTCACCAAGTACGCCATCAGCGATAGATGACGATTTGAAAGGGCACATTGGAGGTTCTGAATTACCATCTTTACCATCTGATGATCTTTATGAAAATAAGATAAATCTGAATGCGGTTAAAGCACCACCGCCAACCCCTGCTGTTGTTTTACCATCCATTCCTGACATTCCAAAAACAGCTGTAATTCAAAGCGCTCAGCCAATTGTCACACCTCAAGTCGAAGCAGTGGTGGCGCCTGATATTCAACCAGTAGTGGAAGACCCAGTGGCTAACACGCCGGTTGCTCCAGAACCCACTCCTGATAATGAACCAGAGCCTGAAGCAGTAACAGAACCAGAGCCAGAAACAGTAACAGAACCAGAAGTTGCTGAAGTGGCGTTTCCGCCGATCGAACAAAGAATCTGGCCTTGGCCGTCAGGTGAGCCCTGGGATGCCAGGCAAGTCCATCGCGAAGTTGTTACTGCACTTGAGCAAACAAAGAGTGGCCAAATCGAGGCTGCAAAGACAACAATCGATACACTGGGGCCACATCTAACCGATGAAAATATAGATTTGATATATCATATTGGAATGGTCCTAAAGCAGATAGACAGAGTAGATGATGCAAAATCAATGTTGGAAAGGGCGAAAATTATGATGCCCGACAATCAGCATGTTTCATCAGCAGTAGCCTATCTCGGGGTTTGAAGAGGGGGGTTTTCTCTGGATACGCCGGAATTGCAAGTTGACGAAATTGTGATTCTTCGGCCGATTAGTCGCCGAATACTCCCGGAGGTAATGGAGTCGTATCTTGAAGACCCAGAAGCGGCAAAGGCAGCCCTTCCTTGGTTGAAGGAAGGCGAGAAAGCACGCCGGCAAATCGCGGACTTGATGATAGACCTTGAGATTCAACGCAATGGAGATTCGATTCATTTTTGGGCTATTCATTCATTGGCAGATAATTCGTTCGTAGGTATTATCGGCTTAGGCGATGAACTTCAATTAGCAGCCTCTGCATACAATCTAGGATATTGGGTTAGAAAGAATTGGAGACGCAAAGGTATTGCTCAATCTTGTGTAGATGCGATATTTACTTGGCAAAAAGAAAGGACAGAACAATCTCTTATCGAAATAACAGTCCATCCTCATAACGAAGCAGGATTGGCAGCTTGCAAATCGATATGTGAAAAGTGGAAAGGGTTGGCAATCGAAGGCTTCGTCCCAATTGAAATAGATGAGAGAACAATTCCTCATGTTCTGCACCTAGTTCAACTAAACCGTGGTGATTAGATGAAGCCGGTCTGGTTGACCGTTGATTCTGACGACATCCGTCATACTCCTAAATTTCAAGGCCACCCAACTAGATCGAAAGGAATTGCACACAAAGGAACATCTAACGAGATGAAGGAAGCGATGAATGCATTCCGTAGTTGGTTGGACAGAACTCAAGTAACCCTGACAATTTTTGTTATTGCAGACCAATTAGATGATGATGTATTCAGTGAATGGCTTGCAGAATTGTTGCAAAACCATCCACAAGTTACGATAGGTTGCCATGGCCTAACTCACCGTTGCTGGTCTGCATTCCCAGAAGATCCTGATAATTTCTTAGCAGCTATAGTTGAAGCAGATGTAAAATTACACAAATTTGCAGGAGATGCATGGCGTCCTTGGTTCAGAGCACCCGCTGGTTATATCGCTCCATGGATGGCCCCAGTAATTGCAAAAGCGGGATTTGAATTAGATACGAGCGTTAATCCATCATGGCTAGTTAGGAAAAAGGCAGGGCCTTGGAAAGATTGGAACTCCGTTCAGAATGCATTGAAGGATTCTGGCCTGGTAAGCAAACCATGGCTTTGTAAATTCTCGCTACCAACTTGCGGTCCAGCATTATCGATACCAATTCTAAGATGGAATGCAAGAAGAGCATGGCGTAATCTCGGACCGTTTGTTCTCCCCGACGAAGCAGAACACACAGTATACTGGCATATTCTTGACCACGGCAAAAAGAACGGACAGTGGAAACCGCCTCTTATGATTGAATGAGCCCAAAGGGCTCAAGTCATCCTTGCATTAGGGGCGACCATGGAGAGGAGATTCTGGCAAGGTCTTCTTCTAATCGGCATTGCAATGCACATACTTGCTGCGATGTTGATGCCACTAGGATTAGACGCTCATGTTCACGCAACTTATGTCAGCGACGGAATGGATGATGGTGAAGCCCATTTGGAATGGGGTGAACTCAGACCTGACTCACCCAATGGCTCGACTCCAAAAGAAGTCCCTGCTGACGATAAATGGTTTGCTTGGCATTCGGTTATTGAAATGTGGTTTACGATATTCTCTCCATCGGCAGCAACTTTACACGTCCTAGGATTAATTGGAGGATTAGGTTGTTTGGCCACAATTTTCCTTCTGACAAGAGATTTGTTCGGTCATGATCAAGCCTTGCGTTTATCGGCACTTGCATCAATATATCAACCATTGATGAGAGCGACAGGACGATTCTATCAAGAAAGTGTCATATTAATGCTCGTTGCAATTTCAACATACTGTATAATCAAAGCAATTCGGCGTAAGAGTATAGTAAGTTCATGGTTGATTCCACCAATAGTCTGTGCAGCCATTATACTATCATTCAAGGGGATGCCTGTATGGTACGTAATACCTGCAGGGTTAGCATTGTCAGCATCCACTCGGCTAAAGATGAACCAGATTCAAGTTGCTATAATCGCATTATTTGTGCAGTTAACAATTCTCTATCGCAATGGAGTTTCTCTATCTAATCCAGATATCATACCATCTTTACTTACTGCATTTATCGCCTACTTCTTTTTCGTGATAGGTGGAGTATTATTTTTCACAAAGCAGGATGGATTAGAAAACGAAGAATCAAAAATTGTCTCTAGAGGTTCATTGATGATATCTGCTTGTTTAATTGGCTGGATAGCTGCACTATGGGTGACAGAGGCCGTTTCATTGGAAAGGGAGTTTTTCGATATAATCGATTCATTTACAAACAATCCACGATATTTGTCACTATTGATAGTTCCACTTTGGTTTAGCAGAATGTTACGAACCGATACATCGGGAGTAAGTCTCGCAAAAAACCGTAATACAATGGTAGTAACTATCTGTTTGATGCTATTATTGAATTCATATGTTTTAGCCGGGTCAGGACACAGAGGTACAGACGTGGTGGGCGCTCACATAGGAAATGAAATTGAAGATGGTGAGGATGTACTATTTTTAGCAAATTCACCTCTTTCTGTGCACCGACTATATACTATAAAGTTCGCAATGGACCCAGATAGTGATGGTGAAAACCTCGGGTTCTGGAGGAACAAGGATAGTGGCTGGGAAGCCGAATTGTCAGAATGTGAAACTTTCAAAGATATTGAATGGATTATCGTCTATCCATATATCGACCCAATTTTACCCGAAGGTTGGATAGAAATCGATTTCGAAGGTTCAGAGAACGTTAGCGATAGTTATGAGTTGTACGTATGGGGTGAAGAGAATGAACGGTGTCCTTGATGGAATAAAAGTACTCGATTTATCGAGGATATTAGCTGGACCATACTGCGCTCAAATGCTAGGCGATCTTGGCGCTACAGTCACCAAGGTTGAGGCGCCTTGGGGTGATGATACGAGGGGCTGGGGTCCTCCATTCCTAGATGATGGCACCGCAGCATACCACTTGTCTTGTAATCGCGGCAAAGAGATAATTTTCCACAACCTGAAACAAGATAAGGCGGAAATCCAACGTCTTATTTCTGAATCAGATGTGGTAATCGAGAACTTTCGGCCTGGTCAATTAGAGAGATTAATTGGTCCAATATCGAAAGATGTAATTTTGTGCTCGATAACTGGATTTGGACAGACTGGTCCTCGCTCTCAAGAGCCAGGGTACGACTTAGCTCTCCAAGCAATGAGTGGGATAATGAGTATCACGGGAGAACCAGATGGTGGCCCAGTGAAAGTAGGGGTGGCTTGGATTGATATTATCACAGGCCTGTATGCTGGAAATGCGATTATGGCTTCATTATTTCATCGCGAAAGAACAGGAGTTTGCAATCATCTAGACATATCATTGTGGGATTGTGCAATTGCTTCTCTGGCTAACCAAGGCCAAAATCAGATAGTAAGCGGAACCGACCCAGGGTTGCTAGGTTCCGGACATCCCAATCTTGTTCCATACCAGGCTTTCCAAGCCAATGATGGATGGGTTGTAGTAGCAGTTGGTTCAGATGCACAATTCGCAAAGTTGTCAGAATTATTAGAATTTGAGAATACGTGGCCAACCAACCAAAACAGAGTGGATTCAAGGGCTGAGGTTAATGCTATGGTCCAATCAAAAGTTTCTGAAATGTCTAGGGCTGAAGTTGTCAAATTGCTTCAGGGCATTCCAACTTCGCCAATTAACAAGATTAGTGAAGCGCTTGCTGATATCCAAAGCATCGCCCGTGGAGTAGTCACTAAATGGAACGACAAAGATGTTTTATCTAGTCCTTTACGGTTTATTTCAGAAAGAAAATAGTGAAGTCTGGCCGCCGGTTCTTACTAGGCCAGCAGTCTCCAATAATTCCATAGCGTTGTCAAATCTCTTTTGTGAAAATTGTCTGTCATCAACTAGGAATTTTCTCAAACCTTCAACATCAACATCACCCTGTTTAAGTGAATCATCGTCGATTTCAACAACAGGATGGTTTCTGAAAATCTCTCTTATTTCCTCGATTCTGTCTGGCACTTCCTTGTCTTTAGCATCGCATATTGCTTCGATCGTTCCAAATTCCTTGATTAATTTCAATCCAGTTTTAGGGCCAATTCCTTTGATGCCCGGGTGGAAATCTGTTCCAATCATTATTGCCAAGTCGATTAGTTGTTCGCGTGTAAGTTCATTTTCAGATAGCATGTCGGAAAGAACAATTCTCTGAGCGCGAATAACCCGCCCCATCTTTTTACTTCCATCAGAAGTTAGGTTTCGAATAACTACTGGAGCACCATAAAGCAAAGCATCCCAATCTTGGGTTGCAACAGCATCCAACTGGCCATTGGCAGCCATTACAGCAGCCTGAGCTTCACCTTCTGCTTTGGCTCTGAATGCAGGAATCCCCATCAGAGACAGCATCTCAATAGACTCCTCAACCATCTCAGGAGTATATTTGACACAACGTTGGGCCATTTTCTGGGCTGTAGCAAAGTCGCCTCTTTCTAGAGCGGCTTTCCATTCAACTTCTGCCAATTCTCTTTTCTCACGCCTAGCCTCAATCTCATCCCTCTTTAGATCAGGGTGAGTCCCATCGAAGATGAAAACAGGCTTCACACCTTTAGACAACATAAGCGAAGCCCGTGAAAGAAATCCCATCAAATGTGCCACTACTTTGCCATTATCAGACTTCAATGGCCCCCCATCTCCGGTGGCGGAACGGTCACGAATAGTAGTCAAGAATTGGAATGCAAGAAGGAAACTATCTATCCCTACTCGCTTACCTCTCATCGCTTCTACTGTAGTATCTTCAGAGTTTGCGAGGTCGCGAAGATTGCAGCCCATGTTAGGGGCTAACATCGGATACACTTGAGCCTCACGGCTCGATAATAAGAAAGCGGGCAATGCAGGATTCGAACCCACGTCTTCGGCTCCGAAGGCCGAAAGGATATCCAGACTACCCTAATTGCCCCAACCTGCCGAAAAGCCACCCCTTCTTGAACCACACCCTCGCGCCCATTCAAGTGCTTACGGCTACTGGAATGGTCATGAGCGGTGCTTCGCCTTGCATTAGTAAGGGGTGTAGTATGTGTTGCAGAGAGACCGTAATGCCAATTACTGCAACAGAAGCAAGTCGTCTGACTAGGCGTACAGGCATGGCTGAAGATCAGTTTTGTAGTAAAGATGAGAATGGAATTCGCAGATTGCTGAATAACCAAGAAACCCGCGCTTGCGTATTCCTTGCTACCAGCTCCGACATACCAACAGCCCCAGGGGTTTGTTCTGTCTATGATAGCCGCCCATTAGGATGCAGAACATATCCTACAATTCTCAGTGAAGAAGACCTTGCGATTCTAGATGACTTATGCCCTCATACAGCAGATTTCGATGAACCAGATGAAGAAGATGCACATCGTTTACTCAATCTTGAGTCGAAATTGAAGCTATAATTAGTGTTCGACCTAGGGACTTGTGGACAGGTATTCCATAAGATTCCTCAACCGCAAAACCAGGTAGAAGCAAGCCGGTTTCAATAGCCTGATCTAGATCTTCATTACCCGCTTCACAAGGTAAAATGATTACTAATCGACATTCACTATGCTGTGACACAACGTTTGCTAACATTTCCTCTAGGAGCTTTTCATCTCCTTTCGAGTTGCGACCGTATGGAGGGTCAACTACCAATGCTGCCAGTTCTTTTGGCAATTGGAATCTCGTTGCATCATCTCTTCTGACTTCTGCTTCAACACCGGCCCATTCTAGGTTTTCCTTTGTTCCTTCAACCATAACAGGGTCGAAATCAATTCCCAAAGTTTGGCGATTGGTAAGTGCAGATTCAATCAATATGCCACCAGTGCCACACATTGGGTCAACAACATATCCTTTGTTTATTCCTGCAGCAATATTCACCGCGGCCCTAGCCAATCTTGGTTCAAGGCTTACTGGGCGGAAGAATGGCCGTTTGTTAGCCCTCATCGAAGCCCAGCCATGCTTACCGGGGCCTAGCCCAACCATCCATCCCCAGGCTACAAGTCCTGCAGAGGCATCTAGAACAACACCGAATCGGTGCTTTGGGTTTTCTAGGTTGAAAGTCGAACCTTCATCATGGAATAGGCCACCTAATTGACGTTCGATATCTTTGGTCGAGACAGGTAACTTCCCTTCATGCCTCCAACATTCAACCGCCATATCGTCCATTTTCCGATACTCAACGAGTTCGAGTAAATTTTCAATGGATGTCCATTCAGTAATTCCTCCACCAACTAAAACACATTCACATCCAGACATTATTTCTGCTCGTGTCCAATCACTATCTCCCTTTGCAGTAATCAATCTACGCGATTTATTTTGCGAAATGTCACACTCCGGGAACATGGCCCTAGCCTCAGCACGAGAGATGGCGGGGTGCCATCCTCTTAGGGCTATGACAGTAGTTTCATCTAAGGAAGCCATCAACTCACCTCGAATAGATAGTAACTGATTCATTACCCCATTTAGTGTGAGATATGTTACTGAACTTATCTTTAGATAAATCGAAATCAGCTAAAACAGGTTCAGAATGGACAATTTCTGATTTCACAAGAATAAATTCATCGACTAAATCTTGTTCAAGAAAATGTGTGATTGTAGTGGGGCCGCCTTCTATCAATAGCCTTTGAACTTCTAAATCTCCTAGCATATCCAACATTGCTTCTAATCCCCTGAAGTCATCATTGAGGTGCCTAGTACCAAATCCATCGTTCAATATTTTGGAATTCATAGGTATCCGGTTATTGGGGTCAATTACTACGCGTAAAGGCTGCCTATCCGTATCTACTAGCCTTACAGTA
>ENA-ORDA01002387-ORDA01002387.1-marine-metagenome-genome-assembly--contig:-NODE-2387-length-14318-cov-3.966435_pt1 | contig 14318 bp, 14 predicted proteins | sample MGYA00237778_ERZ508506 | MGnify/ENA primary metagenome ERZ508506 (study PRJEB26177, sample SAMN06267891) | marine metagenome | isolation source: Monterey Bay, California, USA | place: Pacific...
AGACATTCATATATGCTTTTCTCTATGGCGCTGGTGCAGCTAAGATAGGTCAGATAGTTGGTGGCGGTTATAAAGAAGGCCAGCAGCTAATTGATTCCTTCCTACGCAACACACCAGCGTTAGCTAGGCTGCGAGAGCGTGTAGCTAAGTTCTCTGCTGGCGGTACACTACCCAGCCTAGACGGTAGACGCTTACGTGTCAGGAGCGAACACGCAGCCCTCAACACACTGCTACAAGGTGCTGGCGCTGTTGTAATGAAACAGGCACTGGTGCTGTTAGCATCTCGTTTAGCGGCATACGACATACCACACAAGCTAGTAGCAAACGTACATGATGAATTTCAGATAGAAGTACCAGAGAATTTTGCCAATGTTGTAGGCAAAGCAGCAGTAAGAGCCATTAGAGATGCAGGAACGGAGCTAAACCTGCGATGCCCGCTCGATGGTGAATATAAAATAGGAAATAACTGGGCAGAAACACATTAATGTGCTATACTAATCGTAGATCAGTTGTGATCTAAAACAACCAAAAGGTAATTATTATGACAGAAGCAAAACCAGTAACAATCAATGCAGACATCATGTGGGCAAGCCTGAACGAGCCTAACCGCATGTCTGGTAAGTTCCAAGTAGACCTGACTCAGCTATCTAAAGCGGCTATGGAAGCTCTTGAGATGATGGGACTCAGTGTACGTAACAAGGACGGACAAGGTGACTTTATCACTGCTAAGTCTAACAATCCTATCCGCGCCTATGACACTGACGGTAACGAGATCAAAGGTATACTAATTGGCAACGGCTCTAAAGCCAAAGCTGTGATAGGCTACTACGACTGGAAGTCACCCGCTGGTCAAGCTGGCCGTAGCCCTTCTCTAATGAAGCTAGTAGTCACTGACCTCATTGCCTATAACGGTGGTGCTGAAGTAACTGAAGTGGCTCTGGACGAAGCATTGTGATTTTAATTGATGCAGACATTCTAGTCTATCGCATAGGTTGGTCATGTAACAACGAATCAGAGAAAACTGCCGTCAGCACTATTGACGGCTTTATCTCTGACATCCTGTTGCAACTCAACGTAGACGAAGAAACAGACTACTATGTTCTGTATCTCACTGGCAAAGGAAACTTCCGCAAGGAATATGCCGTCACTGCTGAGTACAAAGGAAACCGCAAGGATAAGGAAAAGCCAGTACACATCCAAGCACTGCGTCAACACCTTATCGACAAGTGGGCTGCTGTAGTTACTGAAGGAGAAGAGGCAGACGATGCCATAGCTATAGCAGGAACTACACACGGTGATAAAGCCATCATGGTCTCTTTAGACAAGGACTTTGACCAGATTCCAGGTTGGCATTATAACTTTGTTAAAAAACGAAAGTACTATGTTAAGCCAGAGGAAGGCTTACGCTTTTTCTATCGACAGATACTAATGGGTGACAGAATTGACAACATCATAGGCATCCACGGTATTGGCGAGAAGAAGTCAGAGAAGATTCTAAAGGACTGCGTTACTGAGCAGGAACTCTACGACAAGTGTGTAGAGATGTACGAAGGTGACGAAGACAGAGTGATAGAGAATGGTAGGATGCTCTGGCTACGTAGGTACGAAGGTGAGATATGGAGCTTCAATGAAACCACGGAATAACGGAAGATGGACAGAAGCACGGTTTCGTTCCTTTATCGTTTCTGCACTCCGACAGGCACATGCTAAATGGGGTGTTAAACACGATGTTAAATCAGCGGCTAGGGTAGCCAGAGGGTTGTATAAGTGTGCCAAGTGTGGCAAAGGCTCTTCAGCTACCCTACCACCGCTAGAAGGAAAGAAGCGTAGACGCAACAACGCAGCAGTAGACCACATAGATCCAGTAGTAGACCCAGCAGTAGGCTTTATAGATTGGAACACCTACATAGACAGAATGTTCATCGAAGCTGAAGGGTATCAAGTACTGTGTCACAAGTGCCACACTGCTAAGACTAACGCAGAGCGCAAGAGGCGTAAAAAATGAACCAAGTAGAAATGTTTTATAGACCCACTGACCCTGATACAAGTAAGTTAGCAGCGCAACAGATGTTTAGTTCTGGTGCTATGGACACACAAAGAGCAATGGTGTATGACATTTTAGCTGATAATCAAGGACTAACAAGTAGAGAACTGGCTGATCTGTCTGACGGAGATATGCATCAACAACGACAGATATTCAGCCGTAGGCTTCCTGACCTGAAAAACTTAGGATTAGCTAAACAAGGTCTGGCTCGTGTATGTAGCTCATGTAATAGGAAGTGTGTTACTTGGTATTTAGTAGAGGAATTTTAAAATGACTAAGCATTTAGTAATACCAGACACACAGGTAAAACCAGAGCATTCTGTTAAGCACTTACGCTGGGCTGGTAAGTACGCAGCAGAGAAAAAGCCAGACGTTATCATCCACATTGGCGATCACTGGGACATGCCTAGCCTAAGCAGCTATGATGTAGGCAAGCGCAGCTTTGAAGGTAGACGCTACACCAAGGACATTGACGCTGGTATCGAAGGCATGGAAGCATTCCTGGAGCCTATCAAGGCAGAGCAGAACCGCCTGAAGCGCAACAAAGATAAGCAGTGGCGGCCACGTATGGTGTTTACTCTAGGCAACCACGAGAACCGTATTGAACGTGCTATAGAGTCTGATCCAAAGATAGACGGTCTTATTAGCTACAGGGATTTCCAGCTAGAAGAGATGGGCTGGGAAGTTTATCCATTTCTACAACCTGTCATCATTGACGACATAGCCTACTGTCACTACTTCACCAGTGGTGTGATGGGCAGACCTGTCAGCAGTGCTAAACTAATGCTGGCTAAGAAGTACATGTCGTGTATAATGGGTCACGTACAAGACAGAGATATTGCCTATGCACGAAAAGCAGACGGTACAAACATCATAGGCTTGTTCTCAGGAATCTACTATCAACACGATGAAGACTACCTAACACCACAAACCAATGGAAGCTGGTCAGGTATCTGGCTGTTGAACGAAGTAGCTAACGGTGGCTGTGACGAACTCCCAGTCAGCATAAACTATTTACGAGAGAAGTACGGAGACTGAAATGGCTCTCACCTATTACGACTTACTAGAGAAGATGGCGCTGCTAGACGAGCTAACAATCATAGAGATATTAAACATAAGCTCAGAAGATTTAGTGAACAAGTTTAGCAACCGTATCAACGATAGACTAGAAGAATTGTCAGAGGATTTTAAACATGAGCATTAACGAAGCAACACGTTTTGATTGGGATAGAGCAACAGCTAAGACAGGACTAGAGCCTTGGATGAGAGCAGCAGAGGAAGAAGCAGAGGATGTAGTCAATAAACCACACCACTACAACACAGGCAACATAGAGTGCATTGAAGCAATAGAGGAGTCCATGTCTTCAGTGGCATTCAAAGGCTACCTCAAGGGCAACTGCATGAAGTATCTATGGCGCTACGACTACAAAGGCAAGCAGGTAGAGGACTTAAACAAAGCTGGCTGGTACTTACGCAAACTAACAGAGATGGTAACAGAGGAGAACACATAATGGATCAGTACCAACAGTTTATCCACAAAAGCCGCTACGCACGTTGGCTACCAGAGCAGAAACGTAGAGAGACATGGGCTGAGACAGTCAACCGCTACGTTAGCTTCTGGGTAGACCGTGGGCAGCTAGATCAGAAGACCAGTGCCAAGATGTTTGACGCTATACACAACCTAGAAGTAATGCCTAGTATGCGCTGCATGATGACAGCAGGTGTTGCGTTAGACAAAGACAACGTAGCTGGGTTTAACTGTAGCTACCTAGCCATTGACTCACCACGTAGCTTTGACGAGCTGATGTACGTGCTGATGTGTGGTACAGGTGTAGGGTTCAGTGTTGAGCGTAACTTCATTAACAAGCTGCCAGAGATTGCAGAAACATTCCACAAGACAGACAGCGTTATTGTTGTTAGTGATAGTAAGATTGGTTGGGCTTCAGCGTTCCGTGAGCTTATCGCTATGCTGTACGCAGGCAAGATACCACAGTGGGATGCTAGTAGAGTTCGTGGTGCTGGTGAACGTCTAAAGACCTTTGGTGGTAGAGCCAGCGGCCCAGACCCTTTGATAGACCTGTTTAACTTCTGTATTGAGGTGTTTCAGAAAGCTAAAGGCCGTAAGCTAACATCTATTGAGTGCCACGACATAGTGTGTAAGATTGCTGATATTGTTGTTGTCGGTGGTGTGCGTAGATCAGCCCTGATCAGCCTGTCTAACCTATCAGACCAACGCATGGCAAAGGCTAAGTCAGGTGACTGGTGGCGACATGAGGGTCAACGAGCATTGGCTAACAACAGCGTAGCGTACACTGAGAAGCCAGACTTTGAGTCGTTCCTGTCAGAGATGCAGACGATGTACGAGAGCAAGGCAGGCGAACGTGGTATCTTTAGTCGTGTGGCAGCACAGAAGATAGCAGCACGTAATGGACGTAGAGACGCTGACCAGGACTTTGGCACTAACCCATGCTCTGAGATTATCCTACGCAGTAATCAGTTCTGTAACCTGTCAGAGATTGTAGTGCGTGAAGACGACACACTAGACAGTCTCAAGAAGAAGGCAGAGATGGCAGCGATCATTGGTACACTACAGGCTACACTTACAGACTTCCGTTACCTACGTAACTGTTGGAAGCGTAACACTGAGGAAGAGGCACTACTAGGCGTTAGCATGACAGGTATTATGGATCACTACCTGTTGAGCAAAGGAGAGTCTAAAGATTTGGAGAAATGGCTAGAGGGAGTAAGAGATGTATGTGTCGATACTAATAAGAAATGGTCTGAGAAACTTGGCATTAATCAGTCTGCTGCTATTACGTGCGTTAAGCCGTCTGGCACTGTTTCTCAGCTTGTTGACTCTGCTAGTGGTATCCATCCTCGCTTCTCTAAGCATTACATTAGACGAGTACGTAGCGACAAGAAAGACCCATTGGCAATCTTTATGGAAGACAAAGGATTCCCAGTAGAGCAGGATGTCATGTCACCATCCTCTGCTGTCTTTAGCTTCCCTGTACAGGCTCCTAAATCTGCTGTTACTACATCGCAGGTAGGGGCTTTGCAACAGCTAGAACTTTGGAAGGCATACCAGAACCACTGGTGCGAGCATAAGCCCAGTATCACTGTTTACTATACAGATAATGAGTTCCTGCAAGTAGCACAGTGGATATGGGAGAACTTTGACTTGTGTAGTGGTATTAGTTTGTTGCCGTATAGTGACCATGTATATCAACAAGCTCCGTATGAAGAGATAGACGAAGATAAGTATAAAGAGTTACTAGCGTCTATGCCTGAAGGAATTGACTGGGAGGACTTAGGTAAGTTTGAAACAGAAGACAACACGACAGGAAGTCAGGAGTTAGCATGTGTAGGTGGTGCATGTGAGATAGTGTAGATTGTAGGTACTAAAAAGCCCTGTGTAGATGACTGCACAGGGCTTTTTTGTTACTCTGGTACTTGACTAAAGAAAGCTCCTAAACCTAATCCTACTTTTTGACCTGTTAATAACTGCTGTAGCCTTTCGTCAAATCCTTTAGGCAAAACCACTCCTTTATTTTCGGCAGCTTTAGCTGTTTTAATCATGTTTATTACTTTTTCTATGTTTTTTGGTGCTATTTCTCTAGAAGCTAAAAAAGAAGGTATAAAACCTTTCAACAATATTCCCACTTTAGGGTTTCTAACAGCACTAAACTCACCCTGCGCCACGGCTAACTGAAAACCAGATCCTCCAGACTGTACACGCTCTAAAATAGATAGCTCGTCAAACAACGTATCTAGTTGTTTTTGTGCTACTGTTCCTTTAAACAACTCGTCAAAAGTTTCTTTAAACTTTGGCTCTGCTAGTTTTTTTCTTAGTTGCTGAAAAGACTGGATAGAACTGTCTGGCCCTACCTTTAAAACTTGTGCTAAAAACCCCTTTCTGATCCCTTCCATTGGGTCTGCGTCTAAACCTTTTACCTTACTATCTTTTGGCAATTTAGTTTTGTACTGAGCAGCTAGTTTTTTAAGTTCCTTTACTTCTTTAATGCCGTATGTGAGTCCATCAGCAGTCAACATAGCTCCTATTTGAACAGGGTCATTTACTTCCAAAGCCTTTTTTAAATATGTACTAGTAACAACATTTTTACCTTTATTGTACATGTCTGTTACTTCGTCATACTGCTTTTTCAAAGCAGGGCTTAGTGTACCAGCGGCCTCGTCCATTGCTTCTTTAAGCATGTCTGCTGTAGCGGCTAATACTTCTATTCTGTCTGGGTCTTGTTCAGTAGAACGTATTGCTTTATTAAGACGCGCTTTTACTTTGGAAAGTCGTTTATGTGCTTCAAAAAAAGATAAATCATCTGGTATTGTTTCAAGATAATTAACCGCTGTTTTAGTAGCACTGGTTGGGTATTCTACTAAGGAGCTTTCTATAAGCTTCCCTTTGTCAGTGTATTTTGGTTTAGCGCGAAAGTCTTTTTTAAAGCTATCTGCAAGAGATGTAGCAGCTTCTGAAGACCGTACAGTAACTTTTTTTCCTAACGCGTCTATGTTTTTATACAGAGGGTCTACTATTTCTCTCAAGGCTTGGTCTGTTTGTGTTATTAAGGCTTGTAAAACCTCTCCTTGTTTTGTAGGCCCAGCAGCTTTAAAACTTAGCAACAGTTGTTCTGCTTGTTCTCCCATGTACTTGCCATAAGAATCTAAGTAGTTTTTGACCGTTCCTTTAGTTACTTGAGAAACTTTAGCAATGTTCGTCAAAATCTCAGCTTTCTTACTGTCGCTAACCATAGAAGGCAATAAACTAGCGTTATAAGTTTTTAGTTTTTCCTGTAAGTCCACTATAACTTGTTTTTGTTTTTCAGTAAGGAGAGTCTTATCTTTCAAACCTTTTCTAGTTGCTTTAACACCAGCACCTACTGCGGGAAAAGCTACACCAAAAACAGTGCCAAAAAGCGCCTCTGTTTGTGCAGCATCCATTGCTTCCTGAACAGCTAAATCAGGATTGAAATCCCTACCTTCTATTAAAGCTTCAGCGCCTTCTCCTGCAAGCCTGCTTCCATAAACAGCAGCAGTAGTTGCTGCAACACCAGCCCCTAAACCACCAACAAAAGCTCCTGGAGGGCCAAACACAGAACCAGCAGCAGCTCCTTTTGTAGTAGCAGGGCCAGCAACTGCAAGTGCCGATCCAATTTCTAACACAGGCGAAATCCAATCTGCCCAAGTTTCTGGGTCTTCTGGTTCAGGATCAACTACGTCTAACAACTGACTAGCCCTCACAGCTTCTATTTCTGTGTTAAAACCCTTATTAAGCTGGTCAAGCATAGCCTGATCTGTTACTAAAGTCATGCCACCTGTACTGCTTGCGGTTGGGGACTGCCCTACAGAATTTAACTCTAGGAGCATGTCAGGGTCTACTACTTCTCGAAAAGACATTATTTAGTTTCCTTAACTTTTACGCCTGTGAAAAACCAGCCTTCTGTTTCTGGATCACGCAACACAAACTCGCCATTAATCACGCTAAGAGGGTTATTAGGTTTGTCTTCTGTTTTTAGATAACTAGCATACTCTTTAGAGTTATAATCTACGTTTGAAGACACTCCCATCAAACTTCTTTTAAAGTTATCGTAATGTTCTCTAACTAAATCTATTTGCTCGTTAAACGCCTTTACACCTAACTGGGGATCAAGGGCTGTAACAGCAGAAATTAAAAGACCTATTTCTAAATTACTAACACTACCTAAAGCTCCACCAGTAGGTGAGTTTTTTCTCATGTCTTGTAACTCGTCAAAACCTAGATTGGCTTGTAAGCTTTTAATAATTTTTGCTAATGCTCTTGAATCAGTGCCAAAAGGCAAACGAGAAAGAACAGCATATTCTCCTGTCCTAGAAGAAGCGCCAGCACCGCCAAAGCCGCCTTCTCCTTTAGCAAGTTCTTTTGCTTTTGTGGTTTTAGCTAATATCTGATCTAAAGCAAATAGTTCGTTCTGCGTCTTCTCCATCTTTTTCAGTCTTAACTGAGCAGCTTCTGGCGTGTCTACAAGTTCCCCTCTAGTGCCGTTTGTCAGATTATTAACTCTATATTTACCATTCTCTAATGATTCAATTTCTAACTGAGGCAAACCAGTAACGCCTAGTTCTCTAATAATAGCCCCTGTTTTTTTATTAATTACAGAGGTGCTTGTGTAACCAGTAATAGGGTCTGTTCTCTCAATCGTGTCTGTTTCGACATTATTAGAATCCCACCAATCTCCATAAGACATTGTAGGCAAACCAGCCGCATCGTTAGATGCTTTTAATTCGTCCCATATTTTTTTATCTGGTGATCTATTGTCTGCTATTTTATCTCTATCTAACCATTTACCAAAAACTGGAGTAGTCAGCCCTGCCGCATCATTAGCTGCTTTGACTGCTTCGTGTAATCTTTGTTGCTCAGTCAGTTCAGCAGTTTTTGGAGGAAGGTCTATAAATTGTTTTGTAAGTGCGTTATATAGTCTACCATCAACAGTAATTAAATTATCTTTAGGCTTTGCAGAGCCTTGTGGCCCAGAAATAAATACAGAGTCCACTGTATCAAATATATTACTACCTACAACTTTATAACGATCTTTATCGGCTAATTCAGGCAAAAAATCTTTCATATTATCAGGTGTTAGTTTCCCTGATAAAGCCAAGGGAACTAGTGTAGGGTCTATCTTGCGAATGTAATCTGCAAAACCTTCCTTTGCTTGTTGCTCTTTCAACAAAGTAGATTGCTTTGTTGCTTCTGCTTTTTCTTTCTCAGCCCTGACCCTACCTTGCTGTGCAAACTGCGCCACCAGCGCAGATTCTTTTTCTGGAGCATACTTGCGTACAATCTCAAGAATCTTAGGCTGGTGTGCTGGGTTGTTAATGTCTAAGCCCTGCATAGATGCTCTAGCCACTTCTTGGTTAGTGCGCGTATCAGCGCCTGTCATAGCACCCAAGCCTCTACGTAGCCCTGTACCTGCTGACTGTGCAGCACCTAGTATAGACTCTCTGTAAGAAGACGGTACAGCTTTCTGAGTAGGCTGAAACAAACCTTCTGTGAGCATTCCTGTTAAATCTGTTGATTGTGCCATTGTTCTGTCTCCTTAATAGTCGTATTCTGAACCGCTATAATCTATGTTATCTTCAAAAGAAGTAGGGTCATTCATCGCGCTAGCAATCTGATCTGGTGTGAAACCCATCATCAAACCATCTCTAATTTGAAAAGGATTTGCAGAACCAAAATCAAGCGCATCGGCTAAGAAGCTGTAGTCGCTTGTGGAAGAGGTTTCACCACCTCCTAACCAGCTAGGTAACTTTTGAAGAGCGGAACTTAACAAACCCCCACCAAAGCTACCAGTTAAAGGGTCTTGTCTGCCTGCTATAGACGCTAATAAGTTTTTGTTAAGCTGTAGCTGTGCTTCTTGAGACAACTGAGTACCTTGCAACAGCGCTTCAATACCAGCTAATCCAGACTTAGCACCTAACTCAGCACCTGTTCTGCGACCAATATCAGCAAACCCACCAGGAATCTGACTAGCCTCTAGCAACGACAGTGCTTGTTGCTGTGGTTGATAACCAGCAGACTGTAGCATACCACCTAACTGACCAGCCTGTAGCATCTCAGCTTGTGACTGCTGACGCGCACCTAAGTTAGCACGGGCCATTGCTTCCTGTCGTGCAGTCTCTTGTGCCAGCAGCTCAGGGGAAGAACCACCATAAGCGTCAGAGCTTAAACCTAAGCGCCCTTGTGACAACATACGCTCTTCTAATGCTAAGCGTTGACGTTGTTCTTCAGGACGCTGTACGGCCCTCATCTGCTCATAGAGCTGCGCTTGTGCCGCAGCAGGGTCTGCGCCCACCTGACCAAACAAGCTACCCGCCTGACCCATTAACTGCTGTTGCATAGCCTGTTGCTCTGGGCTTAGTTGTGTAGTAAAGCCACCAGAGGAGTCTGTACCTACACGCGCTAGATTGCTAGTAACAGTGTAGGGTTTAAACGCTGCTGTTTCTGCGCCACGCTGTCCTACCTGCTCTGCCATTTCTAAACCAGCACGACCTACCTCGTAAGGAGCAGAGATAGCTTCTTGACCTAGATAAGCCTGTCCAGCAGTGCCTAGAATATTCTGTAAGTCTATACCACCTCCCAATAGACCACCTAGAACGCCACCTAAAGCAACCTCACCAGCGCCTACTGAGCTAGGTGCAGAAGGTATGCCAGTAAGTCCTACAGTGGTAGGAGCAGCTACAGGAGCCTGTGTAGGCAGTGTAGTGTCAAATCCTGTGTTGCCGAAAGCTATCATGTCGTTACCACGGCCTAACATATTGCGATACTCGTTTACAAGATAGGGGTTAAGATTAGGGTTAGTCTGTGTAAACGCATTAAAAGTTTGTAAACGATCTCCTCCATACTTATTAAGGTTATTTTGGCTAAACTCTATCTGCCTTCTGCTAAAATCGTCTACCATCTCGTTTGTAACATTTTTAGGCAATACAAGACCACCAGCACCCCCATTAACAGGCATAGACACGGGAGGCAACATACCACCAAAAGCACCGCCAATGGTTTGAGCAGGGGCGTTTAAGCCTCCTCCTTGTGCAACACCTATAGCAGTTCGTGGATCGTTAATGCGGTTAGGTGTGCCACCAGCAAACATTGTAGGTTGGCGGCGAAACATCTGATCCTTTAACATAACCATTAGTACGATCCTCCAGTAATTGTGTCAGCCGTCAGTGTACCTGTGACGTTTACGGTAGCGGCTGTAACAGTACCAGTAAAAGTAGGAGCAGCAGTGTCAGCCTTGCTGTTTACCGCTGTAGCTATGTTAGTGTATTCTGCGTCAATCTCTGTACCACGTACAATTTTGTTAGCGTTACCAGAAGCAAGAGCATCTTTAGCCGCAAAGTTAGTGGTCTTTGTATAGTTGGACATTTAGATAAGTCTCCCTAGTAAAGCGTGTATGTCAATTTTTTGAATAGAAAAAGCTACGTTGTCTATCTGTGCTTCAATACCAATGGTAACAATAGAGCCGCTACCTCCAGTATTAACAGAAGGTGTGTTCACTAAAGCGTCTATACCGCCTGAGTATTCTGCTATTGCATACTCTGAAACACCATACTGAGCAATAACGTTAGAAGCGGAAAAAGTAAATGCTTGTTTGTTGTAAGCGTCTGTATAGTCATAACCCCAGTTAAGCGTTATGTCAGTACCGTGTGCGCCTACAATAGTTAAGTTAAATTTCTTTAAGAACTTAAGATTAGAAGCGTTACCAAAGTCTGTAGGATTACTAAAGTAACGTAGCTGATAAGTAGCTGTACCATCTAGGTAGCCTGCGTATTTAACAATACCTGTAGACTTGCCTATGTAGATAGTCTTGTCTTCTAAACGTGCAAAGGACAGAGGGTCTAGTTCTGTCCATGTAGTAGCCCTGTGCGCCCCAGACTGGTCTATAGGGCCACGCATATCAAAGCAGTACACAGTATCAGTAGAGGGTAAAGAAAGCAGGTAGAAGGCTTCGTCTGCACTGTAGACAGTCTTAATAGGTAGCTGCTCTACGTTTACCTTTTCCATTAAGTCGTTACGCACGTTTCTGCTAATGTCACGCATAGGCATGGACTTTTCTTGTATAGTCCTACCAAAGTTACGTACACCTGCGTCAGACAAGAATAGTATATCAGTGCCTGTATGCTGTACTGAGTCACGAGCTATGCAACCAACGCCCTCTATAGTGTCTTCAAGCGTCATGGAGGCAGGAGAGGAGGCTCCTGAGTACACGAGTATAGACTGCTTACCAAAGATGATTAGAAAGCCATTGTGAGCTGCTAAGGACACTATCTCATCAAAGCCTGTAGGCCATACCAGAGTAACGTCAAGGTTACCTGCCGCACCTCCGTGAAACTTGTTTCCTAATAAAGTATCTGACCAGTAGACAGTATGCTTGTTACCTGTCAAGTCTGCTACCCAGAGTTTACCGTAGGCTGCTAAGACTTCATTGCCTGAAGGAGCTGCATGTCCACCATCTACTGACAAAGCTAATGTAGTAGAGCCAGCAGTAGACACCAGAGGAGCATGACCACGCTGGTAGAAGTGTACGTTGTTATTAAACGACACAATCTTCCAGTTGTTAGCTGTTATGTTATAGCCGCTTGGTAAAGTTACTTCAGCCAGTGTAGTAGTACCAGTAAATATCTTGTTGTTGCCTACAGAGAACACAGTCTCAGTGCCATCTCTAGCAACAAACTCAAAGATACCTTCTATACCACGGCTACTGCCCAACACATTAGAACCGTTAGTAGTGACTGTTTCCCAACCTTTACGCGCCCCTATACGGCCTAGTTTGTCAATGACACAGTTGTCAGCAATAGCAGCAAACGATGGGTCTACGCCTATTGGTGAATCCTGAGTATTGAGTCCAGCAAATCCAGGGGCTGCAATAGTAATGTTCTGTAGCTGTTGAGCCATTATGAGTACCAGATAGTTTCTTCAGGATGTAATGCAGCGTCCATTGCTATAGCATCTGCCATTGAAGCATCAGCTAGTGCAAAGAGTTCCGCTGCGCTAGTACCGCCAGTCTCTCCTCTCTCTCGTGCTGCTAACGCTGTAGCCATACGAACAACAGGATTAAAAGGTATGTTCAGAGGGTCTGTGTCGTTGGTGAAGTCTGTAGTACGCAGTACCACATTAAAGCGTAGTGTGTATGCCTTGTCAGGTATGGGATATAGATCGACACCGTTGATACCGTTAATGCTGTAGTATTGAGCAGTACCTTTAGGAACACTAGCAAAGTCTAGGAAAGCGTTATCAAACCACTGTGAGGCTCTGTACTGTAAGAAAAAGTTATTACTATCATTAGTAACATCTAGTATTTTAATAGTGTTGTCAGCGCCTGTAAGAACGTAGTTAAACACGTTAGCCTGCGTATCTACTGTCAGTGTGTTACGTAGTCCTGTCCAGTCCCAAGCGTTCTCTACAGAGCGTTTAGCGTCATTGACATACTCACCTATTAGTTTAGAGTAACTATTCTCGCCTACGGTAGAGACTTCGTTTTCACGCAGCCTTACCAATACCTTGTTAACTAGTTGTAAGTATGTCATTAGAAATTATAACTCCGTCCAAGTATAGGGTCTTCATATAAAGTATCTTCAAAAAAGTCATCTGCTGGTGTGTTTAAATCTACGTATTCCAGTGGCTCAATATCTAAACCAATTTCAGTTTTAAACTTAAACAACTCGTCACCAAATAATTTATCCGTAGTTGCTGTAGGTGAATACTGCAACATTCTATTAGTCCCTAACGAAAGGTCAATAGAGGGTAAGTCAATGTTTGGTGAGTCAATAGAAATATTAGGTAAAGCATTTCTAACAGCGGTGTCTAAAGCAGAGAACGCATCGCCAATAGGTTGTGTAATCTCGTCATCAATAACTTTACCTGCTTCTCTAATAGGCTGTATAATAGCATCGTCTGCTACGCTACCTGTCGCACGAACAACATCTTCTGTTTTACTACCTACTGCTCTAATTGCATCTTCAATCTTGTCAACGTCTTCAGGAACAGATTCTTTAACAAGCTTAGCAACTTCTGTAGCTACTGTGCCTATAGGACGTACAACGTCTTTAACAACGTCTTCAACAATACCTAAGTCTATGTTATTCTCAGGAAGGTCAATAGAGCCTAGTGTTCCACCTTCTGTAATATATTTACCTAAGCCAGCGAGCAGAGCCTTGTCTAATTCTGTACCACCTGCAACCTCTGAAACAACTTTGCTTAATCCAGCTTCAAAATCGTCATATTGAATACCTGCACTTTCAATAGCTTCTTTGTTTAGACCTACTTTACCTAAACCTTCTTTAATCAGAGGTGCGCCTACTAAAGCAACAGCAGCTCCTTTAGCGTCACCTGCTGCTGCTACGTTTAATGCTGTCTGTGTTTGTGCGTAGGTAGAACCGAACAAGCCTGTGCCTGCGTCTGCTACTGCTGTACCTAAGTCTCCTGTTGTAAACGGGTCTATGCCTCCTAATGCGTCTCCGTACTCCCCGTTATCAAAGACAACTGGTTTCTTAATAACACCTGCCATCTCTAGTCCAGTCAACATACTAGAGGCTATCTCTACAGGAGAAACTTTTACACCTGCCGCAGCCTTTGCAGCAGTCATGGCCAGATTACCGCCGGGGATAAAATTAGCAGCTACATTAATAATAGGCTCTTTTAAAAAGCTTTCAACTAGATTATCATCTTTAACAAAAACTGAAGAATAAGTACCTACTGGCCCTTGAGCGACTAACTTACCACCTT
>ENA-ORDA01002392-ORDA01002392.1-marine-metagenome-genome-assembly--contig:-NODE-2392-length-14297-cov-3.141983_pt1 | contig 14297 bp, 16 predicted proteins | sample MGYA00237778_ERZ508506 | MGnify/ENA primary metagenome ERZ508506 (study PRJEB26177, sample SAMN06267891) | marine metagenome | isolation source: Monterey Bay, California, USA | place: Pacific...
TATTTAGTTTACTAATTTTATAAAAAAAGATTTTTCATGAAAAATCCTTACCTATTTTTAATTCTGTATTTGTTTTTATTTAGTTGCAGTTTACCTAATACGATTATTGTGGAACTTGAATCAAAAAATTCAACAGATGTTAATGGAAGTGTTGTATTTTTTGAAGAAGAAAACAAAGTTACTATGGTAGCTGAAATAGAAAATTTAATTCCTGGAGAACATGCCATTCATTTGCATGAAAAATCTGACTGCTCTTCAAATGATGGGAAATCTACTGGAGGTCATTGGAATCCAACTTTAACTAAGCATGGTAAATGGGGAGATGAAAGCGGTTTTCATAGAGGAGACATAGGTAATTTTATTGCTGATAAAAATGGAATAGGAAAAATTACATTTACAACAGACCTTTGGTGTTTAGATTGTGAGGATAAGAAAAAAAATATACTAGGTAAAGCGGTTATAGTTTATCAAGGAGTTGATGATTTAACTTCTCAACCCTCAGGTGCTGCAGGATCAAGAATAAGCTGTGCTGGAATTATTGAATAATTAATAGTCCCACTTTCTAGTGACATCCAATTCCTTTTTGGCTTGTAGTACCTCCTGAGGAATAACCTTTAAAAAAGAAGGATGCTGCTCTATTGCATATTCAATTTTTTCTAAAATACTTTCAATACTTTCATTCTCATAATCAATCTCCAAAGGTTCTTTGATAACCATGGACTGAAGTATGTCTCGCTTTTTGATCATCAATCCTTTTTTGTCAAAAGATCGTCTAAAACCATCAATTACGATTGGAATCACGACAGGCTTATAACGCTTTATAATATGGACAGTACCTTTTCTAACGGGCCCAAAGGGCTTTGTTGTCCCCTGAGGAAAAGTAATCACCCAACCATCATCAAGAGCAGTTCCTATATTGGTAATGTCACTCATTTTAACTTGTCGCTTGACATCCTTGCCTGACTCTCGCCAAGTACGTTCGATAGAAACAGAACCTGCATAAGCCATTATACGTGGCAACAGCCCTGCTTTCATAGTCTCTTTGGCTGCGACATAGTAAATATTCAGTTTTGGCGACCATAAATAACCTACATTCTTAATACTATCTATACGGCCACTCAAACTTGCATTGAAAACATGGAACATAGCAACTACATCAGCAAAATAGGTCTGATGATTGGAAATAAAAAGAACATTATTGTCCGGTAAATTTTTGATGATTTCTGATCCCTCGATTTCAAGTTCATTAAAACCTCGATACCGACGGTGCGTCATAAACCCCATATAACGAATGAGCCATTTCTTTAAAATAAGGTAATGACCAAATGGATTTTTCTTGAACATATTGGCTTCAATAATGGGGTTAAAGATAAAATTAAATCAATGCGCAGTATTCTAAAAAAACTTTAAATTCTGATAAAATCATTGCAGTAGCTCCCCAAATTATATGCTCTTGATAGACATAGCTAGGAACGGTGACCCCTTTATATAAATGTTCATCCAATGGTGTTTGTTTAACCTTTAGACGAATAAGTTCATGTAATGGAATCTCGATATGTTGTTTCACTTCACGGGGATCTTCCTTAAATGAAGGAAGAAAATCATCTATTGCCACAAAAGGACTTACTAAAAAATTACTAGGTGGAATGTATACTTCGGTAAGTTTTTTTAAAACTGTTACCTTGTTTTGATTAACTCCAATTTCTTCTTCTGTTTCCCTAAGAGCAGTAACTCTCAATGAACTATCCATAGCTTCAAATTTACCTCCAGGAAAACCAATTTGAGCAGAATGAACTCCCTTATATGTTTTTCTTAATATTAAAGCGAACATAGTTTGTTTTGATACTGAAGGATAAAACAAAGCTAATACCCCCGCTTTTTTTGCTCTTTTTTTAACATCAGCTATTTTTTTTAATTCATTAATACGTTCCTTTGGTGCCATTTTAAATTGAGCACTCTCCCCCGGAAGTTTCATTTTTTTTATTTTTACAATTTTATGTTTAAATTCCTCAAATTCCATTTATGAAAAATATATTGATTATTGTAGCCATACTTTCGCTATTTGTTGGATGTGAAGATAGTAAAAAGAGAACTACAGAAATTAAAGAAACTATTTTAAAAAAAGAGTTAATTCCCAATTCCAACACACAAAAAAAAGAACTTAAACCAAAAATTAAACTTACAAATGAAAATGCGGTTTCGTTTTTAACTGAATTTGGGGAAAAAAATCTAGAAAATAACATTCGAGTTATAACACCATATGGTAATATAGATATAGAACTTTTTAAAGATACGCCTATTCATAGAGCTAATATCATTTATTTAGTTAAACAAAAATATTTTAATAATACCTTTTTACATAGAGTGGTACCTAACTTTATTATTCAAGCTGGAAGTAGTGATTTAAAATCTACATTTAAAAAAAGAGCACGTATAGGAAACCATTACCGATTACCTTATGAAAAAGGAAACAGCAGAATTCACACTTATGGCTCAATTTCTGGTGCAAAAGAATATCGAAAAAATCCAGATAAGATGACCTCCCCTTTTGAATTTTTTATTTATTTAGGTTCAAATACAAGCAATAAACATTTAAATGGAAATTATACTGTTTTTGGTAAGGTAACAAAAGGTATGGATATTGTTGAGATACTCTCTGAGTTGCCAGCTGACGAGCAAGACTGGCCATTAAATAATATTTATATTTCTGTAGAAATATTAGATCAATAGTTTTTTTTAATAATCACAAACAACTATAAGAAATACTGATATATTTTTTATATTTGATATAAAATATTGATTATGACTATTACACAACTAAAATATGTTTTAGCAGTTTCTGAACACAAAAATTTTACAAGAGCAGCAGAGCACGTATTTGTTACACAACCAACACTTAGTATGCAAATTCAAAAGCTAGAAGAGGAACTAAATATTTTAATCTTTGATAGAAGTAAAAAACCCATAGAACTTACCAACGTAGGAAAAAAAATCGTAAATCAAGCTAGAAATATTGTCAACGAAGCAGAAAGAATGCAGGATGTGGTTGATCAAGAAAAAGGCTTTATTGGCGGAGAATTTAAACTAGGAATAATTCCGACCATCATGCCTACCCTATTACCAATGTTCTTAAAGAATTTTACAAGTAAATACCCGAAAGTTAATTTAAAAATTGAAGAACTTACGACTGTTGAAATAATTTCAAAATTAAAAGATAATCATTTGGATGCAGCTATAGCAGCAACTCCACTTTTACAGGAGAAAATTAAGGAACGTGTTTTATATTTTGAACCTTTTGTTGGTTATGTCCCCAAAAGTCACCGATTAAATTCAAAAAACAAATTAGATAGAACCGATTTAGATGTTAACGACATTCTATTATTAGAAGATGGCCACTGTTTTAGAGACAATGTAGTTAACATTTGTAAAAACTTAAAAAATAGTAATGCTAGAGATTCATTTCAATTGGAGAGTGGAAGTTTTGAAACTCTCATTAAGTTATCGAATGAGGGGTTTGGCATGACTCTATTACCCTATTTAAATACGTTAGATTTTTCTGAAAAAGAACAAAAAGAATATTTGAGATATTTTAATGAGCCTTCACCAGCAAGAGAAGTTAGTTTACTCTATAAAAAGAGTGAGCTTAAAATGCAAATTATAAATGCTTTATATGACAGTATATCTGGAGTAATTAGAGGTGCTATTGCATTTCATAATATCAAAGTGGTAAGTCCTCTGAAATAAAATTTTATAATAAAAAATCCCTCTTTCGAAGGATTTTGATTATGACTTTAAATAAATTAAACATTGATTCAATTGTGGTTTCTTTTCTATTAGAACATTTAACCATATTTTTAACTCTACGATTTCGTGAGGAAGTAAACGTGTTAAAGCTTTTTTTAATTCGATACAGAAAAGGTTTACATCAAAACTTACTTTGTTCAGTACAGACTTGGTGTAATCATACATCGCTCTTGCCATTTTTAGAATATTAAATTAAGTATTTTTCTGCTATAGGCTTAAATTTTAAATTCATTTAAAGATAGCAAAAAAAATGATATTTATAGTATAATTCACTAATTAAAAAGACTAATATTATTGAGTTAAGATGATAGAGGTTTCACTTTTAATGTCCATTCAAATTCAAAAACAGAAACCAAAACACCATCTTCATTAAAACCCTCCGACTTCATCCAGCATGTTTTCCCTTCTCCGCTTAAAACAGCGTCTTTGATTGTTTGCTCGATCAATTTTCCATCATTACAGGTAAAGATGATTTTTCCAGTAGCTTTTTTGTAAAAAGTAGCTTTATTATTAGCTACCAGCATCGATACATTTTTTTTTGATGCTCGAATACAACTCATCACCATCGCTCCTGTACTTAATTCGGCAGCCATACCTTGTACAGCCCAAAATAATGATTTGAACGGATTTTGAGTAATCCAACGATGTCTAACAGCTACAGAACAGCTTTGATGATCTATGGATTTTACCCGAATACCTAACCAAAACACAGAAGGCAGTTTTAAAAATGTAAAAAAAGTAATCTTTCTTATACTTAAAGACATATCATAATTTTAACAAATATATTTAAAAATAAAATCCTAGTAATAATTTAAATTAAGATTTATTAATATTACACATATACTGTCTTTCAGTGATTTAAAAAAAATAAATGTTAAAATATTGTTAATACAAGTACTATGCGTAACAAAGTACCTTTTTTTAGACATATATTTGTATAGGAATTTATTAAAAATTGATTTTAAATAATTCTTATTTATCACATTTAGTAAAAAAAGTTTTTAAAATTAACTAAAAAATGAGTGCCTTATTTTATCTAGTTTTATCGATCGTATTTAATTTTCTATCCAGTGGAATAAATGATAATACCCCCTCAAAAATTTCATTTAATCATTCTCTAAAAGAATATAAAAATAAAAATTATAGCGTCAAAGACCTTAAATCTCATTATATGATTACTGAAGAAGAGTTGTCAAAACACTTAAAAAGAATCTACTAAAAATAATCAAATGAAAATTGAAAATACAAAAGCACAAATGCGAAAGGGTGTTTTGGAGTATTGTATCTTATCGATATTAAAAGATGGTGAAGCATATACCTCAGATATTCTTAAAACATTGAAAAATGCAAAAATGCTTGTAGTGGAGGGCACTGTCTATCCATTATTAACACGTTTAAAAAATACTGGCCTCCTAGCATACCGTTGGGAAGAATCCACCAGTGGGCCCCCTCGAAAATATTATTCGCTTACAGAAACAGGAAAACTATTTTTAAATGAATTAAATACTACCTGGAGTGATTTACAAACGGCAGTAAAAAAAGTAACAAGAGAAAAAACAAAGAAATGAACAAAACAGTAAACATAAATTTAGCAGGTATATTTTTTCATATTGATGAAGATGCATATGCAAAACTTACAAACTATCTTAATGCAATACGAAATTCTTTTTCAGATCCAGATGGACAGGATGAGATAATAAAAGATATTGAAGTACGGATTTCTGAACTTTTCTCTGAAAAAACACATCATACTTCCCAAGTAATCACTATTAAAGAATTGGATGAAGTAATTTTAATAATGGGGCAACCTGAGGATTATAAAGTAGATGAAGAAATATTTAACGATTCTGCTCCCAACGAAAAACAACAAACCAGGACATCTTCACATAAACAATTGTTTAGAGATATCGACGACAAATTTATAGCTGGTGTTTCCTCTGGTTTAGGACATTATTTTGGAGTTGATGCTATATGGATTCGTCTAGTTTGGGTAGCACTAGTATTTTTGGGTGTTGGAGCACCAATATTAATATATATTCTCCTTATGATTTTAGTTCCTGAAGCCACTACGACTTCCGAAAAATTAAAAATGAAAAGAGAACCTGTAAATATTTCTAACATCGAAAAAAAAATTAAAGAAGAGCTCAAAAATGCAGGTGAGAAAATAAGCTGGGATGAAAACCAATGGAAAAATAACGCAAAAGAAGGCGTCTCTGGGTTCTTTAATACCGTAAAAAAAATTATAGAACTGAAAATATTTTTGTTAAAAAAAATAGCAAGAGGGCTTTTTAAAATATTTGGTAAATTGTTTGGAATATCATTAATAATCTTGTCTTTTTCAACTATTATATCACTAATAATTGGTTTATTTACGACAGGGATAACCTTTGGTTTTTTGTGGGATGGTAATGAGATATTTGATTACTCATCAATCGTTTTAGTTGATTTCTTTCCTTTTTGGCTTATAGTACTATTGGTTTTTTTAATTATTGGAATTCCAGCTTTTGCATTCTTTATATTAGGTTTAAAATTAATCATAACTAATTTGAAGTCGATAGGTATGACAGCAAAAATTGTTTTAATAGTTTTTTGGATATTTTCAATTGTTGGCTTGAGTATTTTAGGGATAAAACAAGCAACTGAACAAGCTTACGATGGTGAATTTATATCTGAAAAAATGATTCCGATTAGTAAAAATGACACCTTAAAATTGAAGATGGTTAGTAATAATCGTTATGAATACAATGAATCCAGAAGTGGTAATTTTCATTTAAAATCTGATGAAGATGGAAATAAAATCATTTATTCAAGTAATATTAGACTAATCGTTAGATCTACTAATGATGCTACTGCAAAAATATTCATAAATCGTAAAGCTGATGGTAACTCCTTTGATAATGCAAAAGAAAGAGCAAAAGCAATCGATTATCATTACACTTTTAATAACAATAAATTAACTTTAGATAGTTATTTCACCACTAATATTAGTAATAAGTATAGAGATCAACTAGTGGAAGTAGTTGTATATTTACCAATTGGATCTATTTTATATGCAGATAAAAACACTTTTTCGTATCATAGAAATAATTCAAATTATAAAGATATTTTAAAGAATGGAGATGAAGAAAAATATTTATTAATCAATAGTTTAAAAACTGATTGTTTGGATTGTGAAGACACGTCCATAAATGCAAAATCATTGATTCCAGTTACTCCTAACACTCCAAACATCAATTTACAAAAGAAAAGTAACGATTCAAACCAATGGGTAGAAGAGGTAAACGATCAATTTAAAAATTTAAATACCACAAATAATTAATATACTTTTATAATGAAATTTATTAAAATTCTACTATTTCTCCTATTCGGAGTCTCCTTAAACTCCTGTTTTTTCGCTGTTAATTTTGGAGATGAAGATGGAAATGGAAATCTGAAGACTGAGGAAAGATATGTAAATCAAAACTTCGATGAAATTATCGGTTCGGGAGGGCTAGAAATTTATCTAACTGAAGGTTCTGAAAATAAAATAATTGTTGAAGCTGACGAGAATCTATTAGAAATCATTGAAACTACAATTTCTGACGGTATATTAACCATCCAAACAAAGAAAAACATAATTAGTTCAGAAGCTAAGAGAGTGCTAATTACATTTAAAAATTTATCTGTCGTTAAAGCAAATAGTGGGGCAACTATCATAGGAAAATCAATTATTAGAAATAAAATACTAACTCTTGAAAGTAGTAGTGGAGCAAATATAGATATGGAAGTTTTTGCAAAAGAATTATTTACTGAAACTAGTAGTGGTGCAAACATCAATATTAATGGAAAAGCTACAATGCTATATGCAAAAACATCAAGTGGCAGCGAATTAAACGCAAAGAATTTAAACACTATAAATAGTAATATAAAGGCTCACAGTGGATCAAAAATTATGGTAACTACTCAAAATAAACTTGAAGCCACTGCGTCAAGTGGAGGAAATATTCAATATTACGGAAACCCTAATTCTGTTATTAAAGATGATGGTTCCTCTGGAAGTATAAAAAAAATGTAACCCTTTTTCGTCTAAATGGAAAAAATAAAAATAGTTATTATAGACAATTACGATTCGTTTACCTTCAATTTAGTTCATATCCTAGAGACGTTAGATGTAACTGTTACAGTTATAAGAAATGATCAATTTCAAATATTAGATCTTGAAGTGTATGACAAAATAATGATTTCACCGGGTCCAGGAATACCATCTGAAGCAGGGCTTACAAAAAAGGTAATTCAAGCTTATTATAAAAAAAAACCTATTCTAGGGATTTGTATGGGGCACCAAGCAATTGCTGAGTGTTTTGGAGGTGAATTAAACAATTTGAGCGAAGTTTTTCATGGCGTTGAAACAGCTATTTTTACTCAAAACGATTATTTATTTAAAGATTGCCCTAAGGTATTAAAAGTCGGTAGATATCACAGTTGGGCAGTATCAAAAACATTGCCTAAAAGCCTGGAGTCTATAGCCGAAGATAAAAATAAAATTAATATGGCATTACGACATAAAAACTATGACGTTAGGGGATTGCAATTTCATCCGGAAAGTATTTTAACTCCACAAGGGTTTCAGATTATTAAAAATTGGGTAAATCATTAGGGTGAAATTAGACTAATAATTAATCCTTTTAAAATCTTCATTTTTGAATTATAATTTCTATTGCAAAGTACCCAAATAACGCTCTGAATCGAGAGCTGCCATACAGCCAGTACCGGCAGCTGTAACAGCTTGACGATATTCTTTATCCTGTACATCACCACAAGCGAAAACACCTGGTAAATTCGTTTTAGTAGATTTTCCCTCAGTAATTAGATATCCTATCTCATCCATATCCAATACCCCTTTAAATAAATTGGTGTTTGGTGTGTGTCCAATAGCTATAAAGACTCCTGTTACGTCTATAACTTTTATTTCTTTAGTTTGGTTATTAATTACACGAACACCTTCAACTACAGTTTCTCCAAGAACTTCATCAATTTCAGTCTGATATAAGACGGTGATGTTTTGGGTTTTGTTAACTCTATTTTGCATCGCTTTTGAAGCTCGCATATAATCTTTACGAACAAGTAAAGTTACTTTTTTACAGATGTTAGCTAGATAAGTAGCTTCTTCTGCTGCAGTATCCCCTGCTCCCACTACTACAACATCTTGTCCCTTGTAAAAGAATCCATCGCAAGTAGCACATGCAGAAACTCCACCACCAATTAAACGTTGCTCACTTTCCAATCCTAAATATTTTGCAGTTGCGCCAGTTGAAATAATAACAGTTTCTGCTTCAATTTCTGTTTTGTTATCTACAATAACTTTATGAATACCACCTATCTCATTACTTAAGTCAATAGAGGTTACCATTCCAAAACGAACCTCAGTACCAAATCGTTCCGCTTGATTTTGTAAATCATTCATCATAGCATTTCCATCAGTACCATCAGGGTATCCCGGAAAGTTATCAACTTCTGTAGTCGTAGTTAACTGACCTCCAGGCTGCATTCCAGTATACATTACTGGATGTAAATCTGCTCTTGATGCATATATTGCCGCTGTATATCCTGCAGGCCCGGAACCAATAATCAAACATTTAATTTTTTCAATACTATCTGACATAACTATATTTTATAATTTCAGTTGTCAAAAATAATACTTTAAATAATCAAACTAAATTGTTTTTAAAGAGAATAAAAATCATTTATTAACTATTTTTAAAAAGAAATTAGCTGTATGAGATGGTTTTACAAATCAAATCTCATATCGTAATCTAAATGATATAAATCTTGGTTGTATGTAAGTTCTTGACTCAGAAACAAATAAATTAGTGGCTGTATTGCTTATTCTTGAATCTGCGTCTAATAAATTCGTAGCGACTAATTCATATTCCCATTTAGCATCTCTATTTTTACGATATGCTAAAGAAGCATTCCATGTTTGAAAAGAATCACTATTTCCATATTGTAGTCTTTGATGTGTGTAAGTGTAATCTGATTTTAAAGTAACTGATTGCCATATATATGCATCAAAATCAATGGATGGTGCATTGGTATAAAATATTGTTTTGTTGGGCCCTTGATTATTTTCAGAAATCCTATAATTATACTTTAATTTAACATTAGGTGCCTTTTTAAAATTAGTTCTCAAACTCGGGGTGTAGCTTTGACTAAAACTTTCGTTTACAGATTGTCTAGCATCCACAAATTGATTTATATTATTATAATTAAAGCTTAAGTTGATTGTTGCTATTAATTTACCGAAAGTACGTTGAACCCTTCCAAAAGCGGTGAGGCTCTCATCTGCAAAATTAGAATTAAAAAAAGTATTAGTCGTTATTATATTTTCAAAAAAGGTAATGTTTCTTATTTGGTCTATATTGTTAGCGTAGGCAATACGACCAAAAACATTGGTATAATTAAAAAGATTAAAACTTGAATAGATTAAACTAAGATTATGTGATAGGGCGTTTTGTAATTCTGAATTTCCAAATTGTATGCTGTCGTAATTATTGAGCACTAAACCTTTTGCGAGTTTTGTGACATCGGTGAATTGATTACTCATATTATACCTAAAAGTAAGACTTTCGCTATTTTTAAACTGAACACGTGTTTCAAAATCGGGCATAATTCTAAAAAAATCATCAGCGTACTCATTGCCTAATTGTATATTTTTGTTTCCATAGGAATGCATTGAAAATCCTGGAGTCATCGTAAATTTTCCAACCTTAACTCGATAACGAGCAGCTAAATAAATATCATTAAATTTATATTCGACATCATTACTAATTAATCCATCATTGAATGTTGGGTTTGGATCAAAAGTGGAATTGTTATCTAAAAACTGAAATAAGGTTGAATTAAACTTTTGATTGCTAAATATGCTACCAAAAGTTAAATTTAAATTACTTTTTGGATTAATAATGAAGTAATAATCTAGTTTCGCATCCAACTGATTCGATTTTATACGTCTATCTTGAGCTAAATTATAATTAATTTGATCTGTATTTAGACCTAAAGATTCAGCAGTAGCCTCATAATTTTCTTTTTCTTCTAGGACCGCATTGTAAAAAGGATCTTCATCGCTCCATAAATGCTGAACCTCTAAAGCGAATATGCTAGACTCATCCAATGTAAAATAATAATTTAAATTTTGATTGATACTAAATGGTGTCGTCTCCTCAATTTGATTGGTATTGCCAATTACTGAAGAAAATACATTTTGAGTTTGTTTATCATTTGAAATTCTACCTAAGATATCGTAATCAATTTGGTTGTTAAAGTTCGGTTTGTAGGAGGCACTTAATTTTAATAATCCTTGCGTTGAACGTTCATCAGTAGAATCTTCTTTTAATTCATTTGGGATTCCTAAATCTGAATCTGTGTATTGTCTAAAAGTTCTTTCTTTTGAATCAATTTGGCTACTATTATAGATTGCAAATCCGGTGATATCTAAAGAATTTTTTGGTGAGTAACTAAAATTAGTAGCACCAAATATATTTTTTATGGCCAGTGCATTGGCTTGATTTGTAAGAAAATTTAAGCTATTGTTACCTAAATCTAAATTAGTTCCACTGCTTCTGCTTGGTGGTTTAAAGCCTCCGCTAAAATTTCTAATATCTCTTCGATTTAATACTAAATCACCTGTGTTATTAAAATCACCAAGAAAGTTAAAAGTTACTTTTGGCGAATAATAAAAAAGTTTAGGTTGAATTAAATAAAGACCCTCGTCGTTTGCAGAATAACCACCTCCAGTTTTTACATTTCCAAACCAAAAATTTTCTTTTCCCTCTTTTAGTTTAATATTTAATGCAAAACTATCAGAGTTATTAGTAACACTTTTTAATTGCGATACTTCAGAATAATTTCGGAGAACTTGAATTTTGTCTACCGCATTGGATGGTATATTTTTGGTTGCTATTTTTGTATCTCCGTCGAAAAAATCTTTTCCATTTACCATTAACTTATTAACTACTTTCCCTTCCACTTCTACTTGACCATCTTCATTTATTTCAACACCAGGAAGTTTTTCAATAACGTCCTCTAAATTTCTCTCAGATCCGTTTTTAAAAGAATCGGCATTGTAGACGATGGTATCTCCTTTTATAGTAATAGGAATTTCATAGGTGATTTGAACTTCATCTAGAGTGTTATCAGGAACTAAAGTAAAATTTTTAGTTTCATCACTTACAGTAGTTTTTATCTGAATCTCTAAACTTTTTTTTCCGATATAACTAACTTGAAAATTGTATACCGTATTTTGTTGTAGCTTTAATGAGTAGGTTCCTTTTTGATCAGTAATCGAATAGGACTCTAAAAGATTGGTAGCATTATCGATTGCAATTACGTTGGCAAGCTCGAGTGGATTACCAATACTATCTTTTACGATTCCATTAAAACTGACTTGAGAAATTAAAGTGGTTGAGGTAAATAAAAAGAACAAAAAAAAATACTTTGTTTTCATATGCTAATTTTAGTTAAAAAATTCAGGTCGACCGTTAATTACTTCTTCGTCTACCTCTGTTATTTCTCATTTCTATCATTTTTCCAGTAATGATACTCTTATACTCTTTTTTGGTAGCTTCTTTACCTTTTTGGGGTGCTTCAATTTTTAATTTTTCATCTGGATTCATGACAATTTTGGAACACAACATCGTAGTATTTCCAACATTAACCTCTAGAATTAAACCAGGCAGCCCCCAATATTCAAGTGGTCCTTGACTAATAGGAATTTGGGGTGAATACCATGCGGTTACGTTTGTAGTTGGGATAGTTTCTTCTTCCATTTTTAATGGGGTTCCATCTAAACCAGTTTTTGGTATGGAATCGGTTTGTTCTTTTTTGTTATTGGGTCTTAATTCATTCCAAGAAAAATTGTACCAATTAAGGTCAGAATTTAACAATGTAGCAGTTGCTTTGAAGCAAACATAATTACCTATTTGTTTTGTTTCTTTTCCTAAAACCCAATTAATGTCCAATAAGTTATCTTTTATCAAGAATTGTTTACCATAAAATTCTTGTTTTTGGACTAATTCTTTAGTTTTAATATTTTTGTATTGTTTACCAGGTGTAAAATTTTTACCCCAAGTATCTGTTGCACCTGAGTAAGCGTCTACTTTTTCATCTTCTCTAAATATGGATTCCTCTTTGTTAAATGAAAGAATGTAGGTTTTCTCAAGTCTATTTTTTAATCTTTCTTTAATTTGTTTTTTTTGTGCTTCATTCATAGTAGCACCAAATTTTCCAAGTTCCATGGTAGATTTTGAAAAATAATAAGCTTTACCTTGAAACTCTTGTGAAAAAACAATGGTTGTTGTAAAAAATAAGGTGATGTACAAGAAAAAATTAGAAACTGATGCATTCATGGATATAAGTTTTTGTTTTGTGTTTAACAAATGTATGTTTTTATTATACAACAACGAATCGATTTTCAGATTTTTTAACATATTGTAGCATTAAATAACAAATTCATACTAATAATTAAATTGTCCTACATAAAATAAACATCAACTATCAAAAATAATTTAGTTAAATATATTTACAGTAAGACTATCTTATATAACTAAAGTTTAATCTCATAGTTATTTTTTTTAATAATTGTATACACAAGCTGAAGGCAAAAAGTCATTAAATTAACAAGAAATAATCATACAGTGTTTGGTATTTAGAAACACAATAATATTTTTATTAATATTTTTATTTTTCATATTGTTATGTTAATTTTGTTTAACAATTTTAGTTTTTTATTAAACATTTTATATATTTACATAAAAATAAACAGTTTTCATGGCTAGAAAAAAAAATATAAATGAGGAAAGTATTATAAAATTTTACATGGAGTACGTTTTAACTTATGGTAAAAAACCAGATTCTGTGTTTAGTTTTTCCAAGCAATATAACTTTACGGAAGAAGATTATTATAAATATTATGGAAATTTTAGTTTGTTAGAGCAATCTATATTTAAAGTTTTTTATGAGAAGACCATTAATTTACTAGAAAAAAATGAAGACTACCAAAATTACAGTGATAGAGATAAAATCCTCAGCTTTTATTACTCATTTTTTGAACTACTGACAGCTAACAGAAGTTATGTTGTTTTCGCTATAGGGTCACAAACAAAAAAATTAAAAAATATAGATACGCTTAAATTACTTAAGAAAAGTTTTTGTAATTATATCGATAAACTAGATATCAATATATTGGAAACCAACCAAGAAACTTTAGATAAAATACAAAATAAGACATTAAAAGAATCAGCTTGGTTTCAATTAGTTTTAACCATGAAATATTGGTTAGAAGATACCTCACCATCATTTGAGCGTACGGATATTTTTATTGAAAAAGCAGTAAATACAAGCTTTGATATATTGAATATAGCGCCTATAAAAAGTGTAATTGACTTTGGTAAATTTATTCTCAATCATACTCAAGTTGTTCTTCTTCAAGAACTCTTTGAACTTCTTCCATGAAATCT
>ENA-ORDA01002396-ORDA01002396.1-marine-metagenome-genome-assembly--contig:-NODE-2396-length-14281-cov-6.964728_pt1 | contig 14281 bp, 23 predicted proteins | sample MGYA00237778_ERZ508506 | MGnify/ENA primary metagenome ERZ508506 (study PRJEB26177, sample SAMN06267891) | marine metagenome | isolation source: Monterey Bay, California, USA | place: Pacific...
TCTACTGATGATTCTAAATACCCATTTACATAATCATCAAAATCTAAATATTTATCCATACTAGTTGGAGTTCCCCAATCCAACATGTATACTTCAAATCCTTGCTCTAATAGATTTCTTACCCAACTTTTTTCTGGATGTATGTCTAATATGTGATATCTGTTGATTAACGCATATGATATTAACAAAGGTGTTTTATGTTTAGTTTTAGTAATTGGTTTGTAATGTAATAGTCTAGTTTTATCTATTTGTTGAACGACTTTGTGTGGAGTAACTTCTAAATTTATTTCATCTGGTGCTGATACAAATTTTGGAGCTTCAATCACATTTTTACTAAATTTTAAAACCTCTTCTATAATTTTAGGATCTATTGGTGATTCATTTTGCATTTTTTCTTTTCTCCTTTTTTAATTCAAGTTCTAATTTTGAAACACGTTTTTTTAATGAATGAATTTCTTTGTATACTTCATCAACTTCTTCTTTGCTTGGGAGATTAACTGATTGTAAAATTACATTTGTGATATTGTTCCAATGTTTTGTTAATTCTAATTCTTTTGATACTAAATTTCCATAATTTTCTCCAAATTTCTTGGAATCAAACAACTCTGTAAAATCATTATCAAAAATATCTATCCATATTCTTTTAGCTGCCTCTATCTGTTCCACACCTTGAGGGATTTTTGGGGCTTTTTGATTTACTTTCTTTTGAGCTACTCCCCAAGTATTTGATAATTGTCTATAATATTCTGTAATGTATTGGTTGAACCCCAACAAATTTTCATTTATTTCAATTAATTCTACAGCTATTTTTTTTGAATTTGCTGCAAATGCTCTCATTGGACCTATTGATGTCAGAGCTTGTGGCTTACTTGACATTAGATGTATTATGTCTGTCCAAAACAATGACAGATGTTTGTAATATTCTGTCATGTCTGTGGGTGCTTCGGCTGAATCTTTAGATGATTTTGATTGCACCCTTACTGATTAATTCAGATCGCAATAAATAGTTCTATTACTTAATTATGTACGTGGATGACGTCGAGGAATTAGAGAGGATTTGTCAACAAATTCTCCAACTGGACCCTAAGATGCGTTCTGCTAGATTTATCAATTCTAGAGGTCATCTAGCAGCTGGTGGAATGAAAGATGGGTTGCTGTCACTTGAAGCAAAAAAACAAGATGAAATGATGTTCATGGAACTTGCATTACGTGTAAGAATGAGACATGAGTTTGATACTGAGTTTGGTATAGTTCATTTTTCATTGTCTTATAGAGATAAAGTGCTTGTGATGAGCTTCCCACTTAGTAACGATGATGTTTTGTTAGTATCTCGTGAAAAGAATAAGGATTTTGGAGACATTCCATTCAAGATTCTTGAAATCATTGAATGTCTTAAAAAAAATCCAATCAAAACATTTTGATTCCAAGAATTTAATTCCCTGTAAATTGTAATCGTTTGTATGGTCTTATCTCAAAATGTTAGTTGGAATGAAATTGAATCTTTGGTAGAAAAACTTTCTGAAAGTATTTTACAATTACCTAGATCTTTTTCTAGTATTACCACGTTAAGTCGTGGAGGGTTGGTACCATCTAGACTTTTAGCTGATGCTCTTGGAATTAAAACAATTTTCGTAGATCAAAAAACTATTTCTTCTGATTCTTTATTTGTGGATGATATTTTTGATAGTGGTAAAACATTTCATAACACACTTCTTAATGTTGATGATAGTTCAAAATTTGTATTTGTAACTCTTTTTGCTAGACGTGGAATGAGGTATCCTGAACAATTGATTTATGCTGAAAAAACTTTTGATGATTCTTATGTTGTTTTTCCGTGGGATAAATTAGAATATGAACAGTCTTTGAAATAATCTTTTCTTAATGTTTATTTTTTGAGCATTTTTCTTAAACCTGCACATCTGTTTCTTATTGTTACTTCTGTAATTCCTGATGCTATTGATATTTCTTTTTGAGATTTAATTTCTCCTGTGCTGATACATGCTAAATATAGTGCTGCTGCTGCAATTCCCATGGGATCTTTCCCTGCAGCCAATCCTGTATCTTTTGCTTGATTTAGAGTTTGAATTGCTTTTCGCTTAGTTTTTTCGTTTAATTTTGCAATACTAGCTATTCTGGACACTCCTTTTACTGGATCTACTACTGGCATTTTCAATTCTAATTCTCTAAAAACTAATCTGTAACATCTTGCAATGTCTTTTTTTCTAATATTCATTCCATTTGAAATATCTTGAATTGTTCTAGGTGTTTCAGTATTTCTACATGCTGCATATAGGCATGCTGCCACTAATCCTTGAATTGAACGACCTCTTACCAATTTTCTTTCTAAAGATTTTCTATAAATGTAAGATGCTTTTTCAATCACAGCATCTGTTAATGCTAATTTATCTTTTAATTTACTCATTTCATTTAATGCTTGTCTGAGATTTTTGTCTGAAGATGATTGTGTTTGACTTCTACTGTCCCAAGTTCTGAGACGTTCAATTGAACTTTTCATAGATGTTGATAGCGGTTTTCCAGATGCATCTTTGTTAATTGCACCAATAACTGTTGACAATCCTCTGTCATGCATTGTCAATGATGTTGGAGCTCCTGTTCTTGTTGGATCTGTTCCTCCTTCATTTGAAAATGATCTCCATTCTGCACTCGTATCTATGATCTTATCTGATATGACTAGCCCACATTTACCACAAAATAATTCTCCTGTATTTTGATCAGTGAGAATTTTTTTAACTCCGCAAGATGGGCATTTGGAGTCAAGACTAGATGAATTTTTTAACATATCTAAAATATTTTTTAAAATAAAGTTTTTATTTATTCTACTAAATTTCTTAAGGTTAATTGTGTGTAGGTTGAACTAACTTTAATTCTAATTTTGTAGAATATGATTGTAGACTGAATTTAACTTAACAAGCAATATGCATAAGATGGTGTCATTGATGGATAAATGATATTTTCTTTGTCATTTGTGTGTGGTAATCCTACAGAATGACCTAATTCATGAGTCATGATTGATTCTACAGATTCTACATCATACAATTGAAAACTACCATCACAATTGTAATCTCCTAAGGCTACTTCTACTACTCCTTTTCCTAGATGTGCGTGTCCTAACACTCCTTCTCCGATGTTTCTAACTACCCATGTAATCCATACATTTGCATCTGATTTTGAATTAACTATCTCAAATTTTATCTTGGCATCTTGATTATTGGTCTTTAATTCCATTTTTTCCCAAAATTCAAATGTATTTTTTAAAGTACTTGTGTGATCTAAGGGTAATCCTACAGGTTGTTCGTTAATGTAAATTTTATATTTTATTATGTATGTGTCATCAATTATTTCATAGGTTGGACTGGGGAAATCTTTTGATGACATCTCTACTTCTTTAGCAAAATTCCATTTCTCCACATCTCTAAGAAATTTTTTGATTACATCTTGACTGGGATTTGGGTATTCTATGTATCTTGTTTCATCATTTGCTTTTTTTAAAATATTTTTTAAATATCTATCAAACAAATATCTTTCATATTCAATTTCTTCTATTGTTTTCTTTGAATCTATTTTGATAAATTTATTTTCAATTAACCAATTAACATTTTTATAAAATTCTTCATCTGATGCTTCATTTTGAGTCCATATGCTTAAATTATTTCTAATTGATGATATCATTTTTAATTCATTTGTATCTTCAAATTTTTTATTTTCTGGGATCATGATGATTTCTTTTTTAATCAAATATTGTATTCCTTCTGTAAATTTTTCATCACTAATACTTGTTAATGCCCACCAATTGGTTGTTTGTTTAACCCAATTTGGAATATTTCCAATAGTTTGTTTCATTGTATTGGTTGGTTTTTCAGTTGGTGTGTATGGATATTTTTTCAAAGTATTTTTTATTATGTCTTTATAATTTTTAATTACTGTATTATTTGGATTTACTTCATCTGCTTTTTTTAAATATAATAGTGATTCAGAATATTCTCCTAGATTGCCAAAACCTACACCCATTCCTGCTAACGCTCTTGCATTTTCTGGATTATTTTCCAATACATTGTAAAATTGTTTTAATGATTTGGTATGTTGTTCCATATTGCTATGTGCAATACCTTTCATGTTTAATGTTGAAATGTTATTTGGATTTGATTCTAAAATTTGATCATAAATTACAATAGCTTGATTATAATTTCCATTTTGAAATAATTCTGTTGCATCATTAAATAATAATTTAATTTGTTCTCTTGTTTGTTTTTCTCCAAACACATTATTTGTTTCATAATATGAAATTGAGATTAAAATTATTGTACAACACAATAACATTTTTAGAACATTTTTCATATTTTATGAATTTCTTCTATCTTTCTATACTTTATTATTTTGACTCCTACAATTGTTCCTATTTCTTTAAAATCTATGAAAATGTTTAATTCATTCTCAATTACGTTCTTTTGTGTTGACTGAAATTCAGGTTTCAAATAATATGTATTATTTAAAAAAACAAATTGATCAAATTGAATCTGAATTAAATGAATTTGTTGATTTACCTGCATCTCTTCCTGAATTGGTAACTTCTGCAAATTTACTACGTTTAAATGAATTTCTTATGAAATCTGATAATAAAAAAACTGATCTCATTTCTGCATATTCTAAATATTCGAAAACCATGGAGGTGCTGTTGTTATCTGTTTTTGAAATACAAAATGAGTTAAAGGATATACTAAAGGAACAATCTTCGTTAATTTCCTCTAAAACTAAACCTAAAACTAAACCTAAAACTAAACCTAAAACTAAACCTAAAACTAAACCTAAAACTAAAAAATAAATTATTTTGCCAAGTGGATTATATCGCCCGCAATAACTTTGTTAATTTTGTCTTTATTTTTAACAATTAGTCCTCCATCATCATCTATCCTGATTGCTTCCCCCTTTGTTATTTTATCATCAATGTTGATTTCTATTTTTTTACCAATAGTTGATGATCTCTTTGTCCACTCTGAAATAATTTTTTTTGTTTGGTTGTTGTTTAATTCTTCATAAATTATTTCTAATTCTATTAGGAATGATTTTACTAATTCTGTTGGTGTGCTTTTATTTTTTTGTTCATTTAGGCTCGTTATGCCATAATTTTTTGGTATTTTTTTTAAATCTTTTTTTATTTCATTTGTGTTTACATTGAAATTAATTCCAACACCTAAAATTAAATTTTCAATTTTATTTGATTCAAATGAAGCATCAACTAACATCCCTGCAATTTTTTTTCCTTTTATCATCAAATCATTTGGCCATTTTAATTCTGTTGAAATTTTACATGTTTTTTCTATTGCATATGATAATGCCAGTGATGCTGCTATGGGAAATAATGTTGTATTTGAAATATCAAATTTTGGATGTAGGATGATTGAAAACCATATTCCTCCTTTTGGTGAAATCCATTTCCTCCCTGAACGTCCTCTTCCTCCTGTTTGTTTTTCTGCAATTATCACCGTTCCATTATTTTCTTCTTCTTTTGCCATTTTCAATGCTTGATTTTGTGTAGAATCTATCGAATCAAAATAATATGTTCTTTGACCTATCACTTTAGTTTCTAATCCTGAGATAATTTCCCATGGTAATAGTAAATCTGAATTTTTTGTAAGTTTGTATCCTTCTTTTTGTTTTGACTCTACTGTGTATCCCAACGCTTGAATTTTTTTAATGTGTTTCCAAACTGCAACTCTACTAATTCTTAGTACATCGCTAAGGTCCTGTCCTGAAAGATATTCTGTATTGTGAATTTTTAAAAATCTTAAAACTCTAAGTAATCCTGTCTCTTCAAATGAATTGTAAATCATTATCTACTATTTTTAATTCATGTATAACATATACTTTAGAATCCGATATCAAAATCAAATCCTCCATCATCCATGCCTCCATCATCCATGCCTCCATCATCCATGCCTCCATCAGACATGTTTTCTTGTGATACATAGTCTGACATTCCAACTCCCATCATACTAAACATCATTGAAAACATCATCATATCCATCACTCCAAAAAACATCATCGATGGCAAAATTGATTTATTTTCTTCCATTTTTTGTTGAAGTTTTTGTTTATCTCCGCTTTCATAAATTGTCTGCATCTGTTTCCATTTATCCTGTATTTCTATTATTTTTCTATCCAACTCATTTGAACCCTCTTCTGTAATTTTTAGTTCAATTTTTTTCCCAAACCAACCTTTCTTTTCTTCAACTTCAATGAGTTTTTTATTTTCCAGATCCTCTAAAATTGAATTTAATTCTTCTGAACTAATTTTTGTTTCATCTTGAATATTTGAAAATTTTTTCTTACCTCGTCGTATTGAACCTAAAACAATAACATCCTTTGGTTCTGTTTCCATACTGTCTATAATTTCTTAGAATTAAAATACTCTCTGATTTGAATTAGAGTTTATCATTTTCCTTTAATTGTACTATGACTTGTTTTATGCCCTCCTTGTAATTTGGATATTTGAATTGATATATTTTTGAAATTTTTTTATTTGATACTTTCATTGATGTGGTTAGTAATTTGATCAGATCTCCACCTAATACTGCTTTGGCTAAGAATATTGGAACACTTCCGGGATGTTTTGCATCTATTTGATCTGCTGTAAAATTTGAAAATTCTTTAAACGTTGTTGGCATTGAATCTGCAACAATAAATGATTCTCCAAATGATTTACTCTCTAATACTGCAATCATACTTCCCACTGCATCCTCCACGTGAACAAATCCTTTGTAATAATTCCCGCCTTTAGGCATCCTAAATGTTCTTTTCTTTAATCTTTTCACTAACATATCGTAAAACCATCCATCTGGCCCATAAACATCTCCAAAATGGACTACTGCAAAATCTATTTTGTGCTTATCTGAATTTTCCTTTAGATATTTTTCTGCATCTAATCTGATTTTTACAAAATCTGTATTTGGGTTGTATTTTTGATTTTCATCAACAACTGTTTCTCCTGTTTCCCCATACACTCCTAATCCTGAAATGTATATTATTGATTTTGTTTTGGATTTAATTTCATTAAATAGTTTTTTTGTTCCATCTAAATTTACTTTTTCTAAAATTTTTTTATTTTTTTCTAGTGGTGTATGTGATGCAAGATGAAATACACAATCAAATTCTAAATTTTTAAAATCTATTTTTTCATCAGTTAAATCCCCATAGATAATTTTTGATTTTGAATTACCTTCCTTTCCTTTACGAATTAAACTAGTCACATCATATTCTTTATTGATTAATTCTTCTACTAACCTTGAACCAATAAATCCAGTTGCACCTGTAACTAATACTGATTTTCTCATGTCTTTTTACATTCTTCTTGCCTTTTATTGTATTTGTATTTTTTTCGCTAGTGCCATAATTTAAAAATTATATGCAGTGTATATCATAACATATTATGAACCAGGATTCTTTTTCTGATCAACAAATTACTGATATTTTGTCATTACGAACTGTTGCTGTAATTGGAATGTCTAAACACTCATCAAAAGCAGCACACTATGTTCCAAAATATTTAATTGATAATGGATATGATGTCACTCCTGTAAATCCTACTGCTGAGAAAATTTTGAATATTTCCTGTTATGATTCTGTCTCTGAAATTGAAGGTTCTGTTGATATCATTGATGTCTTTAGACCTTCAGAGCAAATTTCTTTTATTATTCGTGATTGTATTGAAAAAAAACCCAAAGTAATATGGCTTCAAGAAGGTATTCATGATTTTGAATCCGAGGAATTAGCTCGAAAAGCTGGAATACTGGTTGTCTTTAACAGATGTATGTTGGCTGAACATATGAGATTGGGATTATGACTACCTTTGATAAATTTCATCATGAGTTAAGTGAATTAGTCAAAAAATATGAAACTGATCTTGGATTGAAAATTGAAGAAGATCTTGACTATGAGATAATCAAAATATTTGGTACAAAAATTACTTCATTGGCTAGAGCTCAAAATGGTCTTAATGATGTGACTGAATTAGCACATGCTACTGCAGAACATCATCCTTACTGGAATTTATTATCTAATTGTTCAGAAATTGGTCACACTGTTTTGGATAATTGGAAAAAATCTCTATCTTCCGATGATGTTGCTGATATTGAATGGGCTTTAAAAGAAATTAACCAAACCCTTGAAAAAATTAAAAATAATTCTCATCATTCCCATGATAATTGAATGTTTTAGGGTTTGAAAATGAGATCTATAGTAAAATTTGAATAATTACTGCAATCTAGAGTTTACCTTTGATTTTGTTCTATTTCTTTTGATCCTTACTATGTGTGGCATTGTTGTGATTCCTTAATAAATAACCTAATTCTGAGATTCTATGATGAGTTCCGGAAATAAGAATCCAGAAGGTCTATTCGGTACTGTAAAAGTAGGTTTTGGAGCTGGGTTAGTTGCAGGATGTGCATTATTTTCATCATTCCTTTCAATTGATCAACAAATAAACATCCCTCATGGAACTTTTTACAAAACAATAGGAATTCCTATGGGTGTTGAAGGTATGGGTGCAGTTTGGATTGGTTTGATGATGCACATGGTAGTTGCAGCATTAATTGGTATCAGCTTTAATGTGGCTGCATCATATTGGAGAACATTTAGAATAGTCACAGTCCCTAAAGGAATTTTAACTGGTGCTATAACTGGTGCAATTGTATTTAGTTTAGCGTTCTTACCTTTGCATACTCTGGTAATGATGCCAATTCTGGAATCTGAACTTAATTCAGCTGAATCTTTACTCAATATTATGCCAGAAGAAAAAGAAGCTTTAATGACATTGATAGAAAACAATGAATTCGTTTTGTGGTATTCTGCATTATTGCATGTATTGTTTGGTGCAGTATTGGGCTTGATGTCTGGATTTCTATTACATGATAGATATAGAACCGTAGAAAGAATCCGTTCTTTCTGGTAGAGATCTTTCTTAGTTTATTTTTATTTTAATTATTTTTTTATTTGATATTTTATCTCTGATACCCATATGTTTAAAATAACTAATCGGTGTCTTATTTTACATATTGAATGAAACTCAAAATAAAATCGAACAGTCTGAACTTTCTGTTGCTGAATTAATTAATCATTTTAGGGAAAAATGCAAAATTTGTGGCCATCATCGGATCATGCATAATGAATTGGATGTATGTGAAGGGGTAATGAATAAACCCTGCACTTCTGGCTGTGATAAATTTGAAGCAGAATAATTTATTTTTCTAATAATGTTTAATATTCATTAGATACTATACTCCTCATGAGGGATTTTCACCCTGACGATGAATTAGCTTCTCCTGAGGGATATTCTCCTCAAATAACTCCTGAGGAATTTGATCCTGGAATTCCTAATCAAATGCTTGATTTCATTTTGAGAACTGAACCTACTGAAGTTGTTGATACTGATTTATTTGCAGTAATGAAAAAAAGACGTTCCACTAGAAAATTTTCTGATAAACCTGTTGAAACTGTAAAAATTGATAAAATCATTGCAGCTGCTGATACTGCTCCTACTGCTGGAAATTTTCAAGGGTTTGAAATCTTTTACATTAAAAGTCCTGAAAAGAGAAGATCACTTGTTGATGCATGTAATCATCAATCATATGTTGATGCCCCTGTAGTTTTGGTTTTTTGCAAAAATCCTTCTAGAGTTAAATTTAATTTTCCTCCTTACATTCTACGAAAATTTGCAATTCAGGATGCCACTCTTGCAGCAGGATATTCTCAACTTGCTGCACAGGCTTTGGGATTAAGCTCAATTTGGATTGGAATGTTTGATGAACAAAAAATCATGAATATTCTTCAAACTGATTTAGTCCCATCATCTGTATTGTGCATTGGTTATCCGAAACAAACTAAATTTCCAAAATCTAGACGTAATCTCAAAGATCTTGTTAATGTTGTATGGTAGCTATGCCTAAAATTCTCCATCTTTAAATAATCAGCAATATTTCTGTATTTTATGACTGATGCATATGTAATGTTAAATTGTGAATTAGGTGCAGAAGAAAAAATTATTGAACAATTAAAAGAATTGGAACAAGTAGTTGATGTTTTTGAAACCATTGGCACTCATGATATGATGGTTAAGCTTCAAGGTGAAAATTTTGAGAAAATTAGAGAAATAGTCTCTTGGAATATTCAAAAATTAGATAAAGTTCGCTCAACTGCCACATTAATTAAAAAAGATAATTAATTCAATACGCTTAAGTTTAAAATTATTTATGATTTCTTATGGATATATCTTCTAAAAGACTACCTGCTATTTTGATTGTCGCGTTAGTTGGAGTTTTATTGTTGCAATTTGTCACTAATGATAATTCTGCCCCTGTAATTGATCCTGAAACTTGTGAGTTGTATATTGTGGATTCTCAAATAAATTCTAAAACATATCTTGATGAATTTAATCAAAAATGTTTAGATTTTAAAAATTTGAATAAGTAATTTTTGAATCCTTAATTATGATTGATATTTAATCATATGTCATGGTTGGAGACAAAAATGAAATCGATAAACTCATTGACACGATGATTGAAAGTGGAGATGAATTAGTTGATAACCTGAAAACAGTATTGCCAAATTCTTTGTCTGAATCAATGGTCATGTTTCATGAATCCAATGTTGAGAATTTGAAAAAAATTAAAGAATTCCTTAACGGTTAAAAGAAATTTTAATTCGTATGATTGCTACTACATCCTTTTTAACGATAATCTGGCTTTTTTATTGTGATTAGGACTAGAACTATTTCTTTAGTGGTAAATAAAATGGCTGGAGATACGTTTGATGCTATTGTTGAATTGTTTCCTAAAATGATCCCTGATGCAAAATTTGATTCAAATGGTTGGTGGTCTTTTATTGGACCTTATGGAAAATCTAGAGTTAAATTTAAGCAAAATAAATCCCTGGGAATTTTAGATCATCAATATATTGACGAAGAATCTTCTTGGCATATTCCTATGCGCATAATTCCCAATGGTAATTTTTCTGAAGTTATAATTACTTTAAAAAAGCCTGAACAATTATCTGATTTTCAATTTAACCAACGAGTATTGAAAATTAACAAAATTATTACTTCTATGAAAAATATGCTTGAATCTGATGTTTGATATTTTTAATTCTTGTGACTTTTTCTTGTAATTGGATCTGTGTTGATTATTGTGCTTAAATGCAAATTTTGTGATGTAAAATTGAAACAAATTGCCATATGACGAAGTATGTTATCAGAGATTAGAAGATGATAGTTCTAACCATCAGGAAGAATTGATATCTCTTTCACTGGTACTTGAATCTGATGGTGAGTGTTCATAATTTGATATTAACATAAATTCTACATATTTGAAATTATTTTTATTAAAAATGAAGTGTAAATATTGCGAAAAAGTTTTTGAAGAAAATAACAGTCTTGTTTTAGATATTTTTCATCATATTGACGCTCATCATTATGGTTCTCTTAGCGATGATGAAAAAATAATGCATGATGTTAGAAAAAAAATGATTAAATCCAAAACTGATTATGATGTTTACAAGAAAACTAATGGTGATTCTGATTTAATTTTTAATTCAAAAAATTCTGATATTTAGAAGCACTATTCTTCTTTACCTGGTCCTACCACATCTTCTGGTTTTATTTTACTATCCCAGTCGCCCTTTACTCCTTTGATTAGTGAAATTATTCCAGATATGATGAATGTCATAACTAATCCAAAGAATACTGTTTGATCCATTATTTTGAATGAACAGTTAATTTTTGCTGGAGGTTTGTCATCAAAGTATTCGTAACATGTTCCAAATTCATTTGATTCTATTGTTGCTGCTTGGTATTCGTGACCGAATGCTCCTAAAACAATAACCCCCACAAAAATTAATGCAACTCCTAAAATTATGAATCGCATGTCACTCATAATTTTTTTTATTGATTCACAGTATTTACATTTTGACCTAAAAAATCACTAGTAAAATTTTCCCTGAATTGGTAAATTATGAAATTAATTTTAAACAATTTCTAGATTAATTTGTTCCAAGATTACTTAGTGGTAATTTGATAATCCCATTTGCAACTAGAATCATCAATGTTACAGGAATACCAGCTCCTAGCATAATTGAACCCATGACCAAGATATCTCTTCTATCCATAATGGGAAAAAACTGAAGGATTATTTATTTTAAAAAAGATCTAAAATATATAAAAAAAGATTCATAGATTAGATTTATTGACTACTATTCTTGAGGTTCTCAAAATATGACTGATGAAAAGTACGGAACTGATGAGAAACGAATGAAACATTTTACAAAATGTACCTTTTGTGGCAAGTGTGACAATGTACAATATTTAGCTGGTCTTGAATGGTTTTGTAATAAGAGATGTCATTACAATTACAGGCATAAAGATGATAATTCATGATTTATACAAAAGTAAATGATCAAAATAATTAGTATACTATTTCAAAAAACAGTGTATTAACGTCTAGAAGCATTCTCACGGTGTTTCTAGACAATTTTGTTTTAAAAATTAGAAAAATTTGGTCTGTTTTTGAACTAAATGTCTTTTCAATACTCTGTTTGTATTTTTTGGATTCTGATTTGTGTCTAGACTTCATTCATTATCTTTTTTTGTTTGAATCTTGATACGTTTCTTTTGCATTATAATTACAACAAGTGTGATTATTACAATGGGAATTATAATTTGAATTGCGTTAAAATTATTCATATCATTTGTTGCTTCTGTTGTGAAAACAAAATATGAGTAACCTATTCCAAGAACAAGCATTGTAAGAATAGCCACATACCAATATTTTGTAATTTTATTTAGAGTAGATGATTTCAATATTTCCAAAAAACATTACTAGATTATAAACTGGTTAACATTTTTTTTAATGCTTAATCCTCAACTCCAGTAACTAAGATAGTTTTGCGCCTAACTCTATATCATAATTAATCGAAACCAAGTAATTGTCTAATATTATTTTTCTAGTGATGTTTTCAAATTTTCTAATGATGCTTCATAGAATGAACCCATGAATACTAGGAATTCTAAAAATTGTTGTTCAGACATTTTTTGACTGTTTAGATATGACTGCCATGTTAATTCTGTTTCATCTTTTGTTTTCTTTTTGATTGAAATTGTTGCAACATATGCCCTTAATGGTAATCCTTCTGTGGCAACATATGTGAAATATTCTCCTTTTTCCCATGCTACCACATGCTCTTCTATTTCATTTCCATCGCCAAATGTGATTAGTCTAATTGCTCCTACACCCTTTTTCTTTTTAGATAGGTATTCTGTTTTTGTTACATCTACTAACCATGATGGTAATCCTACAATGTTACTGATTTTTTTCCAAACTTTGTCTTTTGAGGCCTTAATTTTGATTGTTTTTTTGACTGTTCCTGTATGAAATGCTTTTTGAGGGCTTTTTGCCATGTCTAATTGAAATCATCATTAAATTTTAAGATATGTGTAAGACCTTTCTGTCAGTTTTGGCAAATTATGAATTTGTTTTAGGTTAATTATTTATCAAATGCTCAATTGAGACAATCATGTCGCCCATTGAAATTTTATCTTCAGATACCCAGACAGCTAGATTTGTTACCCAAGGAGGCAACTGTTCATCTGCAATTCCTAAAATTTTTGCAAGCTCTGAAACATCTTGTGTTGAGCCAGTCCAATCAGAAACTATATCCAAAAGCATTGAATCATCATAAAATCCCAAAACCTTTTGATTTACTTTTGATTCAAAAACTAGCGGCTCGTTTCCTGCAACCTTCAAAGTTAGTGGAAGTGACACCTTGAAGAAATTTCCAGACCTGTCAGTTCCCTGAACCCAGACATCAGTTGTCTGCATTGGTTGCAAGAACTTCATCTTAAATGATATAGTAAATGTTCCACTACCACCTTCAAGATTAATTTCAGAAAGATCTTTTTGATATGTTGAAGTTTCTTCAATTGTGATTTTAGGAGGACTCCATTCTACTGTTTGATCATAATCATAAAACAAATCCTCTCCAGTTTGGTGCCATTCATAAAATGTTGTACTTACCTTTCCATACTCATCAAAATTGTTTGCATAAAATGTATTCATGTCATTTGGTTTGGTTAGGAAATTTGTATACGTGCCACTGTCTGCAATTCTCTCCAAAGTTCTATTATCAGTTAACTCTAAAATAAGTTCTACTTCATCTCCAGGGTCTGCAACAATTGGAGTTTTGTAATCATCAAACATTGGGTATGGTGTTTTTTGATCAA
>ENA-ORDA01002397-ORDA01002397.1-marine-metagenome-genome-assembly--contig:-NODE-2397-length-14278-cov-3.512077_pt1 | contig 14278 bp, 10 predicted proteins | sample MGYA00237778_ERZ508506 | MGnify/ENA primary metagenome ERZ508506 (study PRJEB26177, sample SAMN06267891) | marine metagenome | isolation source: Monterey Bay, California, USA | place: Pacific...
CCTTATATATTGATTTTGAGTATATACTGGATAGACTACATTACTTATTGTGGTTGCTTCCATTAACTTTTGACTAAACTCATATTTTACTCCTTCTGGTACTGTATGATAGTTAGTTAAAGATTGTCTTGCAATCGTATAAATGTCATTATAATTTAATTGTGTTGATTCGTTCAGGCGATTATAAACTTCTTCTTTAGTTCCAGTACAAACTATCCCGTTTATTACTTTAGATGAATTAGCGTCTATAATTATTGGATTTAGGTGCAAATCGGTGAAGTGTGCCTTTTCATCAATATAAAATTTAGACTTTTTAGAGTTAATTAATTCTATATTATATTCTTCGGGAAGATTATCAATGGTCCAATCCCGGACTTCTAGATCATTGTGGTTTAAGCGAACCCCATAATAGGTCTCAATATTATCATATTTAAGGATAATAGAATTTGAACTGGGCCCTTCTATAATATCTGGAATATTGTTCCATTTTATTTGCTCAATTTTCAATAAATTAAAATCTCCTTCGGTTAAAATTGCAAAGCCGTCAATAACTAGAGGAGTTTTGGATTTTGACTCTATAGAAAGCGTGTATTCTTCTGCATTAATAGCGCCTATTTCAATTTTTTTTAAGCTGTAATTTTCCGAAGGATCTAATTCAATAATTTTCGTTACAATGCCTTTTAGTTTAAGTTTAGACTTTTGTTGTTTTTCAGTCTTATATCTTAAATAAAGAACCCCGTTTTTTATTTGTTTAGGAAATTGGATTTTATAAACTACCTGATCGCCAATATTTTTCCCGAATCCTCTGCCAATAGCGCTTCCATTTATTAACTCATGATCTCTAACCTCTGCTCTCAACATTCCATCATACACTAAATCATTTCGATGTCCTTCCTTTGCAAAATTTAAATATTGATAATCCAATGCATCTATCCAAAATGCATTTTCTGGTAAACTAATTGTAGCATAATTTAGTTTTTTTTCTGGATTATGTGGTTTTATAGGTGGAAAATGAATGGACGATAATAAATGTAATACAAGACTGTCTTGAGAGTTGGTTTGATTCATAAATTCAATACGAACAGATCTCGAAAAAGAATCTATTTTAGAATAAGAAATGTCTGCATATACTCGATCTTTCCATTTAAGTTCATGTCTAAAAGAAAAATATTTAAGATTAGGAGATGCTTCCCATGGATGAAAACCTGATTTAGTAAATACATTCGGAGCCTTTGTTTTTTTATTTTTAAAACCTGGAAAAAGACTAAAATCAACTCTTATTCCTTTATCAATATCTGGAATATGAGAAACTCCAATATATTTTTTTGTGTAAGGCCCCCAAGCTGGAAGACTAAGGTCATGAGATAGTTGTTGACTATTCTTTATTAATACAGCCTGTTTTTTTGATGGGTTTGAACAGCCCAACAAAAAAATAACTATCCATATTGAATAAAAACACCTCATAAACTCATTTGATTTAAGCAAAAATAGTGCTTATCGGTATGCTAATTTAACTTAAAAAAAATATCTCGAGAATCATGGAGTTACATTTAATTTTTTAGCATTTTTACTATCTGCGATGATGGTATGATTGCCTTTAAAAATTCTTGGAGCGTGGCACTTGTCATATATCTTACCAAATACCACCAATTAGGCACAAATAAAACGAAAAAACCTACAGCCATAGAAGAGGCAACCATTTCTATAGAGTGTTGACTGCCTAAAAATATGAAAAACGGCATTATTGTTATTGAAAATAGATTCCAATAAAAAGCTCTATCAGTCCTACCAGTAGCAATAACAAGACTGCCTATTGGATTTCCTAGGCTCCTTATATACATATAAACACATAGTATTCGAACTACCTCCACAATGCTCTTATAGTCATTCCCATAAAGAATGGATATGATAAAAGGAGCAAAAATTATAATCAGTAGATATACACTAAAGTTGAGCGTTGATATAATTTTAATTAGCTTTAAATAATTTATTTTTAATACATCGATATTGTTTTGAAACTTGGCTAACAAAGGGTTGGCTATTTTTGTTATGATTGGATTAATGATCTGAGCCGGGCGATAAACTAATTGTTTTGCTAAACTGTACCCCCCTAATATTTCAGCACTAAATAATTTTCCGATTATGATAATATCTAAATCTCTATTAAAATAATTAACTACTTGACTGCCCACTTCAAAAATTCCTATTTTTAGAAAAGGGTGTACCAATGTCCAATTAAAATAAAATAAAACGGGTCTTATTAAGATTCCTCTTAGGAAAAAGACAAGATTAGGAAGCGAATATTGCAATAAAGCTGAAAAAACCAATGCATATATTCCAAATCCTTTAATAGCTAATATGATTGCTAAAACAAGCGCTAATGAAGAGCTAATAACCTCAACTATTGCAATAAGTTTAAAATTAAGATTCTTCTGTTCAATAGTTTTGTATTGATTTCCTAGCCCTGCAAATACAATACTAATTGCCATTAGAAGAATTAGCTCTGTAAGTTGAGGTTCGTTATAAAACGAGGCAATATAAGGTGATAATAAAAATATAAAGCCATACAAAGAGATTCCAAAAAATAAATTTACCCAATACAAGCTTGCATATTCTTTTCTACTAATATCTTGTTTATGAAAAATTGCCGAAGTAAGGCCCATATCTGTAAAAAGATTTAGTACTCCTAAGACAAATACTACAATAGCCATTAGACCGAAATCTTCTTTATTTAAAAATCTGGTTAATATTGAAATTCGTACAAGAGAGGCTAAAGCAACACCGACAGTAGAAATAGATGTCCACTTTACGCCTTTTAAAATACTTTTTCCAAACTGCATAAAATTCCTTTATAAAATTAATTTGAATTCTTCTAAAGCTTGATTGCTATGCTTTAGCTTGTTTTTTTTACAATTTTTCTTTAACGATACTAGTAAATCGTCTTGTGTAAATATACGTTCTAATGTGGAATAAAGACTTTTTGTGGAGTTTTCTGAGATAAGTCCGTTTACTTGATGTTTAACAAATTCTTTTGCTGCTGGAAAATCAGTGGTTATGACTGGTGTCTCTAATATTAATGACTCTGTTAACACCATTCCTTGTGCTTCAAAGGCCGAAGACAAAACCAGACAGTCTGCATTTTTTATATAAGGGTACGGGTTTTCTTTAAACCCTAAAAAGTGTAACTGCTGATCAATATTGAGGGTTTTTGATTCGTCTTTTAAATTATTTAAATCTGGGCCATCTCCAATTATATACCAATTAAACACATGTCCTTTGTTGATCAATTTTTTTGAAATTTTTAAAATCCGATCTATTCTTTTTTGATGATTGTCAATTCTTGCAACTGTTACAAAAGTCAAAGAGGATTTTTTTTGAAAAGGGTTTTCAATAGCAGCTTTCTTTAAAATGTCACCTTCACTTATAAAGTTGTGTATAAGGTGAGATTTTGATTTAAATTCGGGTGCTAATTCCTCAAAAGCAACCTTACAATAATTCGAAACATTTACAACTGAATCGAAGCCTTTATACCTTGATAAAATATAGTCTCTTGAAAAACCTAATTCTTCTAGATCGTTATGGATCCAAGCTATTTTCTTTTTTGAAGTAATCCCGTTTTCAAGGATGTCATTACAACCTAAATTTGTTTTTGTTCTTGGGATATCGTTAGAAAATGAAATGGCTATATCAAAATGAAACTTAGTAAATCCTCTATAGAAATATTTTATAAAAGCTTTTCTTGTGGTATTCCTTCCAACAATTTTTGAAATAGTTTTGATTAATAAATAAACAAAAAAATGATGTGGTTTTAAATTCTTTTTAGCTTCTTCAAAGTCAATAAAAAAGTACTGCAACGCTAAAGGCGAATAAATAGTTATTTTTGAAGAAAGATCTTGGAATTTTTTATGTAAGTACGGATTGAAACATAAAAATGACAAGTCCAACTCAGAGCTCTTTGATAGCTCAGACGTTAGGTTGTACAAGGAATTAGCAATTCCCCCCATTTTAAGATGAGGATTTACGAATAAAATTTTCAACTTTTAGTTACTTTTTAAGTACTCCGCAAAAATCTAAAACTATCTTTTTAGAGTCTATTTCCAAATTATTAAATTCATTATGCGCTACTAGATAAACAATAATGTCTGCTTGGTTCACAGCATTGTTGTAATTTGTTAACTTACGATCTTTATTTTCAGACAAATTGGGCTCTACAGGTAATACCTTAAAACCTTGCTTTTCTAGTGATTCTGTAACAAATAAGGCAGGAGATTCTCTTAAATCATCAATATCTGGCTTAAAAGCAAGACCCATACAGGCAATAACAGGATCTTTACTTTTATTTACCTTAAAAGCCAAAGCCTCATTTTTAATTTTCTCTAATACCCAGTTTGTTTTATAATTGTTTGTTTCTCTTGACTTTTTGATAAGTGAGCTTTCTTTTGGAAATTCAGATACAATGAACCAAGGGTCAACCGCTATACAATGGCCTCCAACTCCAGTGCCTGGATTTAAAATATGTACTCTTGGATGTTTATTTGCTAATGCGATCATATCCCAAACGTTTATTTCGGCCTTATCACAAATAATTGATAACTCATTGGCAAAAGCAATTTGATTATCTCTAGAAGCATTTTCAACTAACTTTACCATTTCAGCAGTTTTTGCGTTGGTAGGGTGAAGAGTCCCCACTACAAAATGCTTGTAAAAGTTGATCGCTTTTATTGTTGATATCTCGTCAACACCTCCAATGGCTCGATCATTATGTTTTAATTCATATAAAATATTACCTGGCAAAACCCTCTCAGGGCAATAAGCTAAAAAAATATATCCTTTTAATTCGGGGCGTTCTTTATAAATAAATTGCTCCATTTTTTTGGTGGTGCCAACAGGGCTCGTTGATTCTAAAATAACTAAAGCGCCTTTTTTAAGCGTCGGAATCATACTTTTTGTGGCGGACATAACATAAGATAAATCAGGCTCGTGATTGTCTTTAAAAGGCGTGGGGACCGCTACTAAATAAACATCTGAAGAAACAGGCTTTGTTGATGCGCATAAATTTTTGTCTTTTACTACTTTATGAACAAGCCCCTCTAAATCAGGCTCTACAATATGAATTTGACCTTTATTGATGGTGTCAACAACTCCTTGTCTTATGTCTACGCCTGTCACCTTCAAACCTTTACTGGCAATTAATGCTGCAGTAGGTAAGCCAATATAGCCAAGACCCATCATTACGACACTAGGTTTATTTTCCATGTTATATTTCCTTAATAAAATTTACTATTCTTGAAGTTGCATTACCATCTCCATAAGGGTTGTGCAGCATACTTAAAGTTTTATAATAAGCAGCATCACTTATTAATTTTTGTGTTTCGTTAATTATTTTTTTTGTGTCGGTCCCAACTAGCAAAACCGTACCTTCTTCAACAGCTTCAGGGCGTTCTGTCGTGTCTCTTGTTACCAATACAGGTTTTCCTAGACTTGGCGCTTCTTCTTGAATTCCACCACTATCTGTTATAATAAGGTATGATTTCTCCATCAACCAAATAAATGCTGCGTATGCTAGGGGTTTAACAAGAATTATATTGTCAATTCCTGAAAGAAGCTCATAAACGGGTTTCTCAACATTTGGATTTAGATGTACTGGATATATTATTTGAGTCTCTTTATTATTTTCTGCAATTTGTTTTAGAGCTGAGCAGATATTTAATAGTCCTTCACCATGATTTTCTCTTCTATGTCCAGTAACTAGTATAATTTTCTTATTAAAATCTAAAATTTCTTTTAAATTCTCAATTTCATTATCTTTAAAATTAATGCTATTTACTTTCTCAATACCAAATAACAAAGAATCAATTACGGTGTTTCCAGTTACAATTATGTTGTTATTGTTAATATTTTCTTGAAGTAAATTTTTTTGAGAAAGAATTGTTGGAGCAAAATGATAATCCGCAATTTTTCCTGTTAACTGCCGATTAAATTCTTCTGGGAATGGATATTTTCTATCAAAAGTTCTTAAACCTGCCTCTACATGACAAACTTTAGCGCCGCTATAAAAAGCTGCGATGCCAACTGCCATTGATGTAGTGGTATCTCCATGAACATAAACAAAATCCGGATTTACCTCTTCTAAAACTGACTTCATTCCTTCTATAATAGTAGCAGTAAGACTGTACAAGTTTTGATTAGGTTTCATGACATTTAAATCATAGTCTGGGTTTATGTCAAAAAAATCCAATACCTGATCTAACATTTCTCTGTGTTGAGCAGTAACGCAAATTTTTGTATTAAAACTTCTATCTTTTTTAAATGCTAAAACTAGTGGAGCCATTTTTATAGCTTCAGGTCTTGTTCCAAAAACAATTAGATTTGTTTTCATATTAGTTTAATAGTAATGCTTTGAGGAAGCTAGTTGTTTTCAGATGATTCTGCTAATTCTTTTAAATTGAAATAAGAATTCCTTAAAAAAACTAAAACAAGAAATGCTAGAACTAACATGATAGGGTACTTAATCATTGGATTTCCGAATAGTCCTCTTTTTTCCTTAATTACATTTGGTTTATTAACCATCACCACAACCTCACTCTCATTAACTAAAAATTTATTTAAAGATTCTGATTCTTTTTGTAATTCTGTCTTTTTTATTAAAAGACCATGAACACTAAAGTTTTTGTCAACAACATAGATTTGATCTGACTCTGATGGAAGGGATCTATTTTGACTATAATTCTCTATTATCCTTTCAATTTGTATAATAGACTTGGTATTTAATTTAATATGCTTTTTTACATCCTTTAACGTTGTATCTTTTAACTTTTGCAATAATGGATTATCGTTAAAGTAGCTAATCAAATTAGTGATTGTTTTATCGTCGGCAGAAGTTGATAAATTCAAGTTTAATGTATGGTTTTTGTATTTAGAAATAAACGTTTCTGATATGTCTAAGTCAATTGTATTAAAATCTAAATTTCTTAAAAGTCCTTCCAAATTTCTATCATTCACCTCGTACCTTCTTGAAATTTCTGTTAAGTCAATAATGGGTTTAATCTCCAGATCTTTAATGGGCACTTCTGAGCTCTCAAAGCCAACAGTCTTAAAAAAAGCTTTATCATTTTCTGCAATTTTTTCATTTAAAAAATTAATTTCATTGTAAACAAAATTTACTGCATCATGATTTATTCTAAGCAAAACCTTTGCGCTTTTATTTTCTTTGTAGTCCAAGTTTGAAAAATAGCCCAGTACAACACCTAAAACAACTAACAAAAGAGTTGTTTTCCAGTTTTTAGCAATAAAGTTTAAAACATTAAAACCATTTATAGCTAATTTTAAAAAGCCTTTTTTAAGAGAATGAAATATGTATAATATACTAATTTCGTCGTTTTTGTTTTCCATAAAGTATAATTTGTAATTACTATTTTATGCTCAAATACTAGTTATTTATTTTTAAATTAATAACATTTTTTAAGCTTTTTTGCCATTCAATACTTTGATAATTAAATTTTGAAAAATATTTTCTAGCATCTAATACACTAAACGCTGGTCTTTGTGCAAATGTACGGTAATAGTCCGTTTTTACAAGATTTGTTTGTGTTAATTGGCCCGTTTGCGTTAATATCTCCTTAGCAAAGTCATACCAAGTTGCTTCTCCCTGATTGCTGTAATTGTAAATACCGTACTTCTTAGAATCAGATGTTATAATATTAAGAATAGCCTCTGCTAAATCGTTAGCATTAGTTGGAGTTCCTGTTTGTTCTGTTGTAACAGTTAATGATTTTCCTTCTTTTACAAATCTTAAAATCATATTATAAAAGTTTTGGCCGTATTGGGAGTAAAGCCATGAGGTTCTAATAATATAATGTTTCCTCCAAATTTCTTGTAACACCTTTTCTCCTTCCAATTTAGATGCTCCATAAACATTAACTGGATTCGTTGGGTCTTTTTCAGTGTAGGGAGCTCTTTTTTTTCCATCAAAAACATAATCTGTTGATACTTGGATCAATGTAGTATTGTTTTTCTTACACTGTTTTGCTAAGTTTTTTACACCATCTTCATTAACTAAAAAAGCCTTTTCCTTTTCACTTTCTGCTTTTTCAACATTAGTATATGCTGCAGTATTAACGCAATAATCAAATTCTTCTTTATCAAATAATACTCGGATTGCTTCTTTATTTACAATGTCTAATTCTTTTCGGCCAAGAAATATAAAATTATATTCTGGATAAAGATTCGATATATCTCTTATGCACTTTCCTAGTTGTCCGTTTGCGCCTGTAATAAGTATTTTCATTCTGCTATTGCTTCTAAAAAAGAAGGAAGTTTTAAATCTTTATCTGATATGATAAGTTTGTCATTTGGGAGATGCCAATCCAGTTGAAGAGTTGCGTCATTATATATAATTCCTCTCTCCGATGCTTTATCATAAAAATTATCGCATTTGTATGCAAATTTAGAAGTTGGAGACAAAGTAATAAATCCGTGTGCAAAACCGCGAGGGACGAATAATTGTTTTTTAGTAATATCATCTAAAATTACGGAGAAATGCTTGCCAAAGGTTTCAGATTCTTTTCTCATATCAACAACGATATCTAAAATTCTTCCTTGTATAACTCTTACTAGCTTTGCTTGAGCCATTTTTCCCACCTGATAGTGCATTCCTCTTAAAGCACCAAAACTAGATGTGGATTGATTGTCTTGTACAAAGTTTACTTTTTGCCCTGAAACTTTTTTAAACAAGATATCATTGAAAGTTTCATGAAAGGAACCGCGCTCATCGTTAAAAATGGTTGGAGTTAATATAAAAGAATCTTTTAAAGGGGTTTGTTCAATCTTCACTTGATCATTTTTTATAATAAATGTTTACCATAACCACTTTTTAACAATGGTTTTATTAATTTATTTAATTGTTCTTTAGTGATAAACCCCATTTCGTAGGCTGCTTGCTCAATGCTTCCAATTTTAAGACCTTGTCTTTCTTCAATTACCTCTACAAATTGAGATGCTTGCATTAAAGATGCAAATGTACCTGTATCAAGCCAGGCAGTACCCTTATCAAGAATACTAACATTCAACTTTCCTAAATTAAGATACTCATTATTTATATCGGTAATTTCTAATTCTCCACGATCACTTGGTTTCATATTTGCTGCAATAGCTACTACGCTGTTATCGTAAAAATATATACCTGGCACTGCATAATTTGATTTTGGGTTTGTAGGTTTTTCTTCTATGGTTAAAGCTTTTCCTTGATCATCAAACTCAACCACACCGTATCGTTCAGCATCCTGAACATGATACGCATAAATAATACCTCCATCTGGATCGTTATTGGATTGTAATAATTCCTTTAAACCAGATCCGTAAAATATGTTATCTCCAAGGATTAAAGCAACTTTGTCATCGCCTATAAAGTCTTTTCCAATTATAAATGCTTCTGCTAAACCGTTAGGTTGATCCTGTACGGCATAGGTAAATTCACAACCAACTTTTTTACCATCTCCTAAAAGTTTCTCAAATAATGGTAAATCTTGTGGTGTAGATATGATTAATATTTCTCTAATCCCAGCATACATTAATGTTGATAAAGGATAGTAAATCATAGGCTTATCATAAACCGGCATTAATTGTTTGCTAACAGCTAAAGTAATGGGGTGAAGTCTTGTTCCAGATCCTCCTGCTAAAATGATTCCTTTCATAATTTATTATAATTGGTCCTTATTGTTTAAGTACCATTCAATTGTTTTTAAAATCCCGCTTTCAAAGTTTTCTTCCGCTTTCCATCCTAATTCACTTTCAATTTTATCAGCATCTATAGCATACCTAAAATCATGACCTGCTCGATCTTGAACAAAATTCATTTGATCTCCGTAAGGCGTTTCATTAGGCACTAAGTTATCTAATAAATCACAGATGGTATGAGCAATATAAAGGTTTTCTCGTTCATTTCTTCCGCCAATATTGTACGTTTCTCCTAACTTTCCCTTTTCTAAAACTAATTTAATTCCTTTACAATGGTCGTTTACATAAATCCAATCTCGTATATTTTTACCGTTGCCATAAATAGGAATTTCTTGACCTGACAAGGCTTTCCTTATAATTGTTGGGATCAGTTTTTCTTTATGTTGGCGAGCACCATAATTATTTGAACAGTTGGTAGTAACAACTGGAACACCATACGTATGAAAATAACTTCTTATAATAAAATCTGAAGAAGCCTTAGAAGCACTATATGGGCTATTTGGAGCATATGCTGTGGTTTCTGTAAATAAACCAGTCTCCCCTAAAGTTCCATATACCTCATCCGTTGAAACATGTAAAAATCGTGCGTCTTTAAAGTCTTTTTTTAATTGATTTGGACCATTCATCCAAAAACAATAAGCACTATGAACCAAATTAAAAGTCCCAATAATATTTGTTTGAATAAATGCAGATGGGCCGGTGATGGAATTATCCACATGAGATTCAGCAGCAAAATGTATTACTTTATTAAATCGATTCTCTTTAAAAAGATTATCGATTAATTTTTTATCACAAATATCTCCTTTGATAAAGTTATAATTAGGTAAGTGGGAAACCGCTTTTAAATTTTTTAAATTCCCAGCATAGGTTAAATTGTCTAATATAAATACTTCATCTTCTGAATTAGAAATTACTAATTCTACATAATTAGAGCCTATAAATCCAGCACCTCCTGTTATTAATATTTTGTTTTTCAATATTTCTCTAAACTAAAATTTGATTTAACATTTTTTCTGTAATCAAGTACGTTGGTTTAACTCCAGAAGTTCCAAGTCCTCCTGAAGCAAGAGTGCCCCCTGTTTCTAGAGGATTATCTGATGCGTAATACGCATATTGAACCTTTACTTTTGAGCTAATACTGCGTCGTATTTTAGAAGCAGATTGAATTGCTTTCTGATAGTGTGCTCCTTCCATTTCAAGACCTACTACGTTCCAAGTGGAGTTTTTAAAAAATTTTAAAATATCTTTATTTTGAAGCGAAGTTCCTAAAACAGTAATCATTGCTCCTTTACAAACTTTTATTTCTTCTCCTTCAAAATGAGATTTCTTAAGCATATTTTTAAAAGGGTAGTTGTCGGCAGTTCCCTCGAAAACATGTGCAGAGGGAAGCATAATATCTCCTTTACCTCCTTCTAGAATACCTGCTTTACCCATAATTGATACCGACTTAACATCTAAAAAATTTATAATTTTCTTTGATTTCTTATAAGGTTTTAATAATTCATCAAGAGTTTCAAAGGCCTGTTCACCAAAAGCATAGTCCATAACAATTAGTACTGGCATGGCATCGATAGCGCTATTAGTCAAAGTGTTTGGTAATTTAGCTGTGTCTATAATTTGAACGTTAATATTGGTACCACTATTGTCTTTGATATAAATTAGTCCATTTTGAGCAGCGTATTTCATAACTTTTTCACGAAGCAATGTGTTCTTTGAGTCACTCAACATTTCATAAATCTCCATAGCTGAATATTTTTTATGTTCAGCTGTTAAAGCAAAAGGGCTATAGATTGTATTCATAACACTGTGCATGTTTGCACTTATAATATGAATTGGTCGTTCTAAAAGATTGATTTCATCCAGTTTTTTCTTAATCCCAGAAGCCCAGATTTCACCGTGAATGTGTTGCCCTAAACGCTCTCTTAAAACAGGACTAAAAGTGATAATTCGCTTTTTAGATGTTGTCACCTCGTTGATAGCCAATTTTCCTAAATAGTAGATGATTTTTAAAAAACGATTGGGATCTGTTTTAGTCGCAAAATTAGGATAAGCGTCACTAACCTCTTCAAAAGTTCTTCCTAAAAAATTGGCTGTATGGGTTAAGGCAATTTCTTTATCTTTTTTACTTAGTTTTCCTTTTTTTAGAGCCGCGGATTCTAGCTTTTTCCAATCCCTGTTTACGTCTTTGCCTTCGTTTATAAGAACCTGAGACATTATTTTATGAGATTCAATAAATAAAAAAGTAAGGTGGGTAAGTACATCATAAATTTCTGAACGCCCTCGAGTCACTTCAATATTCATTTGCTCTTCATCAATGCGATAGCAATTTCTTCTTCTCTTAGAAGGTATAATAGGTTCAAAATGTGAGTTTTTATAACCTTCATCACTCGTTAGGTTGATAAAGCTACACTCTTCAATTCCTATGGGAAGACGATCGATAACATATAATAAGCCCTCTAATTCAACTTTATCTTCAGTTATTGAGCCATAAATCTCAGGACTTAGGGTTAGTAATGAGTCTCTTAAAGTTTCTCCCGATACTCCCATAGGCTTGTAAAAACCACGGTTAAACAAATGACGCATCGTTATGTATAATCTTTCTATAGCTCCTGAACTCTCTTGAGCGCGTGTCCTTTTATGTGTTATAATCATATTCTTATTTGTTCAAAAATACTATAATAAAAAGAAAAAATTAAATTGTGTTTAACTCTGGTTAATTAAAACGTCTGCAATTTTTCGATTATCAGACAGTCTAGGTACTTTATTTTGCCCACCTAGTTTCCCTTGAGATTTCATATAGTTATTAAAACTATCGGTTTTTAAAGAGGTGATTTTTAAAGTTTGAAGAACCCTCCCTTCTATTAAATCTTTATAATAGGAGTTTTGAGATTGCATACTTCTATCAATAAAAGCAGCAATTTCTTGAAGGTTATTGGGAGCTGTTTCAAACTCAATCAACCACTCGTGATAGGGTAATTCATTATTTTCAGGATTCGTTTGTGGAGCAACAGTGAATTCTGAAATGGAAAACTTAAACTCATTCATAGCCTCCTTTATAGCGTGCTCTACTTCTTTACCAATTACATGTTCGCCAAATGCTGAAATAAAATGTTTTATCCTTCCAGAAACAATCACTCTATAAGGGCTTGTAGAAGTAAACTGAACGGTGTCTCCAATATTGTATCCCCAAAGTCCTGCATTGGTAGAAATAATCATCACATAATTAACTCGAACTTCAACTTCTCCTATTGTCAATCGTTTTGGGTTTTCATCATAAAACTTAGCTGCTTCAATAAACTCGTAGAATATTCCAGAATTTAATAAAAGTAACATCCCTTTTTCTTTTTGAGAATCCTGATAGGCAAAAAATCCTTCAGATGCAGGATACAATTCTATACTATCCACGCTTCTACCAATCATTTCTTCAAATTTTGCACGATAAGGTTCGTAATTAACCCCTCCATAGACAAAAAGCTGATAATTTTTAAATAGCTCACCTACTTTTTTATTAGATGTTTTTTGAAGTTTTTCATAATACATTTGTATCCAAGATGGAATTCCTCCAATGAGTGTCATGTTCTCATCTTTGGTTTCTTCAACAATTGCGTCCACTTTCGCTTCCCAATCATCAATACAATTGGTTTCCCAACTTGGCAATCTGTTTTTTTGTAAATATTTAGGGACAAAATGGGCAACAATACCAGATAATCGACCAATATTAATCCCGTTTTTTATTTCTAATTCTGGGCTTCCTTGCAAAAAAATCATTTTCCCATTTACAAAATCAACATTTCCTGTTTCTTCAATATAAGATAACAAAGCATTTTTTGCTGCTTCAATATGAGACGGCATTGATTGTTTGGAAATTGGAATGTATTTAGCTCCAGAAGTAGTTCCTGATGTTTTTGCTATGTAAGTAGGCTTTCCTTTCCATAATACATTTTCTTCGCCATTTGCAGTTCTTTCAAAATAGTCTTTTAAGCCTTCGTAGTCTCTTGCCGGAACTCGTTTAACAAAATCTTGATGTGTTTTAATGCTTTGAAAATCATGGTCTTTTCCAAAGGAAGTGTTTTTGGCTTGAGTAATTAGTTTTTGAAAAACTTTTTGCTGAGTTTCTATTGGGTTAGAAGCCCATTTTTTTATGCTTTTTGTTGCTTTTTTAGCCAGTATTTTTGCTCCTAAAGTTTTTAAAAACATAGTTTATTCGAAGTCTATAAAATTAGTAGGATCAATTGGATAACCATCACTCCATAATTCAAAATGTAAATGAGGTCCCGTAGACAATTCTCCAGTATTACCTGCTGTAGAAATAACTTCACCAGCTTTAACTAATTCTCCTTGCTCTTTAGTAAGCAGGGAATTATGCTTGTAAACTGAAATTAAATTATTAGTGTGTTCGATAATAATTACATAACCAGTTTGAGTGGTCCATTCTGAAAATATTACGGTCCCGTCTGCAACAGATTTTACTGGTGCGTCTATTGAAGTAACAATATCAATGGCATAATGCTTTTCGCGTGCGTTGAACTCTTGCGAAATAGTT
>ENA-ORDA01002413-ORDA01002413.1-marine-metagenome-genome-assembly--contig:-NODE-2413-length-14210-cov-13.084129_pt1 | contig 14210 bp, 13 predicted proteins | sample MGYA00237778_ERZ508506 | MGnify/ENA primary metagenome ERZ508506 (study PRJEB26177, sample SAMN06267891) | marine metagenome | isolation source: Monterey Bay, California, USA | place: Pacific...
TTGTTATGAGAACCATCACAAAACCCATCAGGGTTTTGAGTGTTTCCGCAACCACATTTTGGTTTATCAGACATAATTATGTTTTATTCAAATATAATATTAAGACACTTTAGAATGAAACTATATTAATTTTTAAATTAGAATGTCATTATCTTTATTTAATATAACAATGAAAATATTTTTTATAAAAAATCAAAAGGTTATTTATAAATTAGATTATGAATAAAATTATAATTCTCATTATTATCTTTCTAATATCAAGCTGTAAAAACAGCATCTCCATTAAACACTTGTATCCACACGAAGATTTAGTTATTGAAAACCACGATGACTGGGGAGAAGATAATTATAGAAAAGTGATTAAAGAATTTAAGATTAATCCTCTAAATTATGGTGATATTGTTTTTTTAGGTAACAGCATAACTCAAGGTGGAAAAAACTGGAGCAAGAGATTAAATTATCCTAATGTTAGAAATAGAGGAATTGGAGGAGATGTTACTGACGGAGTATTGGCGCGCTTAAATGAAATAAATTACTTTAAACCCAAAGCTGTGTTCTTGTTAATTGGAATAAATGATTTATGGAATAATCAGAGCCCTAATAAACCTTCTGCAGAATATATTGGAAATAATATTATAAAAATTGCACAAGTAATTAGTGCTCAAACTCCAAAAACTAAAATTTATATTCAAACGATATTACCAATAGAAAAAGAAAAATATAAGAAAAATATATTGAAAGTAAATGAAATAATAAAATCCAACGAAAAAGAAAATTCATATAAGACCATTGATTTATATTCAATTTTTGCAAACGAAAATGGACTAATTAAAAAAGAACTTTCAACCGATGGAATTCACCTTAACGAAAAAGGATATGACACTTGGGTAGACTTTATTAAGCCAGTTGTTAGCTCAATAAATTAAGCTTTACCAAAAGAATAACATTAAATCTCCCATTTTATTGATTATCAGTATACTTATTAAAGGTAGTAGATTATTAAGGTTTAGATAATTGTTATATTAGATTGTGAAAATCAATTCTTTATTATTTGAATCATAATGAGTAGAATCAAACCAATTGAACAAATTTATTCAAACTATTCAGCTGAAGATTTTAAGGTTTGGGAATTGTTATACTTGAAACAGTTTAATTTGCTTAAAGGAAATGTTTCTCAAGCTTTTTTAGATGGATTAGACTTGCTTGACTTTAATCCTTCAAAAATTCCTGATTTCATTGATGTCAATAAAAAACTCAAAAATTTAACCTCCTGGCAAATAAAAACTGTACCTAATATTTCAGAGCCAGCTTATTTTTTTTCTTGTCTTGCTAACAAACAATTTACTTCTACTTGTTGGTTGAGAACTATCAAAGAAATTGATTATTTAGAAGAACCCGATATGTTTCACGATGTTTTTGGACATATTCCTTTGCTTTCTAACAAAATATATTCTGACTTTTTTCAAAAATTAGGAAAATTATCTGTAGAATTTCTTGAAGATGATTTTAAAATAAAACAACTTCAACGTTTATATTGGTTTACAGTGGAATTTGGTCTTGTAAAAAATCAAGATACTTTTGATATTTATGGAGCTGGCATTATTTCATCTGAAAAAGAAATTAAAAATGTGTTCAGTGAAAACTCAATTAAAAAACCTTTTAATTTACCTGAAATTTTAAAACAAGATTTTACAGTTGATAAAGTTCAACAGATATATTTTTTTATAGATTCTTTTGACCAACTTTTAGGGTCTATAGATGAAATTAGAGAACTAATTAAAGCAAAACCATAGGCATATCTTCTTCTTTTAATTCAGCAACTTCTAATCCACGTAAGTAGGTTAAACTTTTTTTTGGCACTTATTTGGCAATTAATTAAACATCTATTAAATGCTTAACATCACCCTTTGTGAAATACCAGATAGAAATATGTAGTGGAGAAGATGGGATTCGAACCCACGACCTCTTGACTGCCAGTCAAGCGCTCTAGCCAACTGAGCTACATCCCCAAATATTAAGTTATATGATGGCCTTATCTCCTCTAACCTTTGTACTTAAACGTATTGCATCTTGAACATCATAAATGAAAATTTTACCATCACCTACTTCTCCATCTGAACCAAATTCTAGAATTGTGTCAACACATTTCTCTAAATTCTCGTCACTAATTACACAAATTATCATTGTTCTGTTTTGTAATGCCAAGGATTGTTCAGTCCCACGATATATTTTTGTATAACTTTTTTGTAATCCAGTTCCTGAAACTGGGATAACGGTAATACACGGAATATCTATATTTTTTAAACCTTTCTGAATAGCTTTGAGTTTTGAGGGTCTTATTATTGCTTCAACTTTTTTCATAATTTTTTATTTTTAATTATTCGAAATTGGAGTATGATTCTAAACCAAATGATGCTGCATCAATTCCAACTCTTTCTTCTTCAACCGAAATTCTAACTCCTGCTGTTTTTTTAATCAATTGCATTACAGCGTAAGTAAAAGTAAAGGAAAAAATAGCAATTACTGAAACACCTTTTAATTGCACTATAAATAAAGCTGAATCTCCTGTAATTAATAATCCGTTTTCAGTTGCGAATAGTCCAACAGCAACTGCTCCAAAAAATCCGTTAACACCATGTACTGCAATAGCTCCGACAGGATCGTCTATTTTCATTTTATCTATTATTTGTACTGCTACATCTACTAATACACCAGCAACTAAACCAATGATAATGGCAGAATTTGCATCAACGACATTACATCCGGCAGTTATTGAAACCAGTCCTGCTAATACTCCGTTTATAACCATTGTTATGTCAATCAATCCATATCTAAATTGTGTATAAATCATTGTAGAAATTCCTCCCGCAGCAGAAGCTAAAAAAGTATTTGTTACTACTTTTCCAATAAGATCCCAATTACCAACAGCTCCTAAAGTTGATCCTGGATTGAATCCAAACCAGCCAAACCAAAGAATAAAACATCCTATAGCAGCTAAAGGAATATTATGTCCAGGAATTGAATTTGCTTTCCCGTTTTTTTGATACTTTCCAAGCCTTGGACCTAAAACCATAGCAGCAGCAAGAGCAGCAAAACCACCCATTGCGTGTACAGCAGCAGAGCCAGCAAAATCATTGAATCCAGAAACTGATAACCAGCCGGAAGGATTCCAAACCCAATTTGCTACCATAGGGTACATTATTCCACAAAAAACAAGTACTAATATAGTGTATGACCATAATTTCATTCTTTCAGCTAATGCGCCAGAGACAATTGAAATAGCCGCCACTGCAAAACCTAGTTGAATAAACCAAAAAAGCTGGTTTGACACTGTTAAGCCTAGACCAAGATCATTTTCAGAAATTCCAATATCAAAAGCAAACCATCCGTTTGAAGATCCATAGGCAATTCCAAATCCAACTATATAAAAAATAATACCTCCAAAAATAATATCAATAAATACTTTAGCAATAATACTCATTGCGTTTTTTGACCTCACAAAACCTGACTCAAGCAAAGCAAATCCACCTTCCATAAAAAAGATTAATGCTGCACAAAGAGCTACCCAAACCGTATCAATTGCATTAGTTATTTCAGCTTGATTTTCTATAATCACACTATCAATATATCCCATAATTAAATTGTATTTTGCTCGAATCTAACTAATTAATTGATTATTAATAAGTTAAAATATAATAAGTGTATTATTATTATTAATTATGCAATTTTTACTATCAAAAATTTTTGAATTAATAATTTTTAATCTTTTCAATTAATAATCTAATAACAGTTTAGTCTTTTTTTAAATTGTATTTTAGGCAATAGTGAAAGTCAAAACAAACAAACAAAAGTTCTTAATTCTAGCTCTTCTAATACTTTCAGGAGAATTTATTTATTTCCTTCCCTATGTATTATCCAGAGTATTTAGACCCACATTTTTAGACGTATTTCAATTAAATAATTTTCAGTTAGGGAGTTTGTTTTCAGTATACGGAATAGTAGCGCTATTATCTTATATATATGGAGGAGTGATTACTGACAGATATTCTCCAAGAAAATTAATGTCATCAGCTTTGTTTTTAACTGCTCTTGGAGGACTTGTTTTAGCTTCTTATCCATCTTATCAAACATTACAAATCTTGTATGGTTACTGGGGGTTTACAAGTGTATTTTTATTTTGGGGAGCAATGATAAAAGCTACTCGTTTATGGGGAGGAAATAAAAATCAAGGCAAAGCATTTGGTTTTTTAGATGGAGGAAGAGGAATTGTAGCTGCATCAATGGGTAGTATTGGAGTATTTATTTTCTCATTAATATTAACCACTGAAATCGAATCATCTTCAGTAATTGAACGACAAGAAGCTTTTAAATACGTGATATTGTTTTCTTCTTTTATGGTTGCCTTCATTGGACTACTAGTTTTTGTTTTTTTAAGAAACAATGAAGATAAAAGTACAAATACGAAGTCTTCTTTAAATTCAATAACCAATATTAAACATGTTTTACAAAATCAATCAATATGGCTCTTGATGATAATAATCATGTGTGCTTATGTTGGATATAAAGTAACGGACATATATTCATTATACGCGTCTGATGTGATGCTTTATGATCAAATTGAAGCAGCTGAAGTTGGGGCAGTACAATTATATTTACGACCAGTTGTATGTATAATTATTGGGCTTTTAGCCGATAAAACCAAAAACATGTTTTGGATAATTTTTGGATTTATAATTATGTTAATTGGAGCTTTAATTTTTTCATCAGGACTAATTCAGCCTGAAATGAATTTTATATTTTTCTTTTCTTTAATAGTGTTAGCAGTTGGAACATATTCCATAAGAGCATTATATTTTGCAGTTTTAAAAGAAGCTAATGTTCCTTTTGCACTTACAGGAACAGCAGTTGGACTGATTTCTGTTGTTGGATATAGTCCTGATATTTTTGCAGGGCCAATAATGGGATATTTATTGGATACATATCCTGGTGTTGTTGGACATCAATACGTCTATTTAATGTTAGTAGTATTTTCCGTAATAGGTTTAATAGCCTCATTACGATTTGTTAGATTAACAAAAAAAACTCCTTAATTTATTTTAAGGAGTTTTTTTAGTGTTTTGGATTAATTTATTAATTACTCAGCAGCATCTTCAAACGAAGCAAAGAACCCGCCTACATCAAAATAGTCTCCACCAGCCGAAATTTTACCATCAGTAAAATCCATAGTATGGTATGATGTAAGACTAAATGCTTGACCATTTTCTGCATGAACTCCAGTCCATGTGCCATAAGTTCTAACACTTCCGTCTAATTCCCCAGTTTCTGCATTAACGCCAGGAAGCCAATTGTCAGCTGTATACAATATATCGTCTAACATGTTTTGGTATACTTTTAGCGCTTCAACGTGTTCAACTTTCCCATACTGATCTGCACCATACATTGGCGGTTGCCAAAGTAAATCGTCATGAAGCATTTCTGTCTGAGCTGCAATATCATCATTTCCGTGAGCAAGCATAAAACTTTTTGCAGTTTCAACATTTGCCTCAAATTCAGGGTTTTTGTCCACAGGAGTATTACAAGAAGCAACAATAAATAATAATGCTAGAATAGATAGTTTAAATAATTTTTTCATAAATAAATAAGTTATAGGGTTAATTTAAATAAATATACTAAATAAACATATTTACTATATTTATTCATATAAAAATTAATATGAAACTAATACAAGAATTCAAGGAATTTGCTGTGAAAGGAAATATGATAGATATGGCAATTGGTATAATTATAGGAGCCTCATTTAATAAAGTAATTGATGTATTAGTAAAGAAAGTTTTATTACCACCCCTTTCTTTGCTTTCAGATGGAATAAATTTAGAGAGTAAAAAAATAATACTTAGAGAGTCTCAAACTAATAGCGAAGGTGAGTTTTTGATTGAAGAAGTGGCCATAAGGTATGGACAATTCGTAGAAACCTTTTTAGATTTTTTAATTGTTGGATTTACAATTTTTATGGTGGTTAAATTTATAAATAGACTTAATAAAAAAGCTGAGGATCCAACTGATAAATCAATATCTACTCCTAAAAACATTCAATTACTTATGGACATGAACTCTTTACTAGAAGAGCAAAATCGTATTTTAAAAGAAAAAAAATAAACTATTCTATTATTGAATCATACACAAGGCCTCTAAATTTATCAGCTAACTTCAATTTATAAGTTTCGAAAGATTGTGTCATGTATATGTAAACCATATTTTCTTTGGGATCAACTCTAAAATAAGTGCCAAACATTCCACCCCAACCAAAAGTTCCTTTTGATCCAAATTTAGTTTCATCCTCTTTTACAACTTCAAATCCTAATCCAAAACCTTTCTTTTTCCCAAAAACTAATTTTTTGTATTTAAGACCTAAAGAGTGATCTTCTTTCATCAAATCCAGAGTGCTTTTTTTAATTATTTGCTCTCCATTTGAAAATCCATTGTTTAAAAGCATCACGGAAAACTTAAGATAATCCTCAGTTGTAGAGAGTAACCCACCAGAACCATTTAACAAAATTACTTTGTCTTTAAATGGAGAATTAGACTTATTATCAAATGACACAAGTTCTTTGTTCTCTCCAACCACATATAAAGTTGTCAATCTGTCTATTTTATTTTTTGGAAGTTCAAATGAAGTGTCATCCATTTTCAAAGGATCAAAAATATTCTTCTTTAGAAAGACATCTAATTTTTGCCCAGATAAAACCTCAATTAAATAACCGCAAATATCAGTTGATGAGCTATACCACCAAGTAGTCCCTGGCTCAAATTTTAAGGGAGTTTTTGCAGCATCTTTAGTATATTCTTCTAAGTTCATATTGATGACCTTTCTGTAATCCTCAGGCCCTTTAAAATTTAGACCTGCAGAGTGTCTTAATAAATCGATTACTTTAACATGATTTTTTACAGGCTTTGTTTTCTTTCTTTTTTTAACTGTTAAGTTTTTGAATTCGGGAATATATTTATAAACAGGATCATTCAATTTAAATTTTCCTTCTTCATATAACTTCATAAGTGCAAGGGAAACAATAGGCTTTGTCATTGACGCTATTCTAAAAATATCATCACTTTTAAGCTCATTATTTTCTGAAATATCTGAACTACCATAGCTATCAAAATGAATTAGCTTTCCATTTTTAACAATTGCAGTTTGGATTGCAGAAAGTTCATTATTGTCTACATAGCTGTGCATTGCCTGGTTTAAAAGCATTAATTTTTCAGATGAAAATCCTTGTGATTCAGGAGAAGAAATTTCAAAATTTGACTGAGCATTTAAAAAAATACTAGTAAATAATAAAAAGACTATTTGCAGTTTGTATAGAGAGTTTTTTAATAACAAAATATGAGGTTTAATATTGCCCTAAAATTTATTAAAAAAAAAGCACATAAATTCAATTTTTAATATATTTTTGCCGGAATTTTTTAATTAAAGTATACAATGAAAAACCAGGACAACGGAAACGCTCAATTAAATTCTCTAAGAAATGATTTTAATGATAGAATTGGAACTAAATCATATTTAGGCAGAACTAAAAGAGTTATGTGGACAGGCGTAAGAAGATTTAGAAGTATTTAATCTATTTATCAAGTACCCATTTTTTTGGGACTCTAACAAATACATTTTTTGTGTAGTTGTCTTTTTCAAAAAAAAGACCTACGTCTCCATTCTTTAGTTTTGTCATAGAGGAATATGCTGAACTTCCCTTATAGATTGTTTTATTATTTTTCCAACTCATCCCTTGATCATAACTAATACTTAATGAAAGGTTTTTTCTTTCATTTGAATCAAAAGCATTGGAAAATAAAAGCAATTTTTCAGAGCTTATGTTGTAATTTATTATACTCGCATTACAAGCAGGATCTGACAAGTCTTTATTTTCAAAAGAAAGCCAACTTTTGCCTTTATCTTTTGAGATATGAGAATATCTGAATTTATTTGAGTTTACTCTGGAATTTACAAGCCAATCTCCATTTGATAGTTCAATGATTTTAGACTCATCACCTGGTTTTAAGGGGTAATCAATTAAAAACCAGTTCTTTCCATGATCGTTGCTTCCAAAAACATGTGTTCCTTTATTTAAATTTACTAAACAATGTAAAAGAATTCCGTCTTCAGATTGTATTCCTCTTCCTGATGTGATGAACATAAAATCATTTTTCCATTCTTTTTTAGTTATTTGATCTGTAATATCTTTAGGGCTAGACCAACTTTCCCCGTTGTCATTACTTTTAATAACCATAAATCTATAGATGTCTTTGGCCTTATCAAGGTTCATATAATTATAAAAAAGAAAAATATCTTTAGTTTGCCTGTCGACTATCATTGAAGGATCGGATGCAGATTCACCAATTGGATAATCAATAATTCTTTCAATTTTAGTCCATGTTTTTCCATCGTCATAACTTTTTCTAAGAACTATATTTATATTTCTGTTCCACTTTAAATCTCCACACGTGTTATTGCGCTCATCAATTGCAGCAATTAAAATTCCATTTGTTGAGGTAACAATTGAGGGGATTCTGTAGCATGCTATTTCAGAGTTTAAAGAACTATCAAATAGATTTTCAAAAATTAGTTCCTGAGAAAAACTTAATGTTCCAAATAATAGAATTAAAATTTTGAATAGATATTTCATTTTTTGATTAAGATGTCAATTAATTTACTTCTTACATTATTTTCATAAAACGATTGATTTTCTCTACTGGGATAAACTCTATTTGTTAAAAAAACAATTGTTAGCTTCTTGTCGGGATCAACCCAGAACATTGTTCCAGTAAAACCCGTATGTCCAAAACTGTTTTTAGACAGATTTTTATTTGGATATTCTCCGTATTCAATACTAGAATAAGGTTTATCAAATCCTAATCCTCTTCTAATAGGGCTATTTTTAAAAGCATATGATGTGAATTTTTGAATAGTAGACTGTTTAAACATTGGATTTTCTGGCTCTAAAGTATTTAAAAGAACTCCTACACTTTCCGCATTTCCAAAAAGGCCAGCATTTCCAGAAATACCACCCATAAAACTTGCAGCTTCATCATGGACATATCCATGAACTAGCCCTTTTCTAAATATCGAATCATATTCTGACGGAGCGATTATTTCTTTTTTAAAGTTTTTTGAAGGATTGAATGTTAGACTAGATTTATTATTTAAAAATGTTTTTTTAAAATAACTTTCAAAATCATAGCCCGAAATCATATTTATTAAACTTGGAACATAAAAAAAGAATAATCCAGAATACTCATACAAACCTGTATTATTTAATTTAGATTTTCTAATTCTCTTAAAAATTTTTTTTGAATATGTGTTCTTCAAATATAAATCATCAGTAATTTCTATTGAAAACCGTTTGTTTTTTTTATTTCTAATAATAGATCTTTTTAAATCGCCATTTCTTTTCTTAACAAAGTTTTGATGACTGATATATGGAATCCAACCACTTGTATGACTTAAACTTTCAAACATTGTTGTGTTTTTTTTGTTTGACCTTTTAAGTTTAGGAAAATAATAAGAAACTTTTTCTTCAAGGTCTAGCTTGTTTTCATCATATAATTTCATGATTGACAATGTAGACGCCAACACTTTTGTCAAAGACGCTAAATCATAAATATGGGTATTATTTACTTTATTAATGGAGTCATAAGTATGATATCCGTAGGACTTATTTATTAAAACGGAATCGTTATATTTTACATAAAGTTGAGCTCCTGGAAAGTTTTTTTGAATTATACTAGAATTTATTAAACTATCGATTTCTAGAGACTTGCTCGTTTGTGATTGTGATTTAAAAATAAATAAAGTCAACAATAAAAAAATTTTAAATCTCATTTATAGTCGGGATTAAAGTTTCTTTGTCACCTGCTAATTGTTTTTCTTTGATTAGTTCATGGTGTAATTTCAAAATCTCATTTTTATAATCTGGGTTATAAAATTCATTTTTTAACTCTAAAGGGTCCTTTATTAAATCATAATATTCCCAAGCAGTTGCAGATTTAATATTACTTGTATTCTTTTTGCCTAATCCTTCACCATAGAAATAAATCAATTTATTTTTTTCACTCCTTATTCCTAAGTGAGCAGGCCTTACTGGACTGTGTTCCCAGTACCTATAATAGGTAAACTCTCTTCCTTTGTAATCCTTGTTTGATTCTAAACTTTTTCTAAAACTTTTGCCTTGAAATGATTTTGGCGGCTTGATTCCCGCATAATCTAAAAATAACGATGGAATATCTAAATTTAAGATCATATCATCAATTCTTCGAGCTTTTAAAATTCTTTCTGGATAACTAATTACAAAGGGCATTCTCGAAGACTCTTCGTACATCATTCTTTTGTCAAAAAAACCATGTTCTCCCAAAAAATAACCTTGATCTGAAGTATAAACTATTATTGTATTTTCAATTTGATCAGATTCTTTTAAATAGTCAATAATTTTTTGAAGATTATCATCAATTGATGCCGCACACCTCAAAAAATCTTTTACAAATTTTTGATAAGAGTAAGATCTAATTTCTTTTTCAGACATACCATCTACTGAAAAAGGCATTCCAGGGTATTTAGTATCAGAATTATGATTTTTATTTTCGGAATAATTTATCCACCTGTTGGTTAAAATTTCAAGTTGCTGACCACTAAAACTTCTACCAGAGTTAGAGGGTATAAAATCATACAAAGATTCTGGCTCAGGAATATCAATATTTTTTAAATATTCATTATGTCTTTTAGGATAGTCAAAAGGCTCATGAGTTGCCTTGAAGTGAGTCATAAGAAAAAAAGGTTTTTCAGATCTTCTTTCTTTGAGCCATGTAATAGTTGAACTGCCTATCACATCTGATGAAAATCCAGCCTCTTTAACCCCTCCTTTATAACCATCCTCCCAATTTTCTTTAGTTTTAAAAACAGGATTATTGTACTTGCCTTGTCCAGGCAATACTTTATAATAATCAAATCCAGAAGGCTCTTTTTTTAAATGCCATTTACCAACTAAAGCGGTTTCGTATCCGTTCTTATTTAAAATTTTTGCAATATTAAGACTATCCGGACTTAGATGATCTCCAAGTGTGTAGACTCCGTTTTGATGACTATATTGTCCGGTTAATATTGAAGCTCTACTAGGAACACAAATAGAATTTGTGCAAAACATGTTATTCAAAACAGTACCATTATCAGCTAGATATTTTATAGCATCATTTTTAACATAATTATCTAAAATACCATCATAAATACCCCAAGCTTGGGAAGTGTGATCATCAGCCATAACAAATAAAATATTTGGCTTTATTTCGGGACTATTTATTTTACATGAGTTAATCGAGTAAATTAACCCTAACAAAATAAAGAGTTTTTTTAAAGTTTTAATAAATGAATAAAACATAAAAATATGTGTAATAAATATTTAAATTAGAAAAAAAATTTGATCCTGTATTAAAATGAGTAACATTAAGCTTTTTTTTCTAGTTTTTATAATGAGCTCAAACTTTATATTATCCCAAGACATGGAAAATAAATTAGCAAACGAAAAAAGTTTATACTTAAAGCAACATGCTACTAACCCAGTAAATTGGTATCCATGGGGAAATCAAGCTTTAGATTCTGCAAAAAACTCTGATAAATTATTGTTAATTAGTGTGGGATATTCATCATGTCATTGGTGTCATGTTATGGAGGAGGAAAGTTTTACTGACAATGATGTCGCTCAAGTTATGAACTCCAACTTTGTTAATATTAAAGTTGATAGAGAAGAAAGACCTGATTTAGATGAAATATATATGAAGGCGTTGGTTTTAATGACAGGAAGTGGAGGCTGGCCAATGAATATTATAGCTCTTCCAGACGGAACTCCAATATGGGGAGGAACGTACGTTCCTAAAACGCAATGGATTCAAGTTTTAAATCAAGTTAGCGGATTTTATAAGACCAGAAAACCAGATGTTTTAGAATACGCAAATAGTGTAAGAGAAGGGGTTAAAAAAGAAGCTCTAGTAAAGCCTTCTCCAAGAAATGAGACCTATTCTACCGAGCTTCAAATTGAGCTTGCCGAAAAAGCATTTATATATTCTGATAAAATAAACGGAGGAATTGGAAATGGACAGAAATTTCCTTTACCCTCTATGTTAAATTTCTTCTTGAGATTTTCGAATGAGTACAGTAATCAAGACATGAAAGATTTTGTTTACACAACTTTAATGAAAATTTCTAGAGGAGGAATAAATGACAGGATTGATGGAGGATTTCATAGATATACAGTTGATAACACTTGGCATATTCCTCATTTTGAAAAAATGCTTTATGATAATGCTCAGCTTTTAAGCATTTATTCTAATGCGTTCAAGGTCTTTAAAGATGAGCGTTTCAAATCGGAACTTTACAATATTCACAGGTTTTTAGAATCTAAAATGACTGGTGAAGACAACCTTATTTATTCAAGTATTTCTGCAGATACAAACTATAAAGATGGAACAAAAAGTGAGGGAGATTTTTACGTGTGGGAAGCAGAGGAGTTAAAGAAAATTTTAAAAGACGATTTTAAATGGGTTTCAGAATACTATAACATTAATCAAACTGGATACTGGGAAAACGACAGGTATGTTTTTTACCAAACTATTTCGGATAAAGAATATTGTGAGAAACAAGGCGTTAATTTAACACAGTTCAATAAAAAACTAAATAGAGTTAACTCTTTATTAAAAATTGAAAGAGAAAAAAGAGTTCATCCTATAATTGATTCCAAAATAATTTTTTCATGGAACGCTTTAACAATAAGGGGATTAGTGGACAGTTATAAAACAACAAAAGATCCTGTTTTTTTAAATAAAGCTCTTTTGATTAATAATTCATTATCAAAAAAAATGATTGATAAGAACATTATTCAGCACACTAGCAGCAGTGCTGCTGAGGTTCTGTTTTTTGAAGATTATAGCTACTACATTGATGCCCTAATCGGTCTATATGAAATTACTTTTGATCAAAAATACTTGCAATTTGCAGATGAATTAGTAGTCTTTTCTAATGAAAAGTTTAAAGAAGAATCAGGATTTTATAGATTTTCAACTAATCAAGAAAACTTATTTGCAGACTCATTAATAAATCTTCAGGACGGAGTTACGCCTTCTGCTAATTCTGTAATGAATTTTAATTTATTTAGACTTGGACATTTTAATGGAAATAAAAATTATTTGTCACAATCCAAAACAATGATTAATAATGTGAGCGAAGTAATTAAAGAGAGAGTTACCGATCATTTATTATGGCTAAATAACTCACATAATTATTCTCAAAAGTTTTATGAAATTGCAATTTCAGGTAAAAATGCGCTTGTGAAAGCTAACGAGTTGATGGAAAAATATTTGCCTAATACAATAACGGCAGCATCTGACACTGAAACAAATTTTTATTTACTTAAAGACAGGTATTTTGAGGACGAAACTTATATCTACGTTTGTGTAGACAACACGTGTAAATTTCCAGTTACTTCAGTTACCGAAGCCTTAGGTTTAATGAAGGATTAGTTGAAATTGACCACCAAATTTTTGAAGGACTCTTTATAGCTTCCCCCAATTTTGTAAGGTAATTTATTGATGTAAGCATTACTGCCATCAATTACATCAATTTTATCAATTGCCGCAGTGGTAGAACGATGAATTCTAATAAACTTATTTCTTGGCAAAGACTCTGTGAATGAAGTGAGAGTAGTGTGTACAATAAAGTTTTTGTTTTTAGTTATAATTTTTATGTAGTCTTTTAGACTTTCGATAACTAAAATATCATCATAATTTATTTTTACATTAAGCTTGTTGACTCTTACAAAAATAAAATCAAGATCTAGGCTTTTTTCTTTTCTAGATCTGGTTATCAATTTATAGGCTTTATTTACAGCCAACTCAAATCTTTCAAAAGGTATGGGCTTCATTAAATAATCTACGACATTTAAGTCATAGCCGTCAAGCGCATATTCTGAGTGGGCACTTGTAATTATAGTTTTTGGAGGATTCTCTAAGTTTTTTAAAAAACTAATTCCATCAATAAAAGGCATATTAATGTCCAAAAACATTAAGTCAACTTTTTCTTTTTTGATAGAGCTTAAAGCATCATTAGCGTTTGGAAAAGTTCCAATACAATCTAAAAAATCAATTTTTTTAATAAAATTTTCAATTACTTTAATTGCTAG